>Ga0126342_10004546_pt1 | contig 23766 bp, 19 predicted proteins | sample Cyp1metagenome_FD_92528 | JGI IMG/M metagenome (GOLD analysis project Ga0126342, IMG submission 92528) | Coral microbial communities from Lord Howe Island, Old Settlement Bay, Australia - Cyphastrea 1 metagenome | ecosystem: Host-associated > Invertebrates > Cnidaria > Coral ...
ATACATATACATACATATACATACATATACATACATATACATACATATACATACATATACATACATATACATACATATACATACATATACATACACATACATACATACATACACATACACATACATACATACATACATACATAGATACATACATACATAGATACATACATACATACAGACATACATACATACATACAGACATACATACATACAGGACATTACCGACATTACAGACATTACATCCATTACATCCATTACATCCATTACATACGGTACATACATTACATACATTACATACACTACATCCATTACATGCATTACATGCATTCCATGCATTACATGCATTACACGCATTACATGCATTACACGCATTACATGCATTACATGCATTACACGCATTACATGCATTACACGCATTACATGCATTACATGCATTACACGCATTACATGCATTACATGCATTACATGCATTACATGCATTACATGCATTACATGCATTACTTGCATTACATGCATTACATGCATTGAATGCATTGCATGCATACATGCATTCATGCATACATACATGCATACCTTCCTACATCCATACATCCATACATCCATCCATCCATCCATCCATCCATATATCCATCCATCCATCCATATATATATATATTTGAATACCTCGTACATATTTGCTGGGTGGTTTTGAACATTAATTTTGCTTCTATCGCTAAGATGAAACCACCAACCAGTGATGCTAGATGCGATTGGGAAGGAGGACCACTGTTTGTTGAGACTTTTTTTTCTTTAAACACACTGTGTCTTCAAGATAACGTGGATGATCCAAAGTTTCTACCATCAGTGACTCTGACATTTGTTTTGAAGTACCAAGTAGAAGTATTCACTGGAAAGGAATGAAACATCTGTAGCTGTTTGACTTGAAGTGTTCCTTTACTTTTCGAAGCGCATTGCGACTCATGATGTGCGAATACTACTACTGGGACTGGGTTCGTCTGAAAATAGGTCCAACAAATGTTTGTTTATCATAGGTTTCCATGGCCATATATATATATATACATTGCCTGTATAACCCATGGTTACACAGACCCTCATCCCTCATTTGAATGTACAAGGGATGACCAGCTTGTATATTTCAACCACTCCAATTCTCCGGAAATTGTATAGATGTAGTGTCTGGTGAGCGTAACTTTCTCATTTGTGTTGAGGAACCTTTTTGGTACCCTGATGTACGGTACATTCTGCTTCTATGATGCTCTTGGTTCACAGAATCAAGTTCCTACCGTTGTTGCTTCCATCACGGTGTCCGGGACATGAGTGCTGCTACCCATGCCCAATGAGCTGGGCTGGATGTGGCGCGGCTCCAGGAATGACAAATCCGAGCTGATACTCTACAGCTACTCTCATGACAGTAGCTGGTCAGTTGTTCCAAACTTCAACATTTTGATTCATGCAAATTTTCTAATGAGGTTAAAACATGTTAAAACAATAATGAACCGCCCATGACTGGGAATGGTTTATACCACCTACTTGTATTTATTGTGAAATTGAGGCTGGTTTATTATGTTGTTTCCCACATTACTTGCAAAGTTCAGTCCATAGAAACATAGTAGAACAAAAAATCATCCAATTTGTTTCTTTCCAGATCTTATAATTCTTATATGCCTATCATATATTTCAACCTGTCCAACCTATCACCTTCCCAGCAAAACGTCCAGGTATTTGGGCCAATAGCATGGGTATGAAGCAGATCTTCAGAAACTTCAGCGTTCCGAACGGGACGTCCTTGAAGTCTTTGAGCTGGATGCCGATATCGCCCTTCACCCTGCTGTGGCACTGCGCAGCAGTGTTTCATGCAGCCTCTGAGATTCATGTCGACCTTCCAGGTCTTCGAGGTCGCGCTGGAGGCGGATCAGAGCAAGGTGCGGGGGAAATCCGCGGCCTTGTTGGATCACTTAAGGGACCCCATGGGTTGAGGGTTCAGATGTCCTTTGTTTCCAGGGGGTTTGAAGTATGGGATTGGAATATGAGCAGGGCAAGAATTATTGTGTTGGGAACATGTTCACTAGGATCAAGGTTAGCCGCTTGTTTATAAATTCAACTCCGGCAAGGCTGTCCCACCTTGAGTTGGTTCTCTCGATGCTTGCTGTGGTTTTGTCAATGGATGGGGGACCTTTGCTGACTTTGCTTGGGGAGGAAACCAGAAAAGTATTGGGACTGGGATGATGCCTGAAGTGTCCTGAAGTTATAATAGTAATGACATGTACATCATATAGCTGGTTACATCCTACCGAGGTGTTGCGACCCCGATCGACATGTTACAACCCCTGCCATGCAGGTCTTGAGCCCGGCAGTTCTATGGCACCTTGGCACTTCTTGCGCCGCCTCCGACGTCATGCTGGGGAGCTCGTGGTGGCTGCACCACTGATTTTCTATCGACGAATGTTGGGGCGGCCCTTCCATTCCTTGGGCAAAGTCCGGTGGCTGCTGCTGAGTAAAGATGACTGGCAGATGGAGGATCTCAGAAGTTTGCTGAGTCACCAGGAGGAGCAAAAACAGGACCATGCTGTAGTGAATGGATTGGTGGCTGCATTGAGGGATACTTGAAGGACTACTTGGATGCTCTGAATCTGATGGTAGAGATATAGCTCCAGTCCTCTCAGCATATTTGTTGTCAATATTCTATCAATTCTCTCTTTTTTGGGAGTGCCCAAAAAGATAGAGCAGGGATTGAAACAATGAAGCCCTCCTGATGTTCATGGCGGTGAACAAAAATGTATTTCTACTTGAGAAAAGGCCATCATTTTCTAGAAATTCTCATGATCCTCGGGGCAGGATCTGGAGTTTCACCAACTCTTGGTGGCACCATGGGGTGCTGGCTTAGCTTATGCACCCCTGGGCTCGGATCTGTGTCTGGGCTCTGAAAACCATGGGATTTACATGGGTTTTACACTGAGAAGGGCAAGTTCAAGGGGGAACATGATGATCAACTAGAGGATTTCTTTAGGCTCCGTAGAAACTGAAACACCCTTGCTACGGTGCAGTTATCATATTTGGCATCATGCTAGTTCATGTGGGTGTAGCTGCCTGATATACTTTGGAGCAACGTGACCCACCTGGTACGTGAATAGAATCATATCATACCCCATTCACGTAGCTCCTACTATTTACATTCTTATATATATATATATATATATATATGTATATATATATATATATATCATCTTATATCCGTCCGGAGTTTCGCCACTTCAAACCCCAGTCTTTTACACTGAACTCATTTTAAGTCGTTACGTTTTGACATGTTTTGATATGTTTTGACACTCCAAGTCTGGCCTTAGATCGACTTCCAGGTTTGCCTCGCCTTTACCGGGCGTTGAGCTGCGTCAGTGGCCGCTGATGGCCCGTGGCCTCCAAGCTCTGCCGGGCGCCGCGTTGGCCGCGTTCGGCTGGAGGGCCTTGGGAGGAGGAGCCCTGCGACAGGAGCGGCTACGGATCTCAGGCCGCCGGAATCGGCACAGAGTCTGGATGAATTCCCATGACGGATCCATGGTGCTGGTCTATATGCTAACATAAAGGGGGTATATTGATGGGATCCATGTTACCATATATATATATAGCATACATGGATCCCATGGGATTTATTAAGGTAACCCTGGAAATTAGAGAACATTCATGAAAGTTCCAGTAGACTCAGTAGACCTGGTGGGTAAATAGGATACAATACTTTGGGATGAATCCATGCGATACTTCATCAAGTTGTCCTTTTGAAATCTCTCTTCTTGTTGGTTATATCCTTAGGTTTTTGTGGGGGATCGTGCATGAGGGTTCCTTGCAATTTTTGTTGGTCTCATCTCACCTGCCATGCCTCAATTTGTTAATCGTCAGCTGAGTTGGTTTATTTCAGTAGATTGACTACGATTAACGGCTGGGCGTAAGATGGCATATGGTCATTTATACATAGACTGCAAGCATACTTCAATGGGGACCTACCTCTTGATGTCTCTACATGTAAGCTATATCCACCGTAAACCCTAAGCTTAGTGCAACTGACTCCTGCAGGTATGGAGTACAGCTCTGCTGAAGTGGAAACCGCCCTGGAACTCTCGCCCTTGGTCTGTCCTGGGTCCACCGTGGCGTGTTCCGCGGGGGACGGAGGGGGCCTGGTGATCGTCTTTGTTCCGAAGGTGCGGACGGAGTGGCAATGGCTGCTGAGGAAACATCTATGGACGATGTCGTACACACATGGTTTTCATACAGCATCATAGATAGATTATAGTCATAGAATGCTAGATTATAAGTAATTAGCCATCATCCATCATCATCCAAGGGTTTTCTGTTTCTCATCTTCACCAACCCTATCCAGGATGGCACCATCAGCTCCCGCGATGCCTTGGCGAAATCGCTCGCCGCCCACCTGGCCTTGTCGCTGGGCCTCCACGTCCAGCGCTGGGTGCCGCTGCCTGCGGCGGCGCTACCGCGGGCGGCCGAGGGCACGCTGCGGCGGGAGGTGCTGAAGGGGTGGCTGCACGGGGTCGAAGGCGCAGGGGTCGAAGGGATTGGAGTTTTGGGTTGAAAACTGTGGAAAACCTGGAGAAATGATGGGGAAATAGTATGAAATAGTGGGAGATCAGTACGTAGGGTTGTAATGGGATGTGATGGGACATAACTAACCAACTTGAGATGTCTGAAAATGGAATATACCTCCCTTCTCAGTGATTTTCATAGTACCTGGTTGTCCTAGAGAGCAGTTTTGAGATGGCATTACCACGACATCACCACAGAGGATGGTTGGGATCTGGGGATTGGGTTCATTTCTGATTGGGGAATGGATATAATTGTAATTTGCCCATGGAAATGAAGGTGTACCAACCATTTTATGGGATTGTAAGGGATATAGATAGGGGTACAGAAAGGGAGGCCCAGTTGATACTTCTAGGTTTATGACATAGTATTATATATATATATTAATATATTAATGCATAATAATACAATATCTATTGGTGCTGGCCAAAATGATTGTAAAAGGATGTTGTTTTTTTTGGAAAGAAGGAAGATGTCAACGTTTTCGGGAAATCCATTGCGGGTACTGCACCATATTTTGGATTTTGGGTGAAATTATAAGTGAAACGGTCCCATTTTATTTCATCCAAGTCTCGAAGCGAATGCAGTATCTAATTTCTCCTTGCTATTTCACCTGATATTTGCAGATAAAGAGAGAAATAGAATGAAATAGATCTGATTCAATGGGGGATTTCCCACCAGCAGACTGCATTGCTGGCAAGTAAGAAACAAATGGGGATGTAGATATGATGTGTTGGTTATTTTGCGGGATCTCAAGATCCACCAAATATAAATGGTCATTTGATTATTTTGTTGAGATAGTATGAGAATGTATGATATAGTTGTATCCGTTTAAAAAATTGGTGCCGGTAAAGATTCTGAGAAACTTTTTGGGATCAACGGTTCTTGATCCCCATCGATCAATGATGTTCATCAGTGGGTTGCTCCAGCAAACAATGATAGGGGGCAATAATGATTGTGTTCCCCTTGTATCTGCGGGGTTGGGAGCAAATTGTTTCATATTCTGGAGATGGGTGGCATTCTTCGGATTTCCGACTATGTGAACAAGTAATAGCTCACAATATTACACCATTATATATATACTTGAACACATGCCATGATTTATGTAATCAAGTTATCTTTATTATACAATGACATTAACGCAAGTGAATACCACTATATACACAAATTATGATGATTCCACGTTATTATTCACAAACAAGTTAATTAATAGTCCATCTCGTTTGTCCATGGGATCTCCCGTCATCTGTTGGAGATACCCGCTAGGCACTGGCGCTCCAGTTGAAGACGCGCCTCTCCCAGCAGACTGGGTCTTTGAGGAAGACTTCAAAGCGCAGGCGTTGACTTCGCGGCTGGGCTCAGGCTAAGGCGGCTAAGGCGGCTAAGGCGGCTAAGGTCAAAGTACTTCTGATAGTACAAGGGCGCAACAAAGGACGTCAAACAATAAGAATGTTGATTTCGCGAATGTTCTGTGTTTTTGTCATGTCAAAGTGGTTTGAATTTACAATAGTTGAAGATGCATGATTTTGAGGTACATTTGTTTCACTACTTGATGGTTTGATATCAACAATTACGGACTGGGTGAAAGCGAACGGATGATCAAGGGTCGCATCCAGCAATTGCATATCATTGATTATCATTGCCCTGGAGACAACATATCATGATGAATCACCAAGTGGCCAATTTATAACGACTTGATCACTGGATTGTTTGCTGCAGCTACTTTGAGTGTTTATCATCAAAAGTGGCTAGTTCATCGATGGGAAAATCAGGCCAAGGTCGAAGATTGTCTTCGTTCCGACAATGTGGTGATCCAACAGAAAAGGAAATTGATGATCAATGTCCGAAGTGAGGAAAATCCATGGTACCCACAGTTTTTAGGACATACTCAACTTATACTTTGTATTAGTTTGTTGGGTTTGCATCGTGTTTGCACTTCTCGCAAATCAAGTGGACCTTCAAGTAACTGAACCATTTTGACTTTCAGCTGCTATTGATCGGTGGTTGCAGCCATAGTTTGCATGCAATGATAGTCGTAATGTCCCAAAATCAGTGGTTTGAACCTGAATCTCTGTGTCTTTCCGTGAGTACATCAACTTTGCAAGCCATATCACGTCCAGAGTCAGTTGCAGGCAATCCCAAGTGTAGATGAATGGGCGATATTCCTATTGATTTCCACCAGAGAAACCTTCTTTCAACGAGCACAACACCAGGTTTCTGGGCGCTTTCCTATTGAAGTTCCCGTTTTACATCTTACCCGGAAGGATCATCAGTGACTTTCTTCAAAAGGGTTGAAACCACAGCCTTCCGACTTCATTGGCTGATAGACTTCATTGGGGTCCTGCAGATTTTCGCATAAACCCCGACAACGAGACTGGGCGAGACTGGCCCAGGAACGTTGAAGTAGATGAAGATGCTATTGAGGAACGTATGGAGGGTGCAGCGCTAGACCCTGATGTAACTTCGGCATGGGGCACGGTTGGACCTGGAGTTTGTTGTACATGCCGGATTAATGAATGTGTGGTTGATTGAGATATTTGAGATTGGGGAGGGTATACCCTCCCAGTGAACTCCAACTTGGTTTGGGTTTGGTGCAGGTCAGGAGGACGGCTGTGGGACAACATCTTCCATGGGGGTTTCCCAAAATGGGGGTACCCCAGTAGCTGGATGGTTTATTTCATGGAAAATCATATTAAAACGGATGATTTGGGAGTACCCCCATTTCAGGAAACCTCCATATAAATGTAGGAGTTGTCAGGTTGTCTCTTGGATTTGCTTTCTAAAGGGACAGTCGCTGTGAAACAGTCGCGATAATGTCAGGATAATTATGTGCCATTCTTCTTGGCAGCCGGGAAACTGGAACGCTTCACAATGTTTTTCCTTGGGTGACGTCCGATATGATTAGTTACATGGCTTTGTCTGAAAAAGGGTATGCCATCAGATCAACACATCCCATGGTTTATCACTAATCTCAAAGAGCATGGGGTCTATCATCAATACCCCCCATCCAAATTGCCAGAAGTTGCACAATGTGGGGCCCCCCAGTTACAAGTTGGTTTATAAGCCCCAATAACTATAGTTAGAAGTACCATAAACCATATAGTTATTGGAGTTATAAACCAACTTAGCTATCTAGGGGGCCCCACTTTGCAGTCTTCCCCATTCTTGGGCAAAGCCACGTGGTTTTGGTTTGAACATAAGGTAGCTGCAGTTTTCCAAAATGTCATGATTCAGAACCAGTGTCCCATAGTGTCCCCATCAAAGGTCCACTCGCCCAAGCGGTTGCTGCTGATCATCGGTGGCAGCTCAGATCTCTCAGCGCAGGCGGGACCGGTAGGATCCGGAAGGGTGGTCTGTTGGGAGCTACGGATGGCCAAACGTTTGCCATTTACCATCTGGTTATTTAACATAGCCATGGAAAATTGCCATTTGTAGATGGTTTACCTATTAAAAATGGTGATTTTCCATGGCTATGTTAAATAACCAGAGGATAATTAATAAATTTGTAGATGATTTTCGCTTGAAAACAGCGATAGAGATCGATAAAGGATGTTCCAGGATTTTCCATTGCCATGTTTGATTACCAGCGGGTCAAGATAGAAACAGAGGGGTGACTTGTATGACTAAAACAATGAAACAGAGCGGTGGCTTGGAAGATAGTTCTATTGCAATTGAGATTGGGAATGATCATTTCAAGATATTTGAACATATTTGAACGCATCATGGTGATTTCAGTTTTTTTTTTTTTTAATAGCCCTATTTCAGAGCAGGGATTGCGCGTGTTCACGTGGATCGCATGAGGAGAATCCCAATGATTTCACCCTTTTGGCGGCCAATTTTTCTGGGCTGTCACTGCATGGTGCTTTGGAACATTGTTTTTTTTTTTAATGGGTTAATGATGGTTAATGATGGTTAATAATGGTTAATAATCACTGGTTGGTGGTGACTGGAACCATGGAATTTTATGACTTTCCCATCATATTGGGAATGTCATCATAACCCAACTGACGAACTCCATCATTTTTCAGAGGGGTGGCGAAAAACCACCAACCAGTGATTCCTACTGGTTCAATACCCCAGGGCGATGGTTGAAGCCATTGGGCCATTGATCACATCACCACTTTCTCATGGTATCCGCCAACACAACTCATATGGTTTTCCCGCGAAAGTCATGAAAAACATCCAACTGGTCTGGTTAAATCACTTAAATCATAGCAATCAACAAATCACCATTTGTTCCACAATCCCATTCAATTACCATTGTTGATTTGTTGATGGTTAAGTCACATTGATTTTCAACAATTTAAACCACCAGTGTCAATTCCCTTTGTATTTTTCCCATTTCCAGTCAATTGGAATGGAAATCCCACACGAATTCCCCAAGCAAATCCCAAGATTTCGGGTTTTCCCCGTTTTTTCCCATGGAAATTCTCACATCTTCGCTGCTTCCGCCGCCAGATCCTTCGCGCCGCCTCGGGCCGTGCGGACTTCGGCGACGTGACACTGCGCGCGGTGGAGTCGACGGAGGCGGCGGTGGCGGTGATGCAGACGGAGACGGAGGCGCCCAGGTTTTCTCCCATGGCGGAAATGACCAATTTGGAGATCCATTTGTCGACAAATTTGGAGAGAAATTTGGTGCAACTTCTCACTTTTTTTGGGGAGACTTTCTTGAACTACTTGGTTTTGTCAAGAAAAACAGGGGAAATTCACCATAGAAACTAGGCATATACTGAAGGTTATCATGAAAACATTGTCAATTACTCAGGTTTTCCTGTCCAAACAAACTGAGGAAATTACATGAAATTACCTGTGAAAAAGGTGGGCTTTACCATAGAGAATGCGGTTGTCACTTGACAAAAAACAACCATTTCAGATGTTTTGTGTTTCATCCAACAATTAGGATTTAGGCATCAAAAACGTCTAAATCATGGAATCATGGAGTCTGGATTTTAAGTCAACCATAATGGAGGGTTGTTTGACAAGACCGCAGAGATTTGACCAACAGCATATCGTTCGCGACCTGACCCACAAATGTTCCGCCCCAGAAAATGCTGTTTATTAGGTGGAAGTTGCCGAAAGTACATATATCAATTTTGGGATTTCTACTGTATATATTCTGTATATTATTTGCCGAGATTTGACAAACACACATGGGGTGACTTGCCAAAACAATATGGATTTCAGCAACCACACATGGAAACTTGTTCTACATAGCAACAGTGGATGTTGCCCATCAACATTTGGAGGTCCACTGCCGGATTCAATGATGCGTGACGTAGTGGAGAAATAGGACGAAAGGAAGGTGATGACGATACAGTAGTTGTAGCGAAAAGATTTGGAAAGATCGAGCTTCGAGAAATTTTTGTAATGATGCCTACCCCATCCTACTCCCAATCCTTTAGTCTAGTTGCTAACAGATACTAACAGTACATCAGCTTATGTGATCTAGTTTCAACCCCATCTACTGCAAGCCGCGCTAGCTTGTGGGCTCCAATTTTGGCGTCAGAGAGACGTAGAGCCTTTGAGACTTTGTTCATGCACATGAGCCAACCCGATTAAGCAACAAAAATCGTGATCTAAAGATGTGGAAAATCAATGCGCATCAACTTCTTTTTACAGACCAGTGTCTTCCTTAGCTTGTGCTGAGCTGCCATGGAAACACCTCCAACAGATGCTACTGCTGCTTTGTCAACAGATGCTACTGCTGTTTCAGAAGCAGCTGAGAATTTGTCCATTGAGATCACTGTGCTGACTTTGAGCGGCGAAACGCTGGTGGTGAGCCTTTCCCCTGACAGCACTTTGCTAGACTTGAAGCGTGAGATCAAAAGCCGTTCTGGGCATCTGATTGAGATACAGCAATTCTCCTCGGAAGAAACGGTGTTCATTGGCCCTGACCGGCGGAAACTGAGGGAATTTGGCCTTGTTTCAGGAAGCGTGACCCTCACTCTTGTTTTGAAAGGCCTAGATGTTGACATGCACATTGAAACACTGCGTGGCAAGGGGAGCATGAGAGAAGCAGACGACATCAGGATTCTTTGCGCTCTTTCAGAGGATATTTTCTTGAAAGAGCCACCCTTATTGGAATTGCAACCGCCTTTGGTGATGGGTGGGCACGTAATGGGATGTGCTTCACAATTGCACTACCTTTTCGATACCTTCGGTGAGCCTTCCGAATCACAATATCTCTTTTTGGGCTGCTACGTCAGTAGAGGGAAGAGATCTATAGATACCTTCACCCTGTTGCTCCTGTACAAAAAAAAGTATCCTGAAAAGATCCACTTGCTCCGCGGGCAACACGAAAGTGCCCAGATATCAAGGATCTATGGTTTCTACGATGAGTGCAAGAGCAGCTGGTTGGTGGTTTCAACCTATTTTTCTTGATCCCCTAAATATGGGATGATAGATTCACAAATCATAATAAACGCAATTCACATCAGCTCGCTGATTAAACATGTGCTTTTACAGCAGCCCTTTTTGGTGCAGCCTTCTGTGCTGCCCAGGAAAGTTCAATGTGAGGATCTGGAAAGATTTTGTGAAGGTCTTCAACTCGTTACCTTTCGGTGCCCTGATCCAGGAGCGCATCTTCTGCGTTCCCTCGGGGCTGTCGCCCAATTTGCAGCGTCCAAAAGATCTTCTGCATATCCAACGGCCTGTGGATGTGCCAGAGGCTTGGCCAGAGGGCCCCAAAAAGTTCAGCTCCTCAAGAGAATCCACCCAAAATAAGGCATCGGTTGAACATACTGTGTCCATTTATGTCCATTATGTTTGTTTATTTGTATGATTTTGTTTGTGTTTAACTTTCAAATGATTTCTGTTGGGTGCTTCTGCAGCAATTCCAAGGATGCCGGCCTCGTTTGCGACTTGCTCTGGGCCTATTTCGATGCGGATGTGACTGGCTGGGCAGACCTAGATAAAGCCATCGAACTGATTTACGGGCCTGATGTGTTAGACACGTTTCTGAGACAGAATAACTTGGAGACTGGTTGCCGATTTCATTAGTGCTTTGTATTTCAGTTGTCATGCCAACATATATATATATGTCTGTGTAGTTAGATGATGAAGATTCATCAGATTCAATTCGGAACTTGGGAATGACTTGAACCAACCAGGAGAAGATTTGCTGTTCAACACGAGTCCTGCAAGAGGGTTACAAATCCCACGAAGATCGTTTGCTGGACGTGTTCATTGCTTCAAATTATTGCGGAGATTTCGACAATCGTGGGGCAGTGCTCATCCTGGATGAGCATTTGCAGCAGAAATTTGTCACCCATGACCTTCCATTCTTAAGTTGACCTCCAGAATGGTCTTTGCTGAGAACAAAAACAAAGATCATCCGAGTTTGACAGAATTCTGTGCATTTGCAGCTCAAAAGTATCCAAACATCAGCTACAGAATGCATCAGAATGCCAGACATAGGTTTGTCATCTTGCTGCAAAGACATGGATTGTATGGGTTTCAAGTCCCCATCCAGTGTTGAATTGCCACAGTTTTGAGGTGGAGGGAAGAAATTTGCAGGATGGTCCACCTCATTTGACAGATTAAGATGATGATTATTGGTCTGGGTGGCTGAGGAAAGCCAAGCCCAAATGGTAAATACAGTGCAGTAATGGCAAAATCAATACTCATGTTTTTGTTGTATGCCGCTTGCTATCTATTTTTCGAGTCAGATACCTCATATCCACACTTGCAAGGAGATTTTGGGTTTGAACATGTTTAAACCATGGGATTCATGCGATTGGGTTTGTTTGAAAATAGAGAAAAGCTGGTCAAACATGAGGTCCCAAAAATGAAATTTGCTATTTGGGGAAGATCTACCAGCTATTTTCAGACTCGCCCAAATCCATGTATATCCCAGTATGAAGTCCCCCTAAATTGTCATGAAATCCAAATGATATCCTCATGTCTAGATGATTTTCCCACCCTATCCCCCCAAAAAAAACATATCCAGTTGGTGGTTTGGAACATGTATTTTATTGTCCATTCAGTTGGGAATGTCATCATCCCAACTGACGATTCGTCAATCATTTTTCAGAGGGGTGACGAACAACCACCAACCAGATATTTGATTATATACTACTATACTTGTTGTGATATTTGTGTTTGATAAGTTTTACTGGCGACTAAATCACCATTGATATTATATACTATCTTGTATAGTCCCATTGACAGATGATTTTCCCAGAGAAGCCCTGAGAATCAAGTCCTCCACCAGGGACTTGAGCTGATGGTGCTGCACTTGCTGCAATGCGAGGAGCGGTGTTTCCATAAATCGATGGTTTCTAAGGGAAAATCCTAATCGAAAATGGATCATTTGGAGGTACCCCAATTTTAGGAAACCTCCATATGAATTGAATAGTATATATGTTGGCCTTATAGAATGGTAGAGGTTGCGTTTTCATTGCTTTGAAAGAGTTTGGGGAATTTGCAGTCTGGCAAGGACCACAATTTTATTCCCAAGCCCACTAATTGCTACCGACCTGCCCGAAATCATTTTGGACTACCTGACAAAAATGAAGATGCGAGATCATAGAGTTCTCCTGGGCCACCCTTTCATGGCATTTTTCATGGGATTTAAATGATTTAAGCAACAAACAATGGTGATTTTTGATGTTGTAGAGTCCTGTAACTTTCTTTGATGACCGATGCAAAATGGATCCAGTTGAAGCTTGGATCCAGTTGTCCAAGTCCTCGGATTGCGCGAAAAACCCTCCATGAAAATTGGATCCAACAGTGGTGGCAAAAAATGGCGGTTTCAAGGATCATCTGTGTTTCAATGGGTTATTTGAATATATACCCCAACTGGTTATGAGGTTTACATAGCCATGGTATAGATGGCCCTAATCGAAATAGATGGTTTACCGTTCTTAATAGCATGGTGGATCTTTCCATGGCGAACTGTTAGTCATAACCAGATGGTAGCTGTCAAGAGTTGTTTGAACAAACAATTGTCTACTGGACACAGGTTCAACTTTTTTCAAGGGTCCAGTTATTTAGTAACTTATGATGTGCCTCCCCAACTCCCCTCTTGTGATAAGTCGGTTTATGTACCGAGCAAACCAGAGTAAACCATAGTATATTGAACCAACTATACTTGGTTTGTTACTATAAGTAAATCATAGTTTATTACTAGTAAACCATAGTAAGTTGGTAAACAAATCGTAGTGAACTTAGTAGTAAACCAACTTACTACCCCATCTAAGTGGGTCCCACAGGAAATACCACTTGATGGTTACTACTTGCATGCAATCTCAGAAAGAGCTTGGTATTGTAGCAAAAATTCTACCTCAAAACTTGGCGAATGATGAATTTCTAGTGAGTGTTCTGGGAAAAATGTACCGAAATGACCAAGGAACTCTGCTGATTTTCCACCTGGGTTTGTCTGAAAATAGTGTACCCCTACACCCAATGGTTAATGATCATTATCCCTACTAAATGGCTATAATTGGGGGTATACCCCATTTCCAGACATACCCACCTAGTTCCTTGCCTTCCCCACAATTTTCAAGTGGCTGGTGGACTCCAGGACTCACACGGCACAGAGGAGGTGGTAAGTGTGATCCAGCTACTGCAAGCGTGGGAGAGGAAACACAGCACTTTGAACTTGAAGGCTCAGATTTTTTGTGAGTTGATGAGTTGGTTTTTATGATTTTTTATGTGAGCTATTTCTCTTGGCAGACATTTTCTGGTTGCTATGAATTTTGCTGTTCTTTTTTTTCTGTCAGAAGGATGTCTGGATCTGGTGTTCTTTCTGTGCTTCTTTCTTTCTGCGGATTTTCGGAGGCTTCGGAGGCTTCGGTGATGATCCCTAGCATCGCATACCGTTTGGTCAAAGGGATTGGCCCTACAACCTAAAGGGATGCAATGGACCGGTGATATTTGGTATCAGATATATGCCTACACCAAGAGATTCATATAGGTTTTTGGATCGGATTGATTTATTGAAAACATGGATCCTGATTCTATAGAATACATATAGAATACATATTTCCCAATATAGGACGAATTGTTCGATGTGCGAAGTGAGGCAACCAACCCACTCCAAACGCGCATCCCTTCTCCGCCGCGTAAACCGGCGCAGGTTCCGGTGCTGAAACTTCTCTGCGTTTCAACCGGACGCCACAGGCGTGTGGCTGGCGATGCGATGGATCCGCGGAAACACTTTCTGTCAGGAGACCGGTGGAATTTGGTCAATGTCGGAGAATGCCGTGGATGTGGAGGGTGACGCAATATGGTGAAACATGGTGAAACATGGTGAAACATGGTGAAACATGGTGACTGTGGGTCTGAAAATGGCTAATTATACACCCTAGCCATTTTGAGTATTCTATAGATTTGGATAGATTTGGGGGTACCCTATTTTCGGGCAAACCGGCAAACCCAACTCGATTTGTGGGTTGGAACCCAACTGCGCCCAGGTATAAAGGGACAGTTCCTTTGTTTTCCTTCCATTTCTTTCCGCATACAATGTGAATATTGACCCATGGCGAATACTATTCCCAAGGCAAGTTCAACATGTTTTTGTTACTGTATAAATGGGATGGTAACTCCTATAACTATCAGGGTATATATCATAAGTTCGAATTGTTGAGGGTTTATAGCTCCAATAACTCGACTTTGTCATACTTACTGCATAAGATCTTAGAAGTGTAGGTCATGGGGGTTACAACTTATCACCAAACTTATCTCGGCAGTTTTCTGTCAATTGAAATCGTCTCCCAAGCCCAACCCCAACCTGGGGGTGCATCTATGGGATGAAATATGGGTTATATATTGACTATCAACCACCTAAGTTTGTATATATATATATATATGGACTGTACAATGATATACATACAGATTCTATATATATATATATATGTATGGAATCTCCCCACTTTTCACAATCCAGTACCAAAACGTGGCCACAGGCGTTCTGCTCAGCGCGTCCCTGGAGATGCCGTGGCTCAAGGTCTGTCAGCTGGACGCCTGCCCCAAGCTGCGCGCTTCGACGCTGGCGGAGCAGCTGTTGCAGGAGATGAGCCACTTGGCGTTGGCATTGGCCAGCGGAAATGGCATGGGAAATGCCATGTGTTTGATGTCAGGCGTCAAAACCGTGAACAGCCATCAAAACGGTGAATTTCAAACGTCAACTTAATGCGGTTTAAATCTTCAGCCGACATGTAGGGATATTCAAGCAAGCGTAGGGATTAAACATCATAGGTCCAATCTTCCTCTACTGCTCCAGTAAACACAATTCAGAACCGGTGAAGCAAAATCCCAAGAAACCATCCACACTGGTCGTTTGATTTTCCCAGAATCCCGATGTTTTTTCTCGTAAGATCTTTGCTGGCTGATCTCTAAACATGGCCCGTTTGATTTCCTACCACCGAAGTTTTGGGAGTAAAATTCCAAGAAACCGTAAGCCGCAAAGTAAATCAATCTTCTGCAGAATTCCAATTTATGGCTGCTACAATCATTGATGTTATCATTTCTGTTGGTTAAATGCCCAATTGTTTGGTGGTTCAATCCCATTTTAGTGACAATCTGTTCCAACCCAAGGAAAGAACTAGCAGTCAAAATGTCATGTGTGGTATATTCAAACAATCCAACATATCGCCGAACAAAATCATCAGAAACCACACGCAGATATCCGTTCCTAGCCATTTCTGGTGGTTAAAGAGTCCTTTATTTCTGATAGCTAGAAATCTTGTTCAGTGGGCATTTTTTATTTTGAAACATAATCTATAAATTAATTATCACTACTCGATGATTTTCCATGAGGACCAGGTGTTATACTCTACATGTTTCCACAGCATTTCCGGTAGTTCAAAGTCCTCTTTCTGGTTAGATTCAGATGGGCATTTGAATTTGAACAACGTCATCCATAAATCACTGATTTTCATGATCAGAGGGTAAAACAATAGTATTCCACATTGACATTTTATAGTTTCATGTGGGAACATGATCTACAAATTGCTGTGTTTTCTATGACACTCTAGATTTCCAGTCTAGATTTCCCATATTGTAAATGATAGAAATTACATGATGAGCAGAGGCGAAGTTCCCACATGTTTACAGATTCCCCAGGGATTTGATGCCAGGCTCAGACCTCAACAGCTCCGAAATCCTCCTGGACGCTGATGGAGTGCGTTTACTGAGACGCCTCCGTCCAGCGGCGCTGGCGCCGCAGAATCGCTTGCAGTTGTTGAAGCAGTGCAGGACGGGCCATGGGAAATTTCTCTGTAGATATATGGATTTGAGGGATTTACATACAATATAATGGGATTTCATGGGAATTGAATGCGATTTGGGATATAGTGGACTATGAGTGGGATTTTATAGTGATTTAATGACTGTCAATGGGGATTTCGACATCAACCATAGGGACTTAATCCACCGATCCATGATTCTTCCATCTATAAATGCCCATGTATAAGCGGATTTCCCAGCGAGCCATGATTCCCAGAGGGTTTTGTTGGGTAGTTCACAGGAGTACCTATATTAGCCATCAGAATTCAACTATAAATCCCCATTTTTGCTGGTTAAGTCACAATAGTTGCTGTTTAGAGATCCCCCTGCTTGGGTGAAGTCCCCATGATTGCTGCTCCATTTTTTGCTGGACTGCTGGTCACCATGTTTGGGGGTGGAATCGTAACTCCAAGTGACAAAAATCCCATCTGAACTCCAATTTCCACCATCACTTTTTGGTTCCCAAAATCACCAGATGTTTTTCCCAAATCAGTAACAATCTCGTCATCTTTAAAACCTGGTCAAATCAGTAAAACATCTTCATATCTTTCGTAAAAATCACCATTTTTTACCATTTTTTTCCCATCCATGGCCCAAAAAAAGGGGTCACCAACCAGGGGCCCAACCAGACCCCTTCCAGGAGCATCCTCCTGGCCGGCGGCCTCGGAGGCATCGGCTCCCTCTGGGCCGAACACCTGGGTGCCGAGCAGCTGCTGCTGCTGGGCCGGCGCCCAAGCAGCGCCGTGCAGCGGCACCTGGAGGCGCTGCGACGTGGTGGCTCGGTTGGGCGCAAAATCGGGTGATTTTCATGGTGATTTCAGTGGGATTTAAGCATCCATTTCCCTTTTAAAATGGATTTCATAGAACTTATAAGTATTTTTCTGAGAGTCATCTATATTGATTTGAACGGGGAGATGGGAACTAGTTGAGATAAGTTGGATTTAGAACTACGTAGATGAACGGGGATTTATGATGGATATATCCATGTTTTAGTGAGATGGAGTTTACAAACTTAGCCAAGTAGGTTTAGAATTCCATCTAACTATAGCTATAACCATCATAAACTCCATCGTTAACCTAGTTAGCCACCTACTAACTGCGGCACCACCTTGTGAGTTTAGCAAGCAGAATGGAGGATGTATATGGATTAAACCTGATTTAAGGAAGAAAATCTTGGGCGTTCACCAAACATGGTGGAAGAACCAAGAAAAGTGATGCATTGAAGTGACAAAATGTGGGGATGTGTAGGGATTCAATAAGAACATACGGGGGCTTAAGGAACAACATATCCAGATTTCAGCAACGAAGCATCCCGATCAAATCAACCAAAGAATGCAAAACGACATGAAATGAAACAGCTAGTCGGGATGTACCTAAACTGACTCAAGAAGATCATATGGGGATGTGAACGGCAATGAGGATGGAAGCAACAAACGTGCAGAAAATTTACCGGCAGAGGTGGTTGTGTCAGTGTCAGACTTGGGGGGCCGACGTACCAACAAGACATATATGGATCATGCCTTGAATAAGACAGAAAACAATAGTTCCATTACCAGCGAATATTAGAGTTTTTTAGGGGCGTATTTTTCTTGCGGCGAACATGCACTATGGCGAGTGAGGCACTTTACAACTATATCTGTTCCTTCCAAACTCTAAATTTCTGGCACAGAGAAGGCTGTGTTGTATATAACAATAATGTTTGATACTCATATAGTGGCAACTTGTGTTTGTAAATACTGTACCCTATGCTAATCAAACATGGCAATGGGAAATCACCTAGAAATATAGGTTTTAGTGCGATCATCATCTATATAAATGGTGAATTTTCCATTGCCATGCTTGAGTGCCAGAGGGTAAACAACCCCGCTTCTGAAAGATGGATGTCAATCTGGGCACAAAACCTCAAGCCTGAGAATACACTCAGCACTAGATATATATCGAATATATCAAAATGGCAGATGTTTACTGGCACCCATCTGGTGGTTTCTTATATAAGATGGTGGATCCCCAAAACCTTGGGGCCTAGTACTAAAATGATCACTTGGATGATTTGGGGCGCCCCTCTTTGTAAAGGAATCTGGAAACGTGATTTACTTCACCCTTTCCATACAGAAAAGCAGACAAGAAAACATTGCACAGCAATACACAGCATGTTTTTACTAAATAATCAACATTGTTATTAGTACAGTATTGTTATTAACTATATATATATATATATTATAGTTATTGATTGTTATTAGTACAGTATTGTTACTAACTGTATAACTATATATAACTATTTACTATATAGTTATTGTTAGTTGTTTATCAATCACAGCAAGTTGCTGACCGATGGAGCCTACCACAAGGAAACTCAGAGATCGTTTACATCTCTGCGGACATTTCCAAGAAGCAGCAGCTCCGGTCAGCTTTGAAGAACTGCCCGGCCATGAACTTCTTGGACTTTGCCGCCTGTTTATGCGAGTGCCCTGTCGAACAAACCATACGAAATCATTTTGCCTGTCCCCTGTCTACTCATTTTTAGCATCACGTACCTAGACTCTAGAGCCTGAAACAAGTACCCGCAAAAATGGTGTCTTACACCAGTTTTGGTACTTTTGTCCCATGATTTTGAGGCACTTAGAGGATATTGGTACATCTTTGAAGTGCTCAGACAGGTCATTCGAGCCTCCTCAATCTGTCTTGCAGCTGGACGCCATGACTGCCATGAACGGACCTCAAGAAAAGTTGCGAGGCTGGCGGGATGCAGTTGTAAATTACTTGGATTATCATGTATTTTGTCATCATTAGAATTTTCATAGCGATGTTTTTTTTGTGTTTATCATATTTGATGTTTTGAGATATAGAAACCAGTTTAACAGTTAGGCTGTCTACAAAAAAATGTAATTGATTGTGGTCTTCAGTCCATGGCTGATGGTCACGAGGAGCTGAAAACTTCATTGAAGTGTTGAAGGACTCAGTCGGGGTCCAGCGGTCGAGGTGTCTTGGGACGTTTATGATTTATACTATATACAGTAACTTCTATAGAATCTATACAAAACAGGGATAGCTATTTATATCTAAAAAAACAGTATTTCATGGGATGGTATACGGATGTATAAGGGTATGTTCATCGCTCAATGGACATTGGAAGATGATGCTTTCAAGCTGTAAATGTCTATTTTTGGGGGACTCCATTGATGATCTTGGCCAACTTGGCAGTGGCTCACGACCACTTCCAACTTCCAACTGCCCAGGATCTGAAATTCTCATTAAATCACGGTGCAACCAATTCATCCCATATATATATACATCATTATGTATAATATATGCACATAATCCAAACATATATCCCATATATAGCATCAAAATCACAACCAAGATGTCAACTTTAACCGGATCGTCCAACTTGGCCATTTTAGCCCTTGTCCCCAAATCCCTCGGAAACCATCTTTAGAATCACTCCCCAAGCTTTCCCAAAAAGAACATAAAAGAAACACAAGTTTACCCCAAAAAACTGCCCTCCCCAGCAATAAGTTGTTGCGAAGTTGGTTTATGTTCACCCATCTACCTACAGATTTGTCCACCTCATCAAACGGTAACTTGTTTCTTACGGTTTCCCCATCTTTGGTGTACATCAACCCTTTCCCTATCCCCCCCTCGGGTCTCCGCAGGACGTGACCTCCACCACTCCGTTTCGCCGTGTGCCCGTGCTCTTCGCCTCCAGCGCCGTCAGCATCGCCGGGGCGCCACAGCTGGGCGTCTACAGCGCCAAGGCGCGGGCGCTGGAGGCGCTTTGCACGAAGGAAGCGGCGCAGACGGCCACGCGGCGGAAGATGCTGGAGATCGGCTGCGTGGCGTTTCTTGGGGCATTAAATGACCCATTTGGGTTTAAAATGGTTGAAAAATGTTTAAAACTTGTTTCCATCCCACTTTGGAGTAGCCCCCACTTCCCCCCTACATTCCCCCATCCCTTTAGGCTTTCAGCCTGGGACCACGTTGGCATCACCGCAGCGTTCCCCGCCCTGGCCAGCAACGCGCCAGCGCTGGGGCTCAAGACCTTGACGCCGCAGCAGGGGCTCGAAGCCTTGGAGGCGGTGCTGCGGTTCCAAGCGCCGCGCTTTACGGTGCTCATGGTGGGAGTGGATGGTCAACATCCTAGAGTTCAAGCGCTCACAGGTGGCCTGGGTTATGTGTTTGTTTTTTATATTTTTTTTGGTGGGATTCTCATGGATTGAATGGGGTTGGAAGTTTCCAAATCTGTGTCTTTTCTTGATTTCAAATGTTCACAGGTGGGGTTTGGTGGTGGGATGGTTGGAAGATGCTGGGTGCAACTGGTGTTTTTTTTGGGCGTTAGGTGGAACCGAAGACGGAGGAACCATCGGACTATACTGACAATGGAAATGTTTCACTGACCAGGAATGCTTTGATGTTAGTATGGATCAGAAACCAATTATAATACATACCCTCTGGTAATTTAACATAGCGAACTGGAAAATCACCATGCTATTTTCATGGGTAAATCCACTATTTCTATGGCCATGGCTTCAATAGTTTTTTGTATGTTTACCAGAGGGTAATTATACTACATGATTGTGGGGATCAACATGTTCACCAAGTTGTGCCAAGGTTTTCACCTGCACGGAGTATCCCAGATTTATTGGTCAGTGGTCCCCCTGGGTCTGAAATGTTTCGACCGAGACCAAACTTGTTTTGCCTTATGTTTTGATTTGGGTTGTTCAAATCTCTGCATGTTGTTAGTTCAATCACTTAAATGCCCGTTAATGAGAGTTGCATTCCCATTCTTGTTGGTTCAATTTTCTGCATTTGTGCAGTATAGATAGTCACATTCCAATCTTTGGGTAACCATTCTTTTCTGTACAATGTGTCCATTAATGTAAATACCATATCAAAACATCAGAACATATCAGAACCATTCTTTCAATCAACATAAGTAAAACATACATATATATATATAGAATCAAGCTGTAAATTTCATAAATCTTAAAAAAAAAAGATCCATACTTTGTAGTCACCATGGTCACCCGTTCCGGCTTTTTTTGGAACCATCCCCAGGCGGCTCCTCTGGTGCCGCAACGAGCACGGCCACGGTGAGCGGCTGTGTGGAAATGATCCAGGCGGCGGTCCGGAAAGTCTTGGGAAAGGAGGCCAACCTGGGCCACCTGGACTTGAAACCATGGCTTAACATGCTTGAAATACGCTGCTGCTCGGTGGTGACTGGAACATGGCTTTCTAATGGGATAATGATGGTTAATGATGGTTAATAATGGTTAATAATGGTTAATAATGGTTAATAATCACTGGTTGGTGGTGACTGGAACCATGGAATTTTATGACTTTCCCATGATATTGGGAATGTCATCATCCCAATTGACTTTCACTCCATCATTTTTCAGAGGGGTAGGTCAACCACCAACCATGCTGGGTTTAGCATGGTTGCACAGAAGAACTGATCCAAAAGTTGGGGGTGTAAGATGATCAACGAGCCGACGAGCAATGTTCAAAGTGGGCCATTTGACTCAAGCGATGGGCCCAGGAACATATTTCTCCATCAATCAAATCTTAACATAGTTCACTATTGAATTGGAATTTGATGGAAATTGACATGTTTTTTTAATGATATAATTGGGATTTGAAATTATATTCAAGCTCAGCGATTGATTGACTTGACTCAGTGAGTGACTGAGATAAGTTGAGGTTTCACCATGAAAACAGTGAGGTTTGTGATAGCATCCCTTCAATGAGCTAAAGGACTTGACCGGTTTCCGCGGATGCAGCCCATCATTCCGTCATCGTCATCAGATGAAGAGATTCTGAATCTATACGACTATATATTAAAATATATAAAATAATATAGGGGCACTATTGGTATATATATATATATATGGTGCCCCTACTAAACTAATAATATGTTTTTTTGTTTGTTTTTTGGTTTCCTAGAAGAACTTTACAAAGAAGGGTGCCCCTATGAGTTGGCTTAGAACCCAAAGAAGGGTGCCACCTGCTCAACGCCCAGGTGACAGTTTCGTGGAGCTGGGGTTGGACTCGATGTCCTCCATGTCGTTGCACAGCAGCCTGAGCGATGCCTCAGGTGCGGTCAAGGGGATGTCTTTTGGAGCTGACCACTGGACCTTAAAAACCGAACCAATGGCGGGTTTTTTTCGTATGGGATGTGTTAAAATGGGATATTGGATGTGACTGGGAGATGTTTTTGTTGGGATATTGGATGTGAATGGGATGTGGGAATGGAACATTGGTGGGTTCTGAATGGGGTCTTAATGGGATATGAGGGGCTGCAATTTGCAGCCTCCCCTCAGTTATAACTTGGTTTGTGTTCACCATCTAAGTGTCAATATCATCTATAGCATGAACCGAACCAACGCGTACCTATCTATTGCGCGCCGGTGTGTGATTTCAACACGTATCTCTACGATGCCCCCCTAAAAAAGCTGACCAGCAGATTGTTTATTCATATGGGAGCCGTCCGTAAAAGCAGGTCACAAATTTATGAATTGATGCGTTCGCGATTGCTAAAACCTGCATCGCGATAGGCTGAGCGATTGGTTGGCGATTGGTTATACGGCTACCACCCTATTACTACTACTACTACTACTACTACTACTAGTACTACTACTACTACTACTACTTTTACTACTAGTACTGCTACTACTACTACTACCACTACTACTACTACTACGACGACTACTACGACTACTACGACTACTACTAGTACGAGTACGACGACTACTACTACTACTACTACTACTACTTTCGAGACCAGAACCATGCCAATAATTGACATGGCCGCGCGGATTCCGCGCGCGCGCAGGGGTTTTCAGGTCAGAAGGACATTCAAGCTAGCTCCAATTGAAAACAGGTCAGAAACAGGTCAGAAACAGGTCAGAAACAGGTCAGAAACACCAAAAAGGCAGCACTTGCCTAGCATCCCATCCA
>Ga0126342_10004547_pt1 | contig 23765 bp, 14 predicted proteins | sample Cyp1metagenome_FD_92528 | JGI IMG/M metagenome (GOLD analysis project Ga0126342, IMG submission 92528) | Coral microbial communities from Lord Howe Island, Old Settlement Bay, Australia - Cyphastrea 1 metagenome | ecosystem: Host-associated > Invertebrates > Cnidaria > Coral ...
CATCGGAGAACCTTAATCGAAACACAAAAAATACCTGACTGTCAGACCTCCTGATTTGTGCGACCATGCAAATTCATTGCGAATAACAGTACAAAATGGACCGCAAGCAAAATCACTGTAAAAACCCAGCACTTTTGAACACTTTTTCATCCAGAAGAGATGTATCAACGATGAAAATTCGCAATTTTGCACTAATAAATGCAAATTTTCACTTCTGAGCAAATGAAAAGTGTGACAGCATCCATGTCATGTTAAACGGACGAAAAAAAATTGATCCGTTCAAGATGATGATGAATAGCAGAAACTATATCTTGAAAAACTTGCAAGTTACCTAGGCGAGAGCGCAATTTTCACATGTTCACCGTGAAAGACACATGACGCCATCGGAGAACCTCAGGCCCCTCCCGTATATATATATATACACACAAACATGTGGTGTGTACATGTGCAATATGTGTAAGTATTATACCATAGTATAATATGATTTACACATCCATAATACATCCCATTGTAGTATGCTGTCTTAGATGTAACCTAGTCGTAATGTGACTGTTTCAGTCGGCCATGCAAACGACCCGCGTCGGACACGGTCACTGCTTCTCCATGCGTCCTCCGACTTCTCGTGGAGTGACATGGCAAGAATCAGTTCTTCAGGGATATCTGACATCATCCTGGGGCAAAGCCAGTAAGGTGTTAAACCATATTAAACCCAATAGAGTATTATTTCTGGTGTATTCCACCCAGTAAGGTGGTAGAAACAAACCCAGTAATGGTGTTTAACCTCCAATTTGGATTGTTTCTACCACCCATTTCTGGAGATCATCCAATGGCTCTGATTGTGGATCATCCAATGGGTTGATGTGGGTTGATCCCTCCGGAAAAAAATGGCACTGAGGATTTTCCCATCCCCATGATGACTAGGACTAGGACTTTATAAAGTTCAATTAGCCTCTGGTAAACTAACATAACATAACACAACTATGGAAAATCACAATTTATTTTATTGGTAAATCAACTATTTCTATGGCCATTTTCAATAGCTATGTTTGTTTACCAGAGGGTACCACATTTGATTACTGGAGGGAATCTGTTTTAGTGCGGATTCTGAACTAATCCAATCTGGGCGTCACGTATCCCTCTTCTAGAAAGGGCCTCGTTAAAACTGCGCCCTCTCTAGATGAATAGATCTCATAGATCCAATAGATCCAATACTAAACCAGGGTTTCGATGAGGAGGTATTTAGGGGTCAATCATGAGTATGTTAATGTTGTATTATGATCCCAATCGGACATGGTTTATCATAAGCACCATATTATTGGATGTGGCTATGAGGGCTGACACCCTGCATGCTAGTCTTTCCGGGACCTCAAAACAGTCATGCCAATACTGAACACATATCAACCCTACCTAGCATAGTATAGCATATTTCATATTATGAAATTCAGACATGATCACAATATACACAGGGTTGAAAAACCATGAAAAACCCAGGTTCATTAGTCAGGGGTCCCTCAAACAAGTGATAAGTTGCTTTGCTATTTCCCTGGTATTCTTAAACAGCCCAAGGATTTACGACTGCATCTATTCAGGGTTGACATAACACAGGGCATGGCCTTCAGACATGCTTGTTTTTTTTGGACGTGTTTCTGGGCTGTAAGTTATAACACGCATTGATCTTCAGATATGTTAAAGGCCTTCAATATGTTAATTGTCATTCTCCATATAAACAGATCAGTCTCTCTGGGCTTGCAGAGTTATGCCTTGGATGTGGCATCCAAAAACGATCCACGAACTGCTGATTCTCATGCTGATTTCCAAACATGAGTGTCCATGCTTCATGGTAGAAAAATGCTTTGGACCGCTCAAAATCACCAACAAGGGTTCAGACATGGTCAGACAATGTTAAAGCACATGGAGCTCGGAAAAGTTGTTGGCCGCCACAAGTTTAGATATATTGTATAGTTCTATGATGTTCTATGTTATATGTTTATACAGTATACACATATGCATCTTATATATGTCATGTATTTGTGCGTTTATTTTATCAATGTAGATGTAGATATATAATTTTGTATATTATGTGTACTTATCTCAATGTATACACATCAACATGGCGAGCCGCGGTTGCGCAGAAACATGATCCTGGTGGTAGTTGCTTTGTGTCTCTGGGAACCATCCCCCAACGGGCCTGGAAGATACTGGGTCACTCCGGGGTTGGAAGACTACATTCTTCCAAAAAGTATTCTCGGCGTCGTTAGTTTGGGGGATGGTAGATGATTGATTGTCCTTCCCCCAATATTGTAGACTAGGCCGTATCCTTGAGGTCCATCAAGACTCGAAACTCGCCAGGGGTTGATTTGGATTGCTGCTTCGTGAACCCATAATCTCCCAGTTCATATCCGGTTCCATTTACGCCACTAACAGACCAGGGTATAGTATCCCACTTTCACATTGAGCTTGACATATTGTTGCACCATACTAGAAATTACATGTCATAGTCAAGACTTAGAGGATACATATGCATATCATATATACACACATGCCGGTACAATATACTATTCCCATATTGGGGAATGGTCTCCCCACCATTTTCATGGGGAACTTTTGAGAACTACACCCAATAATTAATTGGGGATTCCCATTCTTCCTTGGTCATTGAACATGGCTATAGGACATATCCATTTTTAGAGGTATATCATATATTGCCGGAGGGCATGGGATATATGACCATACAACATCTTCAACAATTTGAAACTTATTCCACCTTGCACGATTCGCAGCCGCTTGCGTGGAAGGATCTTGAAACAAATCATTATCCAACGGACGAGCGACTTGGCAGGGTGCGGACGTTCGTGCTGCATACCTCATGAAGTGGGGTATTATTACGGTATTATTACCCGGGAAACATAGGGAAAGTGGGAAACTGCTGATTGCCCCATGAGTTTCGGGGTAATTACCCTATTTTCAAACACACCTGTTTAAATTCTGTGGTGCCCTGCGATTGTGGCGGTTGTTGGAAGCTGCTGAACTTCGGAACTTCTGCGGGTATACGAGTGCCAAGAGAGTTAAACAAAAGACTGATAAATCTCCATGGTCTTGGGTGATTCAATGTGATTCAAGTGCTTTATTGACGCTTGCTAATCCCTTCCCTTTAATAACCTCCCGCATGCCAGAATGGGATGATTTGAGCCATGTGTGACCGGGGGTATGTTTTCTGCACCAGCGGTTGGCTCAAAAATCCGCAGAGTGAAACAAGCAAGCAACCTATATATATATATATATAAATATATTGACAAGTAAATATTGAACATATACTTATTCAAGTGATGAATAGTGATGAATATTGATTGTGAAAGCTCCGTCCTACAGAGTCCTACATCGACCCACCCATCAAGGAAATCAAATCATATATATAATATATATATATACTATGGGTAATTTATTTCCTGGCGCTTTCCAAGGCATGTCGGGTCAAACTTATTCTTCTGAGTCTCTTGCTGAGGTGAAATGTCTGAAAAGTTTCACGACGAGATTGCCATCGTTGCTCGGATTGTACATTTACCCCTGGTTGGTCACTGGCCATTTTGAGGTCCCCGCAAAATTGTATAATCCCTTCCCCCTAGTATTAAACACCCCTTTGAAACCATGGTTTAGTAGGGAATTTCCACATAATTGGGACCATTTATGGGGTGTTTAATATTAGATTGCAAGGAAAGTACTACCCCAAAACGATGGTTGATGCGTGCCCTGCAAATGGTGATGTCTTAGCACAGCGCGTGCTGTGCTTCTGTGCTTCTCCTCTAAGATTTGTGAAATTGAGGTATCAAACAGGCCACCCAGATCGAATTGGTCCGCGTTGGGCATTCAGCCATCTCTAGGTATTCCTATTTGGTTGTTTTTACACATTCCTTTTTTGGTATTGATACTCAGCTACTCAGCCATCTGGTACGATCGCAACAAGGGGTTATGGTGTTGTGGCAACCGTGATAGCGCCATTGAGGGCTCCCCGGCGTTCCCCGGCCCACTGCAGAATGCAGAAAGGTGCATCGAAGCATCCAATTTCTTCGAGAAGACCCAGATTCTGGAGTTACCAGGCTGCAGAAAGGAGGAGTTTACGAAAGGACCTGTTGAAACCACAACAGCACTGCGTAAAGCTTGGTTGAGTAGCTTGGTTTTGTTTTTCCCGTAAATGGGGGACAATTGACCACTAAGCAGCTTAAAATTGGTTTTGTGCGGATCATCCAATATTTTGCAATATTTAGCCATGTGCATGCATGAGTTGGAATTCTATAACATGTTTGTCTGCCGGGCCTAGGACCCAGATTGTGTTTGGGGTCCCGAGGATGAAGCCCTTTCCATACAATTTTCTTGTGTGAGACAGTTGGGTGCTGGAGCTATTCCCCCTTTGTACCTGCTGAATTCAAGTTGCTCCTTCAAGGCTAGGGTCAAGTTCAGATTACTTATTCATGCTCTGTGAAGCAAGTGTATTAGAGATTCAAATTACCAGTTGCTACTTTCGGGCACCTTTGTCAGATACATTGATGAAACATGAAAGTTCATGGCTCAAAGAAAGTCATAAGTAAGCCTCGCTTGGATTATTGTTGGTTGAATGGGGTTATGTAAAAGGGTTCATCATTCAGTTGCAACTGCTAAAAGCCCTTGACATGCTGATCCGTGACTTGTGACGACCAAAAAGGTCGCCGAAGAAGACTCTCCCAAAGACGAGGAGACCATGAAATGCCATGAGGGTATGGGAACCTGCCATACCGTTCATGGGAGCTTGATATATTTGGCTACATGTGGGTACAATGGGTACTTGATTTTCCGGGTAATCAAATGTCGGCATATATACGTCACATGGATGATCTATGATTGGGATTAAACATGTTTTGTTGTTCTTTTTTTGGGCCCTTTCCTTGCAGATGTCGTACTCCTTAGTAGGCAGCTCTATCCCCCGCACCGAATGGTCGTACCGATTGAATCCCTGTGACAATCCGACCTGGCATTGGAAAAGCATGGAAACGCGTCATATTTTGATACGACTGCAATGGTGGATTTTGCGGAATATCCACCGGAGGTACATTTTAGATACAACAGGTTCTTGTTGTCAGCTGCTTCCCTATGTCACAATAAGTCAAGCAACGATCTCTGCAGCCATAGGAGTCTTCTTCAAAGAAGGAACGCAGGAACCCCCGTGGCCACTGGACTCAAAGCAGCTAGTGGGATCTGGTTGAGAGTGATGATATTTCTGGAAAGTTGGAGACACCCAAAGGCTACAAGAGATACTGTATCCGATATTTGATAAATGATTTTTTGAGCGGTGGATTTTGGTCGTCCAAGACTTGTCGACTATAGACCACCCTTTTGGGATGCTGCCGATGAAGTCAGCGAATCAGCCAACAGTTGTCCCATGTTATCCCCCCAAATTACGAAGCAACGGCAACTCTCAATCCAGACATGTGCTTTAAAATGACTGCAAGTTGGGCCCTCAATTGGTTTATAGCTGATTTATAACTCCCATCATTATAGACTATGTATAGGGATCTATAGGGTTTATGGTCCACATATATCTATAGTTAATGGGGTTTACCAGTAGTGCCCGGCCGCGCCAGTGCGGATTTCGAAACGAAAAGGCCGTATAGGAATGTCTGCGAGATGCAGAAGCAAGAAAGATTGAGGTTGTGAGGTGCATCAACGATGAGCAAATGGTCCATTTTGGTTGTTGATACGACAATGTAATAACATAAAATCAGTGACATGAAAGAATCAGTGGTGCACGAACGGCTGAGCGAACTATTGAAATGAAATTAAATGAAATCACATGAATTACTGAATGAATGAAACAACCAGCGAAGCAATCAGTGAATCGATGAATGAATGATTCAATCAATGCATTAATGAATGTGTGAATCAACGATCTAACAAAAACGAACGGATGAACGAACGCGAGAATTAATGAATCCTTCTTCGTTGAGCTACCCATCTCCCAAGGCAAGTCTTTTCTAAGCCACCTCTTCACTGAGCCACCTTTTCGCCGAGCTACCTCTTCGTTTAGGTACCTCTTATCTCAGCATATCTCAGCTACTTCTTCTCTGACCTGCATCTTATCTGGGCTACTTCTTGTTCGAGCTAGCTCTAATTCTGCAGCTTCTGTAACCCAAATCTTCACTTTGTGCAGCTAGTACAATGCGTTTTGGAACCACCAGCTGCAATCCCGCAAAGCACAAGAGTGACGCCATACTCAAGAACTACCTTTGTCGCAGTTGTTAAATTGCGTTTGGCAACCTCCAGCTGCAGCCCCACATAGCAGGAGCGTCGCAGCATCACTATACTGCTTTACTGCGCGCAGCCGTGCGATATTGTTTTGTATGGCACGGAGCATAGCACGGAGTGAAATCTCGCTACAGAGTCGACCAATTTTTTTCGACAGCTTTTCCAAATCAAGGCCCGCATCCGCGGAAAAACCGACCCTCCCTTGGCGACTCCTGGCGCAACCATACCTGTAAAAACATGGTGATTCGCGCATTTCCAGGCTCCCGCAGCACTGTTTCATTTCCCATCTGATTGACATGATGTGCGTGCTTGTCATCATGATGTGAAAACTGATCATGACCATGCGTCCGTAACTCGGAGGTTTGCCAACTAAATTTAGTTGGGGGGCACCATATTGTATCAATATCATTTTATACTACATATATTTATACATATACATATTATATATATATTATCCAGACATTGGTGATTGCAAGCCTGACCCATCCATAAATGCAGCAGTTTGCTCAGGAGATCGAGCCAGCAGAAAGTTCACTTTCAACACCTAGCGCCATGGCGGCCATGAACCCGAGCCGACCAGAACTTGCCATGTGGCCCACCTCGGGCCCAAGATATAGCAACCATGCAAACATCACCAACGATTGTACACATAGCCACATAGTTTTGTTGCTCCTGGTGTGCAGTGGCAATTGAGTGTGCCATTTGAATCCCTTGTGGATTTTCCTTCTGATCTTGCCAAAGTTCGTAGGATCGGTCATTAAAAAAAGGCTCAGAACTTGTAGCCGCAACATGCCGTGGCGCAACATCAGTTGTCAGTGTTGTCTTCCGATCTATCGGAAATGACATGAACACCTTTAAGACGGTAATGAAATCGAGGATTCAATTCGCTGATTATATATGATTATACCATATTTGGGTATATATTTGGGGGATCAGGGTCCATTTGCCAGCTATGTTGTTTATCTGTCAGAAAGAGGTGCCATGACCCATCCCCCAGCTGGTAAATCACGGTGGCTGCAAGTCCATTGTATCGTTGCATTGCAGCGGCTGCGATAGAACCCCGGCTGCGCATCGGAAAATCGTGGTTCAACTAGATGGGGTGCCATCTCATGTGACTATGGGTCAAAACTTATAGGGCCCAGAGGACCGCTGGTTGCGGATGATTTTGGTCATTATTCAGTTTCAGCCATTGCAGTCTTGGAACCCAGTTTTGACCCAGAATGAATCAGGTTGGTTTAGCGTGTGTTGCCATTGGCTTGCGTTTTGGGAAATTTGGTACCATCTCAAACCGGGCTGCAATGTGGAACATCTAAACATCAACGTACATAGACGAAGCAAAAAGTTACAGTGTCTAAACTTCTAAACCTTACAGCAAGCTGCTGGTCAACAGCCAATGTTCATTGGTTGAAACCCCGTTCTTCGCTTTTGTGTTTGTCTTTCTTTTCGCTTATATATATATAATTAGAATAATATATATATATATATAATTAGAATATATATATATACATGCAGTACACATACATATAGATATCATGGATATCATCCTATTTTGTGAAGCTATTGCTGCTGCTGCTGCTGCTTCTTCACAGCTTGTTCCTCACGGCTCGGCGCGCTGTCAGGCAGGCTTCACGTGCACGCTGAGCGAAGCTTTGAAGGGCAAGGCCAGGGAGGCATATACCATCCATCAACATGGGAATACATAGCTGTTTATAACAGGGGGGTATATTGGTGATTTATAGCCAGGGAGGCAATACAGGGGGTATATTGGTGTTTTATAGCTGTTTATAACGGTTTACAGCATCCATAGTTTGATGGGTTATAGCAAAAAGTGATGGTAAGATTGGGGGATGGTGGATCCTATTGCTGAAAAACCACATTGTTTCAAATATAAAACTTGATTTTAAGGATATAGCATGCAACGGGGAGTGGCAACGAATGAACAACCATCTACCATCATCTACCCAGAATGGGATCGCAAGGAACGTCGCTTCCGAATGTTTTAGCAAGATTGGGAAACCACCTGCGCACCAGTGTTGCCTTGGAGTCCTACAAACAACTCCGCAGAACCTCAGAATTTCAGGGTCATTTTGTGGAAGTACATGTTGATGTCCGATGTCCAGTTTGAAGAACAGAAGTACAAAAAATGTCACAGAAAATATCCAAACGAACGCTTGTCCTTACGTTTGATTGCCAGAATTCGCCGTTTTTGACTGTTTTTGTAAGATATCAGAGTTGCTTTCACTGTCCATCTTTGGACTCCAGGTGGATGCTATTTACCTCGCTGCTGAAGAGGTGCTGAACGGTTTCTATTTTTTTATCGAATGGTAATCACCATGGTATCCTGTAAATGTTCCTTGACATCCCAATTTTGGATGAATGTTCATTGAAACCAAACCAGCGATTCATGGAGACAGCTTCTCAAATCCCATCATTTCCTTGAATTTGCTGAACATGATTTGGCAATGTCCGACAATGTCCTAAAATAAGGGTACCCCAAATCATCCAACATTAGGCCATTTTAGTGGGGTACCCCCGTTTTAGGAAACTTCCATTTGTTGATGTTCCCCTTGGGATCCAGTATTTGGGGTACCAACTCCGCTCGCAGAACGTGAGCTTCGTGGCAGAGGCAGTGACTGAAGTACAACCAGAAAATTTTTGTGTTCCCCAATGGCTATGGTGACCCCCCTAAACATATCACAGGATATGTAAGCTTATATAGATAGAAAATACATATCCTACCTAAATAGTGGTTAGTTCATAGTTTTTGTTGGTTGTGGGGTTACTAGGTTACTACCAACTCTTTTTAGTAGGACTTTACTCTAAGTTGTTTTTCCTTTTATTTAAGATAGAAACCTGGAAAGTACTGATAGCAGGCTATTCGTGGCTTCAGTTGGGCGTCCTGCGCCGGCCGTCTTGGGGGTCCCAATCATCCATTGAGGATATGGATCTTTAAGCGAGTTGGTGCTTGGAAATGTTTGTTTCGAAATACAGATCTGTATATGTATAAGATTATTCAGGATTATTCCATAAATGTCCATAAATCGATTATTCACGATTATTCCATACATAGAGCTGGGATAATCCCCGACACTTACATTTTTTGGAGGTGCCACACATTTTTTCGGCGGTGCAACCACCAGCTCAAAGATGATGTCCCGCTCAATCTGACGCAGCGCAACGCCGCAACGCCCCGGGTCTCCCTGGTTGATTGTGCTGGTCGGTTGGTTTTCAGGTCCCGAGGTTGACAATCACCACACTGGAAGCACTGGACAAAACATTTCAAAAAATCGCTGACGAGTGACATTGCTTGAGCCATGCCATTTGTAGCCTGACTTCGTACCACATCTTTGAAAGGTCTAGGACTTAAGTGACTTCTCTGCCAAATCCAGTGGTTAATCATCATTTTCCCTCCATTCGCCCATGAAAAACATTGCCATTTGGAGGTATATGTTTTTCGAACAAAAAATACCAAAAAGAAGGCGCTTTGTTTCGAAATAAAGTTATGGATGCTTCGCTGTCAGAACCGGTTTGAATTGAGATAACTGCCATCATGAAGAGGTATTTACATAATGGAATTTAGTGGGATATACAATCATAAGTATTTGGGTGTATCTGAAAAAAATAAAATGTGGTAATTATACAAGTACACCCCAAAGTGTCAGTAAAATATAGTAAAATGGGGAACATGATGACTAACCAGTGGATTGAATGGGCTACTCATGGCTACTCTATGTTCAGACAAACCCATTTACAAAAATGATGCAGTACAGCGTAGTACAGCAACCCCTAAAAGATAGACAAGTTTCCACCAGGATGGGATTTCCTCTTATTTTCTTGATTTTTCTCATATTTTCACTTGATATAGAAAAGGATAGAACAGGATGGGTTTCCCCAGATATCCTTGGCACCGGCACCTTTGGGTGTCGCGCAGGCCATTGATGAGAATCGCTTCGTGATCCGGGTGGGAATTTTTGGAAGATGGAAAAAGTGGGACTTCATGGTGATTTTATTGGGGATTTCATTGGGATATTCATGGTGATGTCATTAGAATCTATAATATACAATTGCAGTATATATAGCCTACACTCATGGGATATGATGGGTTCTTCCCGAATGCGTAGCGAAGGGTTCTTGTTTTCTTTCTTGGGGGTCTGGGGGTGGTGCACTGTTTGCTCGTAGTTTCGGATTTTCTTTCTCTAATTTCGTCGTCGCAGTGTCTATGGGGAAAGTGAGAAGAGGTGATGTATTGAGACGTGCGAAAGTGCATTGTGAAGTGTGAAGTGTGAAGTGTGGAGTGGAGAGTGTGAAGTGTGAAGTGTGGAGTGTGAAGTGTGAAGTGTAGAGTGTGAAGAGTGGTGTGTGAAGAGTGGTGTGTGAAGTGTGGAGTGTGAAGTGTGGAGTGGAGAGTGTGAAGTGTGAGGTGTGGAGTGTGAAGTATGAAGTGTGGAGTGTGAAGAGAGGGTGTGTAAAGAGTGGTGTGTGAAGTGTGGAGCGTGAAGTGTGGAGTGCGAAGGGTGGTGTGTGAAGAGTGAAGTGTGAAGTGTGGAGTGTGAAGTCGAGTGTGTAGTGTGGAGTGGAGAGTGTGAAGTAGGGTGTGTGAAGTGTGGAATGCAGAGTGCAGAGTGCAGAGTGCAGAGTGCAGAGTGTGGAGTGGAGAGTGTGAAGTGTGCAGTGTGGAGTGTGAAGTTTGAAGTGAAGTGAAGTGAAGTGACGTGATGTGAAGTGAAGTGAAGTGATGTGATGTGTGGAGTGTGGAGTGTGGAGTGTGGAGTGTGGAGTGTAGAGTGTGGAGTGTGGAGTGTGGAGGCTGAAGTGTGGAGTGCAAAGTGTGGAGTGTGAAGTGTGGAGTCTGAAGTGTAGAGTGTGGAGTGGAGAGTGTGAAGTGTGAAGTGTGGTGTGTGAAGTGTGAAATGTGGCGTGTGAAGTGTGGAGTGTGGAGCGCGGAGTGTGAAGTGTGAAGTGGGGAGTGTGAAGTGTGGAGTGTGAAGTGTAGTGTGTAGTGTGAAGTGTGTGAAGTGTGTGAAGTGTGTGAAGTGTGTGAAGTGTGTGAAGTGTGTGGAGTGTGGAGTGCAGAGTGTGGAGTGGAGAGTGTGAAGTGTGGAGTGTGGAGTGTGAAGTGTGAAGTTTGAAGTGTGAAGTGTGAAGTGGAGTGGAGAGTGGAGAGTGGAGAGTGTGAAGTGTGTAGAGTGTGAAGTGTGAAGTGGGCAGTGTGGAGTGTGAAGTGTGAAGTGTGGAGTGTGGAGTGTAGAGTTTGAAGTGTGAAATGTGAAGTGTGGAGTGTGGAGTGTGGAGTGTGGAGTGTGGAGTGGGGAGTGGAGAAAGTGAAATGAGAAGTGGGGAGTGTGAAGTGTGAAGTGTGGAGTGTGAATTGGAGAGTGTGTAGTGCGAAGTGTGGAGTGCGAAGTGTGGAGTTTGAAGTGTGGAGTGTGCAGTGTCAAGTGTGGAGTGTGAAGTGTGGAGTGTGAAGTGTGAAGTGTGAAGTGGAGTGTAACACTGGGAAATGCATTTTGCAAGCTTTGAAGTACAAAGCCGTACTGGAAGGCTTTTGGTGCAAGCTCTGCAGTACAAGTTTGAAGTGTCAGTTGTGAAGTGTGAAGTGTGGAGTGTGAAGTGTGGAGTGTGGTGAGTGAAGTGTGAAGTGCAGAGTGTGGAGTGGAGACTGTGGAGTGTGAAGTGTGGAGTGTGAAGTGTGAAGTGTGAAGTGTGGAGTGTGAAGTGTGGAGTGCGAAGTGTGAAGTGTGGAGTGTGGAGTGTGGAGTGGAGAGTGCACAGTGTGGAATGGAGTGTGAAGTGTGGAGTGCGAAGTGAAGTGTGAAGTCTGTAGTGGCAGGTGTGCAGTGTGAAGTGTGGAATGTGGAGTTTGAAGCGAAGTGTGAAGTCTGAAGTGTGAATTGTGGTGTGTGAAGTGTGGAGTGTGGAGTGGAGAGTGTGAAGTGTGCAGTGTGAAGTGCAGTGTGGGGTGTGATGTGGGATGTGTGGAGTGTGAAGTGTGAAGTGTGCAGTGTCAGGTGTGCAGTGTGAAGTTTGGAGTTTGGATTGTGAAGTGAAATGTGAAATGTGGAGTGTGAAGTGTGGAGTGTGCAGTGTGAAGTGTGGAGTGTTTAGCGTGGAATGTGAAGCGTGGTGTGTGGAGAGTGAAGTGTGAAGTGCAGCGTGTGGAGTGGAGAGTGTGGAGTGCGAAGTCTGAAGTGTGTGGAGTGTGGGGAGTGAAGTGTGAAGTGTGCAGTATGGAGTGTGCAGTGTGAAGTGTGGAGTGGAGAGTGTGAAGTGTGAAGTGTGCAGTGTGCAGTGTGAAGTGCAGTGTGGGGTGTGATGTGGGAAGTGTGGAGTGTGAAGTGTTGCAGTGTCAGGTGTGCAGTGTGAAGTTTGGAGTTTGGAGTATGGATTGTGAAGCGAAGTGTGAAGTGTGAAGTGTGGAGTGTGAAGTGTGGTGTGTGGAGTGTGCAGTGTGAAGTGTGAAGTGTTTAGCGTGGAGTGTGAAGTGTGGAGTGTGAAGTGTGCAGTGGAGAGTGTGATTTGTGAAGTGTTGAGTGTGGAGTGTAAAGTGTAGAGTGTGGAGTGTGACGTGAGAAGTGTGGAGTGGAGGGTGCGAAGTGTGAAATGGAGTGCGAAATGCAGTGTGGAGAGTGGAGTGTGGAGTGTGAAGTGTGGAGCGTGAAGCGTAGTGTGAAGTGTGGAGTGTGTGTGGAGTGCAGAGTGTGAAGTGTGAAGTGGAATGCGAAGTGTGAAGTCTGAAGTGTGTGGAGTGTGTGGAGTGTGTGGAGTGTGGAGCTAGAGTGTGAAGTGTGAAGTGTTGAGTGCGAAGTGTGGAGTGTGGAATGTGGAGTGTGAAGGGTTGAGTGTGAAGTGTGGAATGTGGAGTGAGAAGTGTGGAGTGGGAAGTATGGAGTGTGGAATGTGATGTGTGGAGAATTAAGTGTGGAGTGTGGAGTGTGGAGTGCGAAGCAATACTGGGAAGTGCCTTGTGCAAGATTTGCAGTATAAAGTAGTATTGCGCCTTACTGTGTGGACGCTTTGTAGTACTGCGAGGTGTTCCAGATTTTTCAAACAAGAGTGTGTTACAGTGTTTCAGAGTATTGAGAGAGAGTGTTTTACCAGAGTGTGCCACAAGAGTGTCGAGCAAGAGTGTCAGGCAAGAGTGTCTGACAAGAGTGTCCCAGAAAAATGTCCCACAAAAGAGTGTCCCACACAATTGTCCGAGAAGAGTGTCAAGCAAGAGTGTTCTGCAAGAGTGGTTTGTAATGCGATCGAGCATCTCCTGTTCGCCTTTCCTTGTTCTGTAGGAACCCTTCTTCTACGTGAGCTTTTCGTGGCTTCTATCATGTTTTCATGACAATAGGGATCCAAACATTGGATCAGTAATTTCTGCATCTGATATAATTATTCATATGTATATATATTTTTTAAAATATGTACCAGTGACTTAGGACTTGTGAAAGATACCCCGGGGTGGCCAAGTCCTATCTCATCATGCGTCGGACCCCCTGGACAAGTCCCAACTCATCAGGCGTCCGTCTGAGATTAGAAGCTATGTTTGTTTTTTTTTGATTTGCTGAGAGGTGTTGATTTTATCAAGAATCTAGTGCGGCATGGACCACTCGTAAAACCATGATGACATAGGAATGAACTAGCAGAAATATATTAAGATGGGTCTAAGTCATCATGCTCGTGGGCTGCAGCTATTTGGCTTAATGTCATTTACTGTTATGATACACTTTTGTCTTAAATCTCGTCGAAAAAACAAAAATATTTCAAAAAACATATGTGATTTTTCTGTGTTTCATTCGATTTGTATACATACATTATTGTTCACTTTTCATTTTTCTCTGTTGTTTCCCGTTTTGTTTTCCCGTTTGTCCTTCCCGGTTCTGTTCCCCGTTATATTATACCGTTGTGTTCCCCCTCCGGATTCCGCACCCGGAGGGCCTGTCAATGTAAGGATATATGTCCTGATGACTTAGGACTTGTGCCCCTCTGGTGACATACAGTTGTGTGCACCAAGGCCAAGTCCTATGTATGTATGTCTGTCTGTATGTTTGGTATGTATGTATGTATGTAATGTAATGTAATGTAATGTAATGTAATGTATGTATGTATGTAATTAATGTATGTATGTATGTATGTGTGCTATGTTATGTTATGTTTTGTTATGTTATGTTATGTATGTATGTATGCATGCATGCATGTATGTATGTATGTATGTAATGTATTGTATTGTATTCCATTGTATTGCATTGTATTGTATTGTATTGTAATGTATGTATGTATGTATGTCTGTATGTGTATGTATGTATGTAATGTAATGTAATGTAATGTAATATAATGTAATGTATTATGTATGTATGTATGTATGTATGTATTTTATGTATGTTATGTTATGTTATGTTATGTTATGTTATGTATGTATGTATGTATGTATTTCTGTAAGTAATGTTATGTATGTATGTGTGTGAGTAATGTTATGTATGTATGTATGTATGTATGTATCTATGTATGTATGTATGCATGTATGTATGTATGCATGCATGCATGTATGTATGTATGTATGTATGTAATGTATGTAATATGTATGTAATGTATGTATGTATGTATGTATGTTATGTATTGTATTGTATTGCATTGTATTGCATTGTATTGTTTTGTATTGTATTGTATTGTACTGTATTGTATTGTAATGTATGTATGTATGTCTGTATGTGTGTGTATGTATGTATGTAATGTAATGTAATGTAATGTAATGTATGTATGCATGTTATGTCTGCATGTATGTATGTATGTATGTATGTATGTATGTATGTATGTATGTATGTTATGTATGTATGTATGTATATATGTATGTAATGTATGTAATGTATGTATGTAATGTATGTATGTATGTATGTATGTATGCAATGCAATGCAATGCAATGCAATGCAATGCAATGCACTTTGCTGTACTGTAATGTAATGTAATGTAAGGCAATGTAATGTAATGTAAGCATGTACGTTCTGATGACTTAGGACTTATGCCCCTCTGGTAACATACAATTTTGTGCACCAAGTCCTATGTATGTAATGTAATGTACTGTAATGTACTGTACTGTAATGTAATGTAATGTAAGTATGTATGTTCTGATGCCTTAGGACTTGCGCTCCTCTGGTGACATACAATTTTGTGCACCAAGAGCAAGTCCTATGTATGTAATGTAATGTAATGTAATGCAATGTAATGTAATGTAAGTATGTTCTGATGACTTAGGACGTATGACCCTCTGGTGACAGCGGATGTTGTGCACCAAGTCCATGTTTTTTTTCTGATGATTTAGGACATTAAGATTTTTTTTAAATCTTGAAAAGTGCTTGAGTCCAATAACAACCCCAGTGACTTAGGACTTGGTGCACAAAATCCTATGTCACTATGTGGGCTTAAGTCCTAAATCATGGGTACCTATTATATATATATATATAAAAAACAATTGTGATATTTGAGATAGTACATAATATACACATATATAAATATATATATATATTTCAAACAAAATATGATATTTGGGTGTGTCTCAAATTGGTCAGTATATGGCCATGCTATAGCTATATCACACCAGGAAAAATGATGATGAACAGTCAACTTTGGGTGCATCCTATTGGCAGATGTTGCAAATCTTGCGGTTGGCGTTCCCAATCACTAACATTTTTTGGCAGAAATCTTGCAGTTCCCGTGTAAAGCATTAGTACTAGCAACTGCAACTGGTCCGCTATCATGCACTTTCATCATAGTGGATCGTGGCAGATGGATGGGAATTCCTACTTTTGACACAAATACATTGAATACCTACCAATCATTGTCCTTCTATGCTTGGTGGTTTGCAGGTGCTGTATTGGGGGTTGATGCAAGTCCCTCGGAACAAGGTGACAAAATTTTGTGATCAAGCAGGCGAACCACCTTTCAGATCTGATGTCCGGATTTTCCTTGGACAATTCTGACGTCTTGGTGTCATTCCTTAAGACGTCATTGTGTTGGTTTTGTAATGTTTTGTAGGTTTCTTAGAGGCTTCTTAGAGGTTTACTGCCTGTTCCTGTTTGTAAACAAACTATTTGCCAGGCTATTGACAAGGCCAACATGAAGTCTCTGTGCTTGGCGTTACAAACGCAGTGCCTCGACGTCTGCAGGGATGGTTCCATTGGGAGTTTGTCATGTTTCAGGCACCTAAGATGGAGGTACTACGTCGTGCAATCTGGAGGACATTCTAGATCATTCTAGACATGCCCTCATTTTGCCCTTATATTGTGTTGGTACCTCCAGTTTAGATATATACTTAGGTAATACAATGTATAGTATATTATATAATATTATTATATATTATTATAGAATATTATATAATATTATATAGTATATAAATGTAGTTGAAATATCTTGAACTGGTTTCCTATTCCATTTCTTGGATGTCGGTATTCTGTTGGTTAAGACTGGGGTTCATCTGCCCGTCAGGGATGATCATTGTGAAGCAGCAAACCTGCAACAATAAAGAAGACACTGTGATCAAATGTGCATCAATGTCCTTTTGGTCATTAATCCAGTTCGAACTTGTAAGTGGAAACCATTTTTTGATTTTAGATTCAGATGCTTATACGTACCTTTTTTTTGGCGTATGTGTTGTCCGTAATGCCAGAAAACTCAACGCAAACAGCAAGTCGTTTCCTAGGCGCATGTGGTGTCGGCCTATGGTCCAAGCCTCAGCCAAATGTCTACAACTACCAGTCTCTACCAGTTCTGAATGTGAGGCCATCTATGCCACCATTGCGGCACGGCAGAGGGAGGCCTTGAAAAATTTGGCCAACACCAAAGCGAAGGCCCCTTTTTCCTGCGGGACTTTCTGCGTGGGAAATCGTGGAGCTGGCTGGGTGATAATCTGGGATGGGCTGGATGGAAATCTTGAGGATCTGCAAGAATGCTTGGATTGATTTGTATACATATATAATATATTGTGGTATTATTTTTGATACTTGCTCTCTGACTTTATGTCGGGTGATGTCGGGTGGAAGCAGACTTCTGATTTTGCTTCCCTATAATCTTGATGTATAGGGCTCTGAAAACGATAAACAAGTAACTCTGACATGTTTAGTTACGGCTTCCTTTCCTGATTTCGCGGAGACCCCTCTATACTGACAATGGTGGCACCTCTCAACGCTCAAATTGACCTTTCTGCGATTCATCCTACAAGCTTGTGAGTGTTGGCCCCATTTCACCTGGCAGGTGGCCTTCTGTCCCATCCTGAAAGGTGCCAAAAGCTGGAGTGGGGTATCCGCATAACAGACTATAGCTGCTGGCTGGAAGTTGGATCATGTTTTTACCATTTTGGAAATAGCCATAGCCACATGTGCCACATGATCAAACATAAGCAACTCTTGGTGTTTCATTTGTTTTTAAAATGTTATTCCATGTTATTCCATGTTATTCATGTATTATTCATGTTATTTCCACTTTCAGAGATGATTCGACGTGACTTGAATTTCTCGTGGTTGTGAATACCCAGCGATGCCACATCGAAGCGATGCCTTAAAGGTGCCATCATCGAGTCCTGGGCCGCCGTGAACGACGCCAGTCATCTGACAGATCAGAGTGCCGAGGCTGGGAGTGGATCGATGGCTGTGGTCTTCCAGGATCTTCCCACAGACTTGAAACACATGTCGTTATAGGTCGTTAACAAACGTTGCCAACACATGTACACCAAAATTTGGGGGTAGCACCACTTTTTTGGGCGGAACGATCTGATAAACCATGCGACTTGGGGGATCGGAATTCTGAGACAACCTCCACCAGTTGCTGCAGATATTTATTCTTGTCCACGTTCCATGAGCAGCAGAAGCGAAGTCATCATTACGACCTTGCTGAAGATATGACACATTTCTGAACGAATTCTAATGACCTCCCAACGACATGTGATGTGAAGAACAGTTGGTAAGTGGAATCATCCCAAAATGACCTCATTTCAGCTTTGTGAATCATACTTTATCCAAAAACCATTTGGTTAATATATGTTAATTTGATAGGATCACTGTTCTTTCACTGGGTGAAGCCTTTGGTCTCAGGGAAATCTGTAGGGAAGAATGTCCTGCAGGAGATCCTGGAGAAGTGCGAGCAGCAGTTGGCGATGGCTGACGAGTGGTTAGCTCCTGAGGCGCTGACTGTTGGAAGATATGGCGTAAGTCTCTGGGTAAATGATGGTAAACCCTTGTGGGGCAAAATGATTTAAATGGCTGGTTTTACCATATGTTACCTCTGTACTCAGCCAACCCTGCCATTGCACCAAGTTTCATTTGACATGATGAAAAAATACTTGTTGATACTTATTGAAATGGTGAAATGGGACTTAATTAAACATGTTCTGACCCACCAATGGGCATTGAGAGGATTATTTTACTTTACAGAGATTTTGTTTGATTTGGCTGCAGCTCAGATCTTCCTCCCAGTTTATTGGATTCCTCGATATATCTTGAAACAACTTGCAAGTAAAAGACTACCTGCCATTTGTTGTTCCAGTACTGTTCCTTCTGTTCCCCTCTTTGGGTTGCCATAGCTTCTTGGGTGTGACTGCAGCTCTTTGCGTAGGATTTGATGTCGAAGTTGTCCTCGACCCAGAAGCAAGCCGTGGGCAATGCCATGTCCGCCAGCCCGGGGGTGAGCCATGGGGAGGATGAAACACTCAGCCCTTAGCTAATCCCATGGCCCAACGCTACCACTATACTGTTTTGAAGTAGAGGAGTGTACATACTCCCGCACCACGGAAACATTGGAAAGGGTCACATTGGTTGTTTATATAATTTGAGGCATGTATATATGTCTTTGCAAGGGTTGGTGGAATAGCGTTCCAGAAGACATGTTAGGTCTGGCAGAGTTTGTGTTCCAGGATAGGATCAATACAGACAGTAGATGCTGTTGACATGGAACAGATGAGGTAGACCAGGTAGACGGAACAGATAGAATCATTAGATATTACCATCTGGTTATTTAACATAGCCATGGAAAATCACCATTTTTAATAATTAGGTAAACCATCTATTTCTATGGGCCATTTTCCATGGCTACGTTAAATAACCAGAGGGTATTTGATCAAGTACTGGGTTGACTTTACACAAGTGTGTCGATTTCACACTGACTGCGTGTGCACATGCAGTGGGTTTTTTCTTCATGCGGGCTGGTTTGATTTAACCTCGGCGCCAAGTATATGAACAGATATGAACATAAATGAAAATAAGATAAAATATATAAGTTCTGCTATGTTCTGCTATATAATATGATATAATATGATATGATATTATATAATATATATATAATATATATATATACATATCAATTAAACAAATTTCAAATTAGATTAAACTATGCACATCGAAGTAGACGCAATAGGTTGAGCGGACCTAATTACTTGGCTATCCTTATACTGGTTCGGTCAGGAAGTGTACTGAGGAGTAACGAATTCCATGGTGGTCTTGATGATCTTCGACCTATCCTCGACCGCTGCATTTTGGATCTTGGAGGACACATTTGACGCTCAAATCCACAGCTGTTGCTATGTTTTGCTTCAGGAACCATCCAACAATGTTTGGTACCCAAATCGGAGCCAAATGAGTTATTTTTTCTGATACTGGCAGTGTCACCAGACTACGGTGGTTCCTGATAATGGTACAGTTATTGGTGTGTCCAGTCCTGTCCCTGCAAGATGGTGACAAAGGTAATTGTGTCCAAAAATAGCCATGAATTCAGCAGTATTATCTTTATCCAACATAGGTTTTCATCTTAAATCCAAACGGTTAACACCTCTGAAAATTGCACCAGTCACACCATTGGGGAACCGACTGCAGCTGCATTGCTGCAACGTGTCCCTGTGCCGTGGGTCGGAAGCCTAGAGTCCTAGAGACTTTCCAGGTTTCAGCCATTTTCGAAAGGATGGTCTACTGAGTCTGAAATGACCAACTTGGGGTGTCCATTGGTGCCGAATGCGCCATGTGAATTGGATAAGATCACCCACATGTGGCACCAGATCACCCACGGTGGGATACAGTCAAGGCAGAGCAAGTCTGACATGGTGGCAGGTCTACAGTGAAACGTGTCAAAGAAGTCAATCTCGCACCCCGAAGCGGCCCTACAATATATATATATATTGATGATTTGTAACATATTGATATTTATATGTATATATAATTTATAATTTATTTAAAAAATATAAATATTTATATATGGCAATGTTTGGCAAGTAAGTATTGTGTGATATCCCCCACGCAGCAGCGACCATAAGAGTTCTCTGTGCCCGAATCTGAAGCAGATGCAGGTTTCTAGAAGCTGAAGGAAGTTGAAGGGAACATTCACAGGACCCCCTTATACTCTTCATGGTAAAAACATGTTTTTTGTTCTCCAACCCACTTTCCTTTCCCCCAGCCTTTGGATCCCAGGTCACTCCGCCTGCCCTCCATGAGTCATGTTTGAAGCTCAGGGTCATCAATGTGGTCTGCCAGGATTTAGAACCCCTCAGTTTATAGGGCGGTTCCCATGTTTATCGCATTTTATCACGACCTTTTGTGGCGCCCATTTAAATCTCTGTCCAGGGGTACATCTTCGGTTTGAGGGCGGCGAGATATAAGCGATATCATGATGCGTTGCTGGGATGTTTCACGAGCCCTTGATATCAATGAGTTCCTGGGATCTTGATAGTCCGCTTGTTCTTTGCAGCCATTTCAAAGTCAAGTGCTTGGTCACCATGTACCAGAGATTTGGATGGGTTTATGACATGATACGGCTGACAATTGACCCGTGAGTTCATCGCCTGGGTTTATGACTATAAGGAGCCCATCATTACCCAGCAAATTGCTGGCGATCATTTTAGGCAATGTCAACAAAGGTACTTCATATAATTACAAAAAACTGAGGAAACTTGACTGCAACCTCCACTAGCGCTATCACAACATCGTGGGCTGAGAACTGATCAGACGCCATTCCCTCAAACTGAATTTGGCATCTCAGTCTCTGCCATGTTGCGGAGTTGCTGTAATTGGCTTTTCTTTCTGGTGAAGCTGGTGCTGTTTCTTTGGCTCTCACTGAACCTTGGCAGTTGGAATGGCATGGCAACTTGGAGGATCAACTACACTGTGGATACACCAAAGGTCCTATCTGCTTGGTAAGCCCAGGTGATATCTCACCCATTGCGAGTCGGTTGAGAGCGATATCAATCCAGGCATAGCTATAGTGTGGTCCAATGTAAGGACTATAGTATGATACAGTATGTATAGAACATTATAGAACTATAACTGTATGATCCTGTATGAGGTTTGAAGTTGAACGTACATTGTTTTTTCCCTCAGCTTTGGAATGCGCAACTTTAAACTCTTGGCCTATCAAACCAATGGTCGGCACTCTTTGGAACCTGAAACTGTTAATTTTCCAGCATTTCTGCTTTAAACTTCGTCAAGATCAAGCACCCAAAAACTGGGATGACTCAACATCCCAAGAGAATCTATTCCATCTGTTTTTTTGCCGCTTCAGCATGTTTCAGGATGCTTGAGGTAGCAGCATGGACCAGCTTGACGTTCAATAGTCACAGTCCTGGCCACAAACCAGTGGATCTTCTCAGCCTTTCAGCAACAGCTCAGCGCAGCTAAGGGCTGCAAAAGATGCGGATTTGTGGCATTTCCTGACGCAATATCCAGTTGGTTGCGTGCATGAGCCCTTGCCCGGAAACCACTCCGGCATCAAGGTGCCTGTGGTCATTTGAGTATACGTATTGTACCTGAGTATGGCTTAACAAAATATTCGCCCCCAAGAAAATGTCACGGAGTTGAGTGTTTTGATGCCAAACATGGGTTGATGGTCTATCTGAGCGCTGGATGATAAGACCCGAAATGTTGAACCCCGGGGTACTTCAACTTCAGTCTCAGGGTGAGCCTCCCTCAGATTCTCAACGGTTTCTTAGCTAACTATTGGTTTGATCATAGCATATTTATAGAATTATGTTTGAGGTAAGCATATTTATATAACTATTTGTTTAACTATTTTTGAGGTATTCATTGCATTTAATCTCACTGGAATGTTCTCCTGATTTGAGAAGGACAGTTCGAATTGCAAAAGCCTTGAAAGGCATCAATGATTGTGGCTGTGCCCCTTAGATCCTTATATGCAGTGCATTCTTGTACAGTGCTGGAGATGTATTTATCTGAAAACCGGCTACCCCTAGATCCAGTTAATCAGCAGTATTATGATCTTGCTAACATATGTAAACGTGGCCCATCCCCGTTTTCAGGCACACCCATAGTGTTGCTTCTAATTCCCATTCATGAGTTCCATCTTTTTCCCCATTCTATCTTCATTTGTAGATTTGTTTCCAAATGTATATTTTCATTATCCATTAGTCAAGTACTTATTTTCATGAAGAAATATCCCATGATTGAATTATATCGATTATATCCCATATTTGTTGGCTACACATACATTTATAGTATATACATATAATATATATATAATGTAATATATATATATATATATGTAATATAATACATATATCATATATCATATATATATATAGATCGCCATCAGTGATATCCCATTATAAATAGATCTAGAAACACCAACGAAATCTCCCGGCGAAGTCACCGGGCTTTTCTCGCGAACGAGGTGTTAGTCCTGGGCTTGGCGAAGAGTGGCACCAGAACCATCTGCCACGCCCTGAACGAGCTGGGAATCAGAGCCTATCATAGCGAGGAACTGCGGAAAAATTGGATGGGACAATTTTAACCGGAAACCCCCTATATTTGATGGTAGAAACCATGTAGAAACCATGGTTTCCGGTGAAGATTTTCCCTTAAACCAATCCATTGAACATCGTTTCACTACAAAAACTTACCATATGGTGGAATTTTGAAGGTTTCACTGTAGAAGCAACGGCATGTTCTTTATACTTGTATGAAGGACATTTTGATTCGAATGGCCGAACAGCATCCTGCTGGAATTGTCATGTTCTGCTTGGAGTAGAAGATGTACAAGCCACTCAATTGCATCCCTCACTTGGGAAAGCATCACTATCACAGTTTTATCCGCGTCCATTTGCACAACTTGACTCAACAATGTTGATCAAACAATGCAATTGATCAGCCACTCTGGAAGTGGAAGTGTAGAATCACTGTGACATATGTTCAGGCTATATGTTCGGTTTGAATATGAATGAAGAAGGTAACTTTTCTTTCTACTAGTGCAGCACTGTTCTATTTTTCTGCGGGCTAACAAGGCCAAAACCCTCCTGCTGAGATATGCATTCCACTCAGTAGTAGCTGGAGAATAATCTATGCTGTATATCTCGGATTGACATCTTCGGTATGCGCATTTGTGTATGTTTGTATATATATATATGGGAGCCGTCCGTAAAAGCAGGTCACAAATTTATGAATTGATGCGTTTACTTTGCTTTGCGCGATTGCTAAAACCTGCGTCGCGATAGGCTGAGCGATTGGTTGGCGATTGGTTATAC
>Ga0126342_10004548_pt1 | contig 23764 bp, 20 predicted proteins | sample Cyp1metagenome_FD_92528 | JGI IMG/M metagenome (GOLD analysis project Ga0126342, IMG submission 92528) | Coral microbial communities from Lord Howe Island, Old Settlement Bay, Australia - Cyphastrea 1 metagenome | ecosystem: Host-associated > Invertebrates > Cnidaria > Coral ...
ACCATTAATAGGGGCTAGTCATCCAATGGTTCATAGGGATTTATAATAACCATTATAAGGATCCTTATTATGGATGGGATGACCATCAACCATATAGTGAGTATTGACCATGGCTCATATCATATATATATAATATGGTTATATGGTTGTTTAAAATACTACTGGCATCAAAGATCTGGGATGATATGATCTCGTTGGTGGTTTAGAACATTTTTTTTATATTTTTCCATACATTGGGAATAATCATCCCAACTGACGAACTCATATTTTTTCAGACTGGTTGAAACCACCAGTGATGTGTTTTTCTGTTTAAATTGGAATAGTTGGGATTTCCAGTGCTTTGAGTCAAGAGAAATAGGGGGACTTCCTTGGAAAGGCTTTATTTTTTCTGGGTCTCTTGCCCGAGGAGCTGATGAGCTGATCCATCGCCGGTCGCGCCATGCCTTGGGTCAATGTGGCTATGGATCAATAGCTATGTCGCATCACCAAAAAGGGGGATGGACATCCATAAATCCCAGCTATTTTGATGTGAGCATAAATGGGGTACAAGGTGACTTGACCCATTCCCATGTTTCTGGGTGATTCCTCCACTTGAAATATGAAGCTTTCTCACAACTTGGGACCCGCAGAAGCACCAAAGCTAGTCATTTTCACCAAGAAATTCGATGGTTTGGGTGTGCCCAATTCAAAGAAACACAAAGCAATGCTTTGGGGATGCGTTCCCGCCAGCCACAACAAAACTTCCCTTGAAAGATCTTCCGAGAACCCAGGACCGGAACAGCCAACATTGACAATGGGGTTTGGATGTGTCTTTCGACGGTTTTCCCGTTGGAAATTGCAGTTCTTAAGGGTTTCATGTGCGTTTTTTCAGAGGCATGTTGCGAGGCTGTTTGCATGTTCGCCGTGCGCGGTCCCTGCAAGATATCCTACTGTTCGGGGGCCAGAGGATCTGTGAAATGCTGTAACATTTGACTGGCTGGATTAGTTGATAGTGTCACGTTTGTTATATCATATTATAATATGATGTAATATAATATGTAATATGTAGAAATCACCCTAGTATAAGACACGATAAAACAACGTGATGAACTATGGCTGAAGATGCTTTCGCAGATCCTCCGCAGTCCTGTCCTCTCGCCGTTCACGCCGTTCAAGACGGCCAGTGAATGACCTGGTTGAGTCCCAGGAATTGTCACGAATTGGGCATGTTGAAACAATGCTACTGGGCTTACCAAAAACACTGGTTGTTGGATGTTGTTGGATGTGTTTGGTAAATTGATGTAAATTATGTTTCCTTGGTGGTTTCATGTTTCTTTAAGTGTCTTCATTTTTAATATATATATACCCTCTGGTAAACTAACATAGCTATTGAAGATTGCCATGTATAGTTTATTTACCCATAACCAATGGTGATTTTCCACAGTTATGTTACAGTTATGTTAGTTTACCAGCCATATAATATGATATGAATTGATATGATGCTTCCAACTTTGAATGGAATTTGAACGGTCTGTACGGCTTCCAAAGGTTTTATATGTAAACATTGCGGGTATTAATCTACTTGAACGGTTGGTTAGCCGGGTCGGCTATGATTTTCCATTTTGTTCCTCCATCAAGGAATTAGCCCTACTTATATACAATATCATACATCATCACCAAAATCCTTTTGAACGTTTTTGAATGTATAATATCATACATCATTACCAAAATCCTTTCGAACGTTTTTGAATGTATTCAAGACTGATTATCAATGCAAGAGCCAAAGGGGCCTCTTCTGAAGTTGATAGACTAATCAGCCCTAAAAGGTGCTGCATACAATTGACATCAATTGACAATCATGATCATTCTACACAAAACCAGGGCCAGGTGTGAAATGAGACGCACCGCCGCGGCGGCGCGAAAAAAAGGGCCGACTGGCGGAGAAGTTGCCGACTGACTTCAGTCACAGTGCTTGACCCTCTTTAAACGGGTCAAAGTGTATCAAAGTGTCATATTTTTATTGGATTAATGAATCTATAAATGATAAATCGATGGTTTCATGAAAGGTTAGATCCTGTGGCAATTGTTGGTTGTGAAAATTCGACGTTTAGCATCGAACTAGCAATGCGTCAAGGGTCCGAACATGGTAGCAGACACCGATTCCAAAATGTTGATCCCAGAATTTGTCAACCTAGACATGTCTTTAAAAGGATACTGGTTGGTGGTTTGCAATATGTTTTATTTTTCCATATATTGGGAATTTAATCATCCCAACTGACGAACTCATATTTTTCAGAGGGGTAGGTATACCACCAATCAGGATAGTAGATGTGTGTTGTGTTTAGTATGCCCCGAAAAGGACATCAGTTGTGCAGTGATGGTTCTTCCTGCCAGGCAAAGCTTGGCACTTTGGTTGTTTTTCCGCCGCTGGGCCATGGTGGAGATAGTTGTAAGTTTTTTTTTTGGAAAATCTATGTCCAGACAGAGCCCTCTGGTAAACAAACAAAAAGCTATGGAAAATGGCCCATTTATAGATGGTTTACCTATTAAACATGGTGATTTTCTATAGCTATGTGAAATTACCAGAGGGTAATACTTTTGTACATGACAGCTACAGAGATCATTCCACTAAGTTTCACGTCTTCGATGTTTGTTGATGGCTTCTCATGCAAATACGCGTTCTGCGCTTGTCCAGAAGAGAGTCCCCAACTGAGAAAACTCAGATTCGTTCCTCCGGCAACCATTTGCACCATTCTTTGACCAGCAAGTTTACGGTTTTGTCATGTTTTGTCCCTGTTTCATACATAAAGCCATCCTTCACTGAGAGCAAAAGTTTGTTCAAAGAACTGTTTTGTTTGATGTTTATCTCTTTCCCAGAAGTGCAAATCCTATATCAAAAGCTGTGGGTGAAGCTGTGAAACTGTCGTCATCAACATATGGCGATGGTTCAAATTTGGGACAGAAATGGAATGTGTTCGACGGAAATTGACTGAAATCGTTTGGAATCTGGATGGATTGTAGCCCTAGATTCTTAGCCTTGGGATTTTTCATGGCAAAAACCATTTGTCCAACTGAAAACCCTTGGAGATCAAACCATCAAGTCACTGCTGTCCTAATCCACTCTGAGTTTCCGTTTGGTGAAATCATGTACCACCACTTGGGCATGTCCTACCCAGCTGCAGGCAAACCCTTGTGCCGATATGTGGTCAGAATATCTTAGAATAGCCATGACATTGTTGGTGTGACATAGATTTTCACTTGAAGAATCAGTGCTTCACAACATTTCACAAGCATCGACCACTGCTTAAAAGTGGATGTGTCTCCACATTGAACCCAATGAAATCTATAGGTAATAAAGCAGCAAATATATATATATATACACACATAGAACCATCATTATAGTTTATGATTAACTATTCAACCAGTACATACATATCTGTTCCACTAGTGATAATCATAATTGATATGTCATTATTTATATAGTTATACCGATCCATATTGTATCAATATACACTGTATATAATAATCGGTTGACCATGTCCGTTGATCCACAATTAAACATCTATAAATAACTTTACTCTGCTATTGGTTCTAACAATCGTAAATATAATCAATAGGCCAATAGTACTCCATAATAGATAACTACATTCGCATGACATTTGTTTAACCTGTGTTTAACATTTGTATAACATTCGTATAACATCTGGTTGGTGGTTTGGAACATTTTTTATTTTTCCATATTTGGGGAATTTCATGATCCCAACTGACGAACTCATATTTTTCAGAGGGGTGGCTCATCCACCAACCAGTTATGATGTTGATATCCCAGTGATATAACATAAACTACTGTTAGCTAACTACTAGTGGTTACCACCTATACTAACCATTATTTGTATAACATTCGCATAACATTATTTGTCGATGATGTACTGACCCACAAAGACTTACGACCCTTGTGAGGTGACCTGTGCCCAGAAGGACGCGAAGATACCCCTTTCCAACCGAGGTTTTCCGCTCGGGGCTGGGTGTTTCGGGAGGGCAGGCGCCGCAGGCGCCTGCCATCACTTCTTAGCCTTGTAAATGGAAACAGAAATCATCACCCTCCAAAAAAAGTGACGAACTTTCCCATAGGATCCATGTATGGTATATATGCTAACATTGGGGGTATATTGATGGTAAATGTTACCATATATAGCATACATGGATCCTATGGGTTTTGGAGATGATTTGATGGTTGTTGTTTTGTGTTTTCTGATTCGGGAGTCTTGGATTGGTGCTCTTCCCCGATGCAATCCCACAAGAAAGAACCAGATGTAAAATACACATAAACAAAATAAACATGAACACACGCATTACTATGGGTGTGAAAACTGACGGTCATAGAATTAGCACAATTTGGAAATCGTTTTTGGATGAAATATCAGAAAGGAATCCGGGGACATAACAAATCCCTCCATCGTAGTATTGGATACCTCCCAAAAACCCTGATGGAATGCTTTGGATCTTCTGTAATTATGTTTTTTTTGTGCTGCAATAGAGGGGGAATTGACTATTGACTATTGGAAGTTAAATTGGAAGTGATGACCGTTTCATTCTTGGATGTGTAGTTACAAAGTGTATTGTAAGTTGATCATCTAATAAATCTAATACCCCAATTCTACAGTTCTACATGGAATCTCCCGACAGATATATCTAATATATACGGATACGGGTGAAGAAAATACAATCTGGTAAACTAACATAGCTGTGGAAAATTACAATTTTTAGTGGGTAAATCAACTATTTCGACTGGGCCATGTTCAATAGCTACGTGAAATTACCAGAGGGTAACGCTTGTTAGCCACTTCCCAGTCCTGGGTCCCCAAAAACTCCCGTGCTTTTGCAGTGGCGAGGCTACACTGTCAAGCTACAAAACCTGGGCAGCGGCTTCTGTGGACGGACGGAGGACGGCAGCGCTGGCGCCAGCAAGTCATGGGGCATACCTCAGTGGTCACCGTTGTTTCAATAATCCCCTAATGTGGGTAAAACAATGTCATGTTTACCATCCCCAAGGAAAATCACAAATTTGATAGGTGGTATAAACTTACTTACCATTCCCAGGAAAATGGGCGGTTAAGATACTGGCATTGTTTTAACCACATAAAAATCATATTTTGTGGTGTGTTCTTGTATGGGGATGTCTTAAGTCATGGTGGATCCCAAAAAAAACATGGTTGTTTAAATGGGTGATGGTCATCCATTTCGATGATTTCACGGATCAAAGGCACATCTACACCCAGTGCTTGGATCAAATATGTTCAAATGATCAACCATTGTGCATTTTGAGATGTCCAGAGGAATGTTGATAGAAAACGCAAACACAAACCGGACAGATTTGCTTGGCATACAAGTAGGTATGATGTCCTCTAAATGTGAGGAATGAATGTTTCGTGGTTTCCCAATCAGAGATCTCGTTCAGGCTTTCGTTTTTTGGCTGAACATGATGCAATTACTGGTTGGTGGTTTGGAACATGAATTGTATTTCTCCATATATTGGGAATGTCATCATCCCAACTGACGAACTCATATTTTTCAGAGGGGTAGGTATACCACCAGCCAGATTACCGTTTCAATCCTTTTCATATAGTTTGCTTACCGCCATATTCAACTCCAAAATGGTGAAAACCATCTAAAACTAGATCATTTTTTCAGGCTCACACATTCACAGATCCCCATTCCCTCTCCAACAAAATTCTCCTTATTAAGTAATATATGCCCAGTATATGCCCAGTATATCCCAGCATATCCTATAACCCAGCCATTTTCAAGAACCACCCCATATATTCCCTTCACGTCCATTGGTTTCACACGCGCAGGTAACCATAACCATGATCCAATCTTGGTCTGGCTCATCAAAAAAAAGTATAAACCACGAATGAACCATTTTTCACCATTATATGCCATGCCAACATGATTATGAATGATATATATACATATGCGTAAACCATTCCATACAATGTATATATGACATAGATGCTGTTCATACATTAATAATGTTTAGTTACAACCATGATCACACAGAAACCATTATTAATAATGTCTGTTGATCCCAATGATTGTTCTACCCCATCATGATCAATGACAGTCAATGAACTGAACCAAAATCATTAGATCATATTGAATCACCATTACTATCCATTGAATCACCATAATAATCACCATTTCAACACATAAGCCATTGAAATTCAAAGCATGACTGCAGGATTATAACCACTACTCGTATGAACAACTATTGTTTAAATCTATTAACCCTTATAAGCGATGAGGTTGAACCAATACAAAGAAATTCACATATCGACTCTTGACTATTATATATAAACCACTATAGTGAACCTTTTGACCACTATCAACCACTATATGAACCATAACCACAATGATTCTAACCCATGATCGATATTGGTGCTAAACCCATTATTGATAGTGGTGCTAAACCCTGATAACCAACATATTATAACCATAACCACATTCCAACCACTTAGACAATATAACTACCATATTAACAAGTATACTAAACATATGATGAATTCTTCACATATTATAACCATATTAACCACTATCAACCACGATTATTATCTGTTCACCCATAATTTCAGCCATGACTTTAGCGAGGATCAAATTTTGGTTGCGGCGGAGCCGGCATCCAACAGCAGCGCCATGTCCATCTGGGTGCGTTGCGCCGCCTTCGCCGAGGCACCGAAGCGTGAATTTTTTGGGGAATATGAAATCCCCATGGAACATGAGGAGTTCCATTGTTTTTTTCATGGATTTTTTGCACACAAATCCTGATTTCTATGGAATGTTGATGGGATTTCATGGAAACTCAGGGGAAATTCTATTGAGATTTGAGGTTATCTTTTTTTCGGTTTGTTAACTCATCTTGCTATAGTTGAAACCAGAAATCCTGGTTGGCCTACTTCGCGCAGCTAACGAACTGGGGCACAACTGTTTCCTAATGTTGTTGAATTTGGATAATTTGGGAAAAACTGCTGAACTTAGGGTTAATGTATAATTATAATTAAGGATATTTTGTTGATGAACATAGGGGGCAGAATGTGTGTTAGGAATGTTGGCTATATCCCAAGAATACGTGGGTTATACCTCAAACATGCGGAATTCTTGGATGTGGGTTTGTTGGTGAGCAAAGAAAAATATGTTCTATAGTATATCTAATTATCTAATTCCATTATACTAGTTGGTTCATAAATATCACCTAATATGGGTTTCAACCATCCCCCAATCAACCAGGTAGTATAACTGTAGAACCCACTCTAATATACTAAAATCAACCAACCATTGACTAGCCGCTAGTAGCCGTCATCCATCACTATCATGTTTATCCCCATATGATAGCCCATATGATAGCTCATATGTTTACCCTCTGGTTATGTCAAAATAGCTATTGAAAATGGCCATAGACATAGTGGATTTACCCATGAAACATGGTGGTTTTCCACAGCTATGTTAGTTTACCAGAGGGTAACTTTTAGATATAAATTGGTTTATAAACCTCATGAACTATAGATATAACACCTATAAACCATAGTTATTGGAGTTATAAACCAACTTAGCTATCTTGGGGGCACCACCTTGTATGTTCAATGGTTAAATCCCATTTGTTTTTCAGGTTTGAATCACCATGAAGTAACCGCTTTGCGCCCCAGCCTCCACCAGACTCCAGGTGTGCGGCGAGTCCAACTCCGAGTTGCCCCTCGGAGCGGGTTTCGAAGAGCTTTCAGTAAATGATCTGGTTGGTGGTTGGGGGCCACATAACTAACATAACTACAATAACTATGGTTTATGATATTTATATATATTTATTCATGGGATTTAATCATGAGTTCATGGATTTAATGGGATTTAATCATGATTTTCATGGTGATTTACCATTAATGGTTGATTTACCTATGCGTTTATCTGGTTGGTGGTGACTGGAACCATGGAATTTTATGACATTCAGTTGGTAATCGGTAATGTCATCATCCCAACTGACGAACTCATATTTTTCAGAGGGGTAGGTGTACCACCAAGCAGTGATGGCCAGGATTGGAATCATCCACAAGAATTGCAATAAAACATTGACATATTTCTCAAGAATTCAAAGGACTTGCCAATGAACGGGGTACAGTCAGTATAGTCATGAAGCGCGGTTAATAATGATATGCCGGTGAGATATTTGCTGCCATCAACAACATACAATAACTAATGCTATTGGGTATCAACAACCGCGATGTTGATGTTAACCATAGGGGATTCCTGTTGTTTTGGGGTAAAAGTGGGGAAGCCCAGGGAAGTCTAGCAGCGGTGTAGTTGTTTGCCATCAAACGTCAGGTACCCACAATCGGCATCTGGGGGCCTGCTTGGTTGCATGTATCAAGCATGAACTGTGGGTTTGATGTCTGATTTGTATGGATATATCTCCACTAATTGGCCCGGTATATATGTAATGTAAAGATATATATATATAAGTGTAAAATAAAAGTTCATAAGGGCGAATGTGATCAGCCAAATTGGTATTTCAAGGGAATGAGGACCTCTTCAATACACCAGAATCCTCTTGGATTTTTTGGACAAGCACCTACTGTAGGGTCCTTAAGTTTGTGAAAACCTTCACCCGTGTGAGTACAGTATACCATGGGTGATCTTGTTATGATGTCTGGATTTCTGGTGGTTATCAACCATTGTTGCTACGCAAACCCTGCAACAAACCCAAATGGATACAGAGAACATCACAGTTATGGCCCTTTACCAGTTATAAGTACTTATAACCCCATTTATAGAATGTTTAATCCCATGTATAACTAGTTATAACTAGTTAATGGCCATAACTGCATGAACATCCACCTGAAATTGCTCATGTCCGGTTTTTTGGGTATGCCTTGTGAAATCGGATGTCCCACCTCGTTTTCAACGAACCTCCGGCAGTGGAGAATTTTCTCCACCGCTTGCGGATGGTTATCTTCTCGTCTCCCAGGGACGTGAAACAGATCTTCTTGCTGGTGCTGATTTGTGTCGGAACACCTGGCAGAGAATGACCATCAAGCCTTGAGATTTCTGAATGGTGGTACAGAAATATGTTGTTTTTTTGGTTTTACCCTCTGGTAAACTAACATAACTATAGACAATCACCATTTTTTATGGGTAAATCAACTATAAATGGCCATTTTCAATAGCTATTTTGACATAACCAGAGGGTAGATTTTGGGAGATTTCAGGTCATTTGCTGCACGCAAAAATACATACCATCCATGTGACCCATGTGAGTTTGTTGATGCCCGTCTCCAGTGTCGCATCATTCAGGGTTTCGAAAACTGGCTGTCCATCATGTTGGATAATTTGTGTTTTGGCAGATGTTTTGGGACTTTGGGGCATCTGGAAGTCGGCCATTGATTAATTATCAATATCAATTCTTGGATATTCTTGGTTCATACAGTTATGGCCATGTATCAGTTATAAGTACTTATAACCCCATTTATAGAATGTATTTCATCCCATTGAAATAACCATTTGTAATCATCATTAATCACTATTAGCCACTGTTAACCAGTATTAAGCACTATTCATCACCATTCATCACCATTAATAACGAGTTATTTTAGCAGTTATAACTGGTAGCCATGGCCATAACTGTAGTTGCGATTCGTTGCGATTCCTCAGAGAGCTTCAAGGGCTGCTGTTGCTGCTGATCTTTTCCAGAACGGTGGTGGGACCGAAATGTGCCGAATCGCGGTGCCGAATATGTGTTACATAGCTGATCTGAGGGCCTTGGAACATAACATAACTATAGAAAATCACCATTTTTTTATGGGAAAATCAACAGTAAATCAACTATCAATGGGCCATTTTCAATAGCTATGTTAGTCATTACCAGAGGGTATCATTGATGTGACCTCCATCTTAACTGCTCATGCCTTCCCTACAGTAAGCCCTGAAGGGCACTACCAAGAGATCACTTGAGCTGAAAGTTATGAGTTGGGCCACTTGTCGGTGACGAACATTCAGGGCCATTCTGAAGGTTTTGCAGCAGCACTATAAGGGATTATAAGGGAATTATAGAGGATTATTATGAATTATTGGCTCTAGAGAAATTCGTTATTTAACTGACTTGCCCCAGCCAGCAGATAATGAGTGTCAAACACCCAAGAGTGTTGAGACTGCTTTCTATGAGAATTGATGATATTTGCACATCACACATGATACGAACGTCACGTCGTCACGTGACATGCCACAAGATCCACAAGAACCTCACCAAATCACCGATGATGTTTAGGCTTTTTCGGTGCCAAACATCATCATTTCCCGCAAGTAAAGAAATAGTAAACTCATAGTTTGCTATGGTATAGATATATATGTATATATGTATAGATGGCCCGTAAATTCCATGTTTTCACGGACATGGTGATGTCCCGCAAACTGTCCACCTTTCCCTGCTACAAACACTGGTTTAGAAAGCAGTTTACGCAGTAAATTTCTCGTACACTACTTACGAAGCGTAAGTGCTTAACATTACTGTAACTTGAGAAATATCTGCAGTAAATATCCTATACATCCGTGGAAATGGTCCAGTGGTTAACCATAGTTCTCAAGTTGCACCTGTCGCCATAGAAATCTGGGACAAGCTAATTACAACCGAGGTCGCGACGTTGGTGGTCATCGTGACCGGCATCTTGATGCTCAAGTACCCTGGCCGGGACTGAAACTGAAACAAGGACCGGTGATGTAACACGGCGGAAAATCACCATGTTTCGTAAATATGGTTGTTTCCTAAATTAGGGGTACCCCCAAATCATCCATTTTTTATTGGATTTTCTATGAAATAAACCCATCTATTTTGGGGTACCCCCATTTTAGGACGCCTCCATGTAGGTGAATGGAGGTCTGTTCCTCTCCCTGGGAAATACTGATGTAACATCTGGAGAAACCAACCATATGGCTCAGCAATCGACGGAACAAACAGTTCGTTGACAAATATTCCCTGTCTAGGGTTCCAATTCCCACAGATTTATTCCAGAAGCCATTGTCATCATCATTTTGTCCCATTGTTTTGTAGCTATTTCAAGACTTGTACTGTAAGAAGATTTTGAAGCATGTCCCCATCTGAGATAGTGACGATACATGATTTTGATGCATGTACTGTGTAACACATTGTGTTTTTTTTTTTATATAGTATAATCTAGCTACGTTCAGGCTACGTTCAAAATCAATGTTCTTGTTTTGACCATGAAACCATGAGCCCAGCAGAGATAGACACAGCACATTGCATACCAACTATACATTGATTAACAACTCTATACTACTAGATACTACTAGCTGGTTGATGGTTTGAGAGAGTGTATCTTTTATTTTCCATCCCGCAATGATGCAGCCCGCTGGGGAGCATGTGTTCCATGGGCAACTACCAACTATTTTGTGCAAACTAAAAACCAATATATATATATATAACAGATTCAAAACACATGTTATTTCAATGGTTTTTATTCATCCCAATGTTTATCTACGACGTATTAAGCATTATGATTCATGCTGTAGTTATATCCAGATTGTTTGGTTCATATTGACATTATGTATATATATATGTAACAATTATATGTATGTATCATATATTTGGATAAATCAATCATTATTCACACGCTAAAAAGTTCAGCCATTTGGGGATAATTGCCTTATTCTATAACCATCAGCTCAGGGAGTTTCTACAATGCGGGGCCGTTAGACGCCCCCCTAGATAGCATAAGTTGAATTCAAAACCCCTATGAATACTAAAGTTACAAGATGTTATAAGTGCCATAGACCAAAGGCCTATAGGGTTTTGAATCCCCAAATAGCCAGCTCCACATCTTCCAGGCGGCCCGACCCCATGGGCCAAGGCACAAGCGCCCCAAGCGCAGTGGCTGGCGGGAACCCACGCGGCAATGGTCACCCAGTGCCGCTGCCGCCACGCTGCGACGCGCCTCTGGGAGATCCAACCGTTGTTGGAGTTGCCGGGTTCCCCCAACAAAAAGTGCTGAAAATGTCGGAAAATGTGGGAAAACTCATGGATCATCTTAGAAGTTACCCTCTGGTAAACTAACATAACTATAGAAAACCACCATTTTTAATGGGAAAACTCACTATAAATGGCAATTTTCAATAGCTATATTAGTTGACCAGAGGGTAAAGAACTGAGTTTACCCAGGTCGTTGGTAATAGGCTATGGTCACCTCCGTCATTGAAATTCACGGTCAATCACGCTCATTCACGGTAAACTAGTTGATGCTCACCGCCAGTGTATCGACCACACCGTGCGTGGTTGGCCAAATAAACTTTGGGTGGAAACACAATGGTACGGATTTGGGAAGGTTGACAGTTGACGCGTTGCGAAACTGCACAGGATGTGGTATATAAATGGTGATGCACAGCCATGGGTCTATCTCACGCCTATCTCACACTTTTCTCACGCCTACCTCACGCCCATCTCCTAGCGGTTGAATATCTTCTTCGTCGGACAGGTTTCTACAGTTTTGTTTGTAGTCAAGCTGCCAAGACACGGGGGTGGATCAAAACAAGGGTCCTGGGACCAAACGTGGATTGGCTCGTCATTGTTCAGTACCAAGCATCACACGTGATTCTTGTCCAAGTTTGGCGTTTTTTTTTCGGGGACCATTTTTCTGGCTAAAACCAGAGCTTTGACAAACGTCACGACTGGGCCAGGAGCTTCACATCTTCCTTGCCGGGAGTCGCCTCCAGTGTGGAGCCATAGACACGAAAGTTTCGAGGTGTTTCTTGCCTCTGGTACCCTCTGGTTATGACTAACAGTTTGCCATGGTATAGATGGCCCATAGAAATAGATGGATTACCTGGGTTTTCCTATTAATAGCATGGTGATTTTCCATGGCGAACTGTTAAATAACCAGAGGGTAATAACTGTTACATAGCTATGGAAATTTGTTACACAGCTATGGAGAAATAGCCCATGTATGACTTACCTGACTTACCTATTAAAGACTGTGTTTTTTTTTTTAAATATAGCTATGTTAGTTCACTGCGAAGTAGATCATCATCATGCGTTCACAATCTTCCCATCTCCGGATCATATGATTCATGCCCTCATTGGCGCCCTCCAAAATGGATAGAGCCAATACCAAACCAGGGTGTTTTTCGGATTCGTTTGGGTTGTATTTACTAGGGAGCCGGGACGATTTACAAACGCTAAACTGCAAAGAGATCAATACGGCCGCGGAAAATTTTTTTTTGTGGCTCCGGAAGGGTCCATTGCTTTGTGTCGGAGAAACTGACGGATGCCAAAATCCTCCATTTTGGACGATCCACGATGAATCCTTAGTCAGAGTTACTCTGCACAAGGGACTCAATAAGGGATTCAACTGAATCAATGAATGGGATTCAAGAATTGATGATTAAAATTAAAGAGTGTTCTCTCCAACATGTTATCAATCTAGGGGTAACTATCCCAAAATCGCCTTATTTGAGGTTTGTGAACAACTAGACTTTACCCAGATGAATGAAATCCCCTGAAATCCCATGAGATCACTCCTAGATCACCATGAAATCACCTGTTTTCCCAGATATCCTCAGGTCTCAGCCATTTATTTCTCCAAGGCTCCATCGGACCACTGTCAAACAGATCAGGCCTGTCGGATGCTGATGTGGCTATGGGTCAAAAGATGTCAACACCTACTATAAAAATTACGGGTGTTGTCTGAAAATCTGGTATATCCCCAGTGATTTATCATGTTAATGCTATTTTTAAGGGGGAAATTTCAAAGGGGAATATGATGGTGATAATGAATCAGAATCCAATGGATTTAGGGAAGAAGGACATCCAGCTATACCAGCTATGACTTAGACCCTTTGGGAGGGTTTTGACGAATATAGCATAATATAGCCATGTAAGTTTCTGAGTTGAAGAGTTTATCCAAAATCTGGGAGTTTATGGCATTAAACAGCCACTTCATATGGGGGAGTTCATGGGATCGAGTGGGATAAATCTGGAGTTATTTTGGTTGGATTTGATGAGGATGAAGTCCACTGAAATTGGGCGGATTGAACCACTTACCATCTGGGCATGACTAACAGTTCGCCATGGAAAATCACAATTTTTAATAGGTAAAGCATCTATTTCTATGGGCCATTTTTCATAGGGTGCTGGTAAGATCTGGTAAGAGCCTGTTGGGAGTGACCCCTCTCATCTTAAGGGCCTCTGCGCGCAGAAACCAAAATCATACACATTGTCAAACCTGTGGATTGCTCACTCCATCTGAATGCACGAAACACTGTAAATACCGACAAAATCAGGGTGTGACCCCTCTCCTCTTGACCACTCTCAGTTGCTCTTTACTACCTCAAACCCCAGAAGAAAAGAAAAGAAAACATCGGGACGATCGTCAATCGTATGTGGATTTAGAAAGTAAAGCTGTTGGGTGTACCAACAAATGGGCTGGTTGGTGGTTTGGAACATGTTTTATTGTCCAAAATAGATGGGATGATGATCCAATCTATTCCAATCTGACTCATATTTTTCGCAATAAATAACCAATTAGTGGGTGTACCAACAAAACATGCTGATTGTTGTCACCCTGGGCACCTGGATGCGGCTGGTGAACTTAGATTAGAGGTTGATTCGGCTGGGTCTATGGTGGTTATATCATGTTATATCTATAGTTGGTATAGTTGGATGGGGTTATAGACCGACTTATATAAATTTAAGGGGCAATGTTCTTTTTACATCTACTTGGATTCATGATGCCCATTTAAATCATATTTTTAGTGTTTTATCCCCCAACAAAAATGAACCCTGTCATGAGATCGGGGATGGAAGACTACTTTCAACTAAACATCAGCTATTTTCAGGGTCAAAGTGTTACTATTCGAGATTTTTGGAGGGTAAATATCCTAATTAATTCTTATGTTTAAATGTCATTAAATCGCTGTTTTTTATCCCTGAAATCCCGTGAAAAATATATGGTTGACATTCCGATCGCCAGCGCGCCAGGCCCAATTCCAAAGATCTTAGCGCCTCGGTGGTTCCGAAGAAGCAAATCGAAGGGACATAATCCGTTCCCCCTAATATTAAATAGAGATTTTGAGAGGATATGTAAACCATATATTAATCAGTAGTATTAATCTATGTTAACCTATGTTAACCATCAACAACTTTCTGTTAGATATAATCCATCTCCTAATATTAACATATATTAACCATCAACAATGGGGATTCCAAGCATTACAAGATGGATCACGGGGACTAATATTAAACACCCCCTGTGAAACTAATGTAAAAAAGTATAGGGAATTTCCACATTCCATTGGGACCATCTAATTAATATTGTGGGGACCATCTAATTTCATATTAGGGTGATGGGACGATTCAGATCACTACTATATTAGTACTTTTAGTATCTTTTAGTGGGATTTGGTTTCTGACTTTTTGTGATGTTACTAGAGCTCACACCCTTCTTGAGCTAGATGATATCAGATGACTTAATGTTCGATGTTCATCCCCATTCCTCCAGACGTGAATGATGAACCTCAGATTTTTGATGATTAAGCATGCATGCGATTGGTTGAGAACCGTCAAAGTCAGGGTCAGACATTGGTTCCAGGTAGATATCCCATTTTGGCGGGGTTGGAATCATAAAGAACAAATTCTACTGCGTGCTCTGAGCCCTTGGCAGAGTGACACGATATGTTCTGTCATTATCTTGGAGATCCATAAGACAATGACGTTTTTGGCTTTTCACCGAAACTGTGTGCAGAAGTCCCAATGGACATGACTTTCCAGGGCAAATTTTCAGCGATTTGTTTAGTGTCTGAGATTCTCCGCAGTTTCCGTTCGCCACATTGGCCTTGAGTTCATCGGGTTCAGGCAAATTCCGATTAAGATTGCTGCATACTCAAAGACATAGGTTGATGGTTGGAACAAACCTCGAATTGGAAACGGAACAGTAAACTCAATCGAGGCTTTGAAGATGTTGTTTCTTATGGACATCTATTGTGTTGTCATTTCGCGATGAACACTCTTGGACACCCTGTCACAACGGATGTTGTTCAACCGTCAATGACTTGGGGTCCAGTAGTGATTTTCCAAGTGATGCATCCAGAAATATCATCAAATATCTAGATAAAAACCCGGGATAATATGTTTTCATCATATGAAATTAGATAAAATATAAAGGATTAGATAAAATATAAAGGATATCTAGATAATTGATCATCATTTATATCATCAAATATCATCGTTGCCATCCTTGGACTTCATTTTTTATATGTGTTCAATGGGGGTTTTGTGAAAACCCATTGCCATCACCGATCAGCAGCCATCACCTGGGATGCGCCGCCTGAGATCTGGCCTCCCGACGCCGAATATTCGCCACCGGCGGTCTATTCTCCGAAGGAGGTGAACCACGGCACGGGGCTTCGGGTGAGTTATAGTCAATCTGTCTGGGTAAATTATAACGACCTCACTGCGACCTCACTGGAAATCATGGTTAGTAAGGGAAATCATCCCCAAATGGCCTTAATTCAGGTTAGTGAAATATTATAATTTACCCAGATCTGTATTACAATGTCTTACATAGATGAAATACCATCTATAATATGTATATGTATATATAACAAGCATATATGTATGTATTATCATATAATAGTACGGCCAGGCGCTGTGTGTTGCCCGGAGATTTACAGGGACGTTCCCGGCAGTTTTATGAAGATATCTTACATGTTATTTCCCATTTCAATATAGAGTTTAAGGGGGTGGCGTATTTTAATCCCTCATGATGATATGAAGATATCTGACATGTTATTTCCCATTTCAATATAGAGTTTAAGGCGGTGGCGTATTTTAATCCCTCATGATGATATGAAGATATCTGACATGTTATTTCCCATTTCAATATAGAGTTCAAGGGGTTGGCGGATTTTTATCCCTCATGGTGACATGAAGATCAAGTTTCATGTTATTCCTAATTTTTATATATAGTTCAGAGGGGGTGGCAGACTTTAATCCCTCAGGATATCTTAACATGTTATGATCTATTTCTTGATTGCCGCACCCAGCGGATACTGGGTTCGCAAGTTGTACTGGGCACTGGCTGCTTGCCAAGCGATGCGATCGCGGTCATCATCATCATCATCATCATCATCATCATCATCCAACATCATCTAATGAATCTAACATCATAGTTGTGGGTCTGGGCAACACACGGTGCCTGTGGGTAATTATAATATTATGTTGGGATTAATTATCAGAAATCCATGATGGGACTCCCGTTCTCAGCCAGTATCATCCGCCATTTGGGGTTCGCCTTGGTCATCTAAAGGTTTACTGAAACCTGTTGGGTACTAACGCACTAGTGGTGAGAAAGTTCGTGATGACTCCCTGGTAAGCAAACCTGGCAATGGACAATCCATTTGTTCAAGAAGAACATTATCTACCCTCACGTTTTTTCCCATCAGGTTGGAATGATGAATCAGATACACAGAATGAAGTAAATCAGTTTCGAATCAAATAGATTAAATAGATGCTTCCCATCTTTTTAGGAACCACTTTTTCCCCGCGTTCCCAGATGTATAGAACAATGACTCGCTGCTATTCCAATGGTGATATAGTCTTTTCTATCCTGGTGGGTGGTTTTAATAGGCTCTGGCAACAGCCCCAAAAAAATGCTGAACATGTCTGGGGACCACCAGCGCAAATTTGGATTCCCCAAAACGTCAGAGTTCCTAATCGGTTTGGAATCCCCCAAAGTTTGTGATATTGGAGGGACCCCTAAGACGGGGGGTCCTTATGTTTCAGCGTTTTTGACAGGGTTACAGGGTACACATCACTTGTTGGTCACTTGTTGGTGGTTAAACAATGATTGATCCCAAAAAAGGTGATGCCTATCAAGGACATAAAAAAAAAAAAAACGAATCCTGCAAGAAAAGCACGCCTGCATCCCGGACGCAGTTCACCCGCAAAACAGCTTGGAATCCCTCAAAAACTCAGAATCCCCAAGAATTTTCTGGTTGGTGGTTTGGAACCATGGAATTTTATGACTTTCCATTCAGTTGGGAATGTCATCATCCCAATTGACTTTAATATTTTTCACAGGGGTAGGCTCAACCACCAACCAATTTTAAATCCTCCAGGTCCAATATCCGCGCAGGAGCCTCGTCGATCCACTGAGATCAGCCTCTGAGCTCAGCCGAAGTCTTCGGCTGAAAACGGGAGAGTTTCGCAGCAAAAAAACAATGGTGGGCTGAGAGATGCAGCACTCATTTTGGTTGTATGGCCATTGATCAATGGAAATGATCATGATATATCATGATATCATGCCAATAATTATAAGGCCATGATAAGGCCATCATCATGAGGAATTTGATCAATGAATGTTGTTTAAAAACAAATAAAAATGTGTGTTTCGAAGTATCTGGGAGGCGAGGATAATTTTCGGTGATTTCAAAGAACTGCCAGTGTTCTTCACTCGGACGATGATTTTGGTGGTTTCACCCATGTCTCATCTTGATTCTCTGGGATCATGATCCCAACGAACTAATATGCTTGAAGGGGGGTGAGACTAGACTTAGAACCTGAAAAGCGACAAAGCTATGGTGGTTTTACATGGTTTTATTGAAACACATGCAAACATGCAGCTTTCTGCTTTCTTGAGCAGAACTATCAACAGCAAGGACAAACATGATGATCTGATGACTGAATCTGGTTCAATTATCCTCACTGCGACGTTACTGGAGTGATGGTTAGTATAGGGGTAACTATCCCCACATGTCCTTATTCCGGAAGATTGGGATTTTGGGGATGTAAGTTCTGAGGTTAGAAGACTTGTAAGCTCCAAGAGCTGTCCACCACATCCGGTTTGCTCAGCTCATCTCAGCTTCCATGGCTGTAGAATCCCATAAGTAACCGATGACTGATGATTTTCCCCGTTGGCAAGCTCCATTTTGATGATTTTCCAGCCACATTTGAGTACTAGAACTTTTCATTACTGCACCCAACACGATAGACGGTATAATGATGTATAATTGCAATTAATGTACCATAATTTAATTGGATTTCACTGTTCATGATGTTGTTGTTCCATCCTTTCGTTGGTTATCGTAAAATGAAAAGCCACCGAATCACAGTACAGACCACCCACCAGGGTCGCCTTCTGAAATTCGCCTTCTGCATGGTTTTCTGTCGCCTGCGGTGGCATCTTGAAAGCTTGGAGTCTGACTGGTCCCATTTTTGAGGGGACTCTGACATGGATAGATCCAATTCTGAGGATTTCGTTTGGGTGATAGTTACAATGTGAGGCCCCCAAAAAAAGCTCAGTTGGTGAACATGACTCCAATTTCACCATGGTTTATGAATGATTATGATAGTATGATACTTATAACATCTTATAACTTATAACTTATAACCCATATAATTATATATACACTTATATAATGGGCGTTATAAACCAAGAAACATCACTGGGGGCCCCACATTTTTTCATATGTGTGTCTCATGGTTGATCCCTCTGCCATACATCCAACAGTGACGGCACAAAATCAGTTCAGTTGAGTCAGTTGGGATATAACAAAATCATGCCGTAACTGCAGTTATGGCCATGGCTATCAGTTATAAGTACTAACTTAAGTCACCCCATTTATAGAATGTATTTCATCCCATAGTTTTATAACCACTTATAACCGGTAAATGACCATAACTGTGGGAATGAACCACTCGCGATTTTTACATATGTTTACTGTACTTAGATGATATCAACAGTTATGACAAGCTGAAAATGGCCCATCTAAGATATCATCTATAAGTACAGTAAATGCATGTAAATGCTGTTGAACCACTCGCTCAGCCGCACGTGTGCCGACGTGGTTCAACAGACTCTCAGACGAAGCTTGCGTTGCCTAGTTGTGCTCGCCGTTTTGGTGACGCCAGGGCTGTCAGATGCCAGGGACTGCTGGGCCCGGCATAAGAAGATTCTGCCGTATGGCGGTCCTGGTTTAGGCTAGTTATACGGTATATCAGTACATCTATACAGGATGGTGCCCCCCAGTTATAAGTTGGTTTATAAACCCCATTAATTAGCTATAGTTATATCTACTCGTACCATAAACCATAGTTATGGGAGTTATAAACCAACTTAGCTAACTATGGGGCATCACCTTGTACCGTCTGTACCTTGCTTTTTCGGGGTGAACACTTTGTGTCAGATGCCGATTTGATCAGTGAAAGCCCTGGTTCTGAAGGTTATTTGGTGGCCAGGGGGCACTAGGTGTTTCCAAGAAGAACCTAGTGCGTTGTAGGCCTTACTGTATAAGAACAAAGATGTACAAAGAATCAGCAGTTGTGAAATAGCCTAATTACTTGTTTTAGTACAAAGAAGGCATGCCTCGTACCTTCATCAAACAAGTCTGAATAGTGATTCAGAAGAAGATATGGATAATGATTTTTGTTTCCCCACTTGCCAGGTGAGGGTCTCTAGATTTTATCGGAGTTACTTCCGCTTTCCCCTCCTCCCTTCTCCTTCCTTCCTCCCGCGAGCTCGCAGTTGAGGTCCGGCAGTGCCCACTGAGATCCGGCACTTGCAGTTGAGATCCGAGGCTGCCGGAGGAGAAGAAAGCGAAGGAGAAGAAAGCAACTCTGATAAAATCTAGAGACCCTCACCTATATACACATACAGCAGTGAGCGAATAGGGTCTGCAGGGCGCTCAAGGATTGTTTACATATGTTTTTTCTTGTGCAGGGGGGTTGATGATTTCAACTGGGCTTGAAGGGTTGTGAAAAAATCTCACCGGCCATGCAGTCTTTGGTCCCCCTTGGCAGGGATCCACAAGTGTCCCCCCCTGAAGCGTGTGAATTCCACAAGCTCCAGATGCCGTTCAGAGATGGGGATGGGTCAGAATTGAACCATGTGTTTTTCGGTTTGCCACTTTTGATGGTGAAAGACTCCGATTTTCCACCTGTTTTTTACTTCAAAGGGTATCTAAGGTTGGCCAAAACTTGCACTGCGTAGGCGAATGCTGCACGTAGATAAATTCTGAACATATTAAAGAAATGGGGACCATTTTTATCCTCGTTTTTTTACCCAATGCTGAAATTCACCAATAAAATCCAAGAATGTCAGAAAATCATAGAATTCATAATATTTTGACCCATAAGACCCCGACTGAACTGAGGTGCTGGAAATGCCATATACATTATATACACTGTTACAAAATATCGACTTGGGTAAGCAAAGATAGTTCAGGAGCAAGGAAGGCTGGATTCGGCTGGATGCTACTCAGGAGGAAGCTAAAGAGCCCAGACAGACTCAACCACCGACAAGTTTCCTTCAATAGAACCATGTTTTTTTCACACATATTTCAAATTTCCAACATCAATGAACTTGTGCCGCCATGTACGTGGTACGTTTCCGCATGCGGAAAAATAAAAAAACAGCTGCTGGATCCGGATCTTGTGTTGCCATCGGTTTGTTTGACCTCTTTGGCTCATGGTTTCAGATAAAATTTGTGAATTTTGATGTTCAGTTCCAGTATATACTGGATGCTATCTTTATACAAAATATCTTTATTGACCTAGTTATATATTCCTGAAACTCCATCAAACAATATTTATGTTCATTACTGCAAGTTAATGACCCTGGTTGTGGTTGTTGTTGTTGTTGTTGCTGTTGCTGTTGCTGTTGCTGTTGCTGATGCTGTTGCTGTTGTTGTTGGTGGTGGTGGTAGTGGTGGTGGTGGCGGTGGTGGTGCTGCTGCTGTTGTTGTTGTTGTTGCTGTTGTTGTTGTTGCTGCTGTTGTTGTTGTTGGCGGTGGTGGTGGTGGTGCTGTTGTTGTTGTTGTTGCTGTGGTTGTGTTGATGGTGTTTGTTGTGTTTGTTGTGTTTGTTGTTTTTTGTCCCTGTTCTTGTTACTTTTATTGTTTTTGTTCTTGCTAGTGTTAAAACAAAATCATATAAGTGAAATTCATTTGTTGAATACATGTCTCGAATCCAGGATCCAATTGATACAATCCTGACGCCGCAGATTGGTTGTAGACACGACCATTCGGGATATGGGCCTCAAAAACTGAATCCTGAGATTCTTTGAATTAGATCAGTTTTTCGTTTTTTTTTGAGCATATAACTAAGTAACATATACCTCGAAATATCATACCATTTCTCCATTCCGAAGTCTGATGCTCGCCAAACATCACCTCCCCCGGGCTTTACTGGGGACCACAGGGCACCACTGGATGCGGAGGCGGCTGAGTGCCCCTGTTCCGCTGGTGAGTTTTAAGTCGAACACCTCGTTCAGCAGTGAACGGCTTGGATCTCAGACGAACTGACAGGATCTGATGATCTGATGAGTATCTACATTTGTGGCCCAAAATACCAGTTATAAGTACTGACATAGTCCCATATTTATATATATAATATATAATTATATATATACACACACATAGAATGTATAATCCCATTTATTTCCAGTTATAACAGTTATAACTAATCAATGGCCATAACTGTGATGATCTGATGGGTATCGGTATATCGATGTGGTAAACTCCATAAACACAAACGCCGGAAACGCCCAGTGTTTTAACTTAAGTGAATATCCAACCATTTCTGAAAAGTGATGGCATCATATCCCCCACATTTTTTTGCCCAGATCTGTTGTTTTCGTTCCTTGCGGGTGATGACTGGTGCAAGCAACCAGTCTACTACTCGTATTGTATAGGACTAGGAAGTGGGATGAGATGTGGGATGAGAAGTGGGATATAATATAATATAATCTATAATTGGAGTGGGCAGAGCCTGAGTAGATACACTTCATCAGTTCCATGGATGTTGTGATGTCCAAGTGATTGTTTTCGTTCATCCAGTTGAATCTCCCCACAGTACAGGTAAACAGATGATACCCTTGGGAACCACCGTAGCTCAGGGGTGTGGCACCTTATACGAGATCCAAATCTTCGAGCATGCTCTCAGGCAAGGACTATCGCTCTCTGCGGGTGAAGCATCGATTAAGGAATGCTGTTGAATCATAGAGTGGCTCCCTACCCAAGCTGATGATTAGACAGGAAAGTTCGGGAAGTGTTTGATTGAGAAAACTCACATAACAGGTCAAAAATGAGAGTCATCATTGATTGTAGTTCATTAAGTATTCTCACTGAAGAATTTGCTGGCCAATTGGAGGTAAATTCTTTTGCGACGTCACCAGGCATGATGGTTATATCTATATATATATAGATATATAGTATAGGGAAACGACTATGAAAAACTACAATTGCACTATGTAAGATATTTCTGCTGGGCAGCAGCTTAGCCAACATTTTTCTACCTTAGTCGCCTTAGCCCCTGGCCCCCTGGCCCTTGCGCACAGCCCTGTAAACCAAAGATATCGGAGTTTTTTGGGGGCCCCAATTTTTTTTGGGGCCCCTGGCTGAGAATTTGCACAGGTCTTGCGTTTTAATTGGTGGCTTGTGTTTTATGGATTGGCCCCCCCCAAATAGGCACCAAACTCTGCATTTTGGACCAAAGAGAAACCATGCCATTCTCATGGATTCATGGCTCAACAAAAAAGATAAACCACAAGGCAATGCAAGTTTGAGTCACCTTAGTTATCATACATGTTACATATAACTATAACTTGTAACCAGGTAATTCATTTTTTTATTACATATATACTTACTACATACTTAGCTCAAACCAACCCATCCAAGATTCAAAAGTCAAATCATTGTCATTGTCATAGAAGGCTGGGAAAATTTTAAAATTCAAAAAAGGCTG
>Ga0126342_10004549_pt1 | contig 23761 bp, 18 predicted proteins | sample Cyp1metagenome_FD_92528 | JGI IMG/M metagenome (GOLD analysis project Ga0126342, IMG submission 92528) | Coral microbial communities from Lord Howe Island, Old Settlement Bay, Australia - Cyphastrea 1 metagenome | ecosystem: Host-associated > Invertebrates > Cnidaria > Coral ...
ATATATATATATATAATATATACATACATAATTGTATATATACATATATACACATATATTTATGCATATTGGCTGCATGGTGGCTGACATCGCAATCATCGCACATGCACTGCCATCCCAAACGCCATCAGCGACGCGTGATTTCTCTCGTCCTCATAGGGAGGACTACGACAGCGAATGGAGCAGTTGGTGCCTGAAAGGACCTTGGCGCCACATGACGACCCTGCCAAACTGGGGGAAGAGTAGTCACCACTCAAACTGTTCATCTATTTTCAGGGTCATCAGGGTGCTAATTTGGCGAAGGGCATGCGTACACAATATTTATATATATATATATATATTTGCCCAGCCAAACAATTTGAATTTAAACAAACAATTGGATATGACACTTGGCGATCGGAGCACGGACTTTGGCCAATCCCTGCGTAGTCCGTGCACGGACTTGAAACGTACCCATCCTGGAAAAAAGACAAAAATTAGCTACTTGGATCGACTCTCTGTTTTCAATACCCCAAAAACCACGCGTGTCCATCGCTCAGGCCGCAACGCCAATGCAGTCAGACACGTCATAGATGCACCTCATTAATGGCTTTCCCACAACGGAATGGCTGGATGGTGCAATCTTGGCGTTCTTTGTAGCGAAATGAGACTCGAAAAAAAGAGCGAAGTTGATTCATGGAAAAATATGCAACTGCAATATACATGAATCAATACATTGTAAGAATTGCATGTATATACATATAATATAATATATAACATGCCACGCAATGTTACAAGTCTAGAGTCACTACTGACTTTGCCACCCGACTTTTTAGCAGCCTACGACTTCCATGGCTTTCCAAAATCTTGCGGATCTTCTTCCGCTGAAGATGGGCCGTAGAAGAGTAATGACAAACCAGATTTGCTGAATGACATCCTCCAAACATGCTAAAGAATGATGGAATGATTCGGGGCGTTGTGGTGAGACTTTGTTGACTTTGTTGCGTCTTCGGCTTATTATTGCTTATTGACTCTTGAAATTCTAATAGTTGCATTTGCACAGCAAGCTATAGCTGAAAAGACCCAAGTTACAGTGGAACATGCGCCAAAGAACTTCTCAATTTGGTTTTGTCTGCGAAAATAGACTACTCCACAAATTGATGATCAATCATATAATTTTCCTATACCCTCTGGTAATCAAACATGGCAATGGAAAATCATCCGAGCTAGAAACTTCCATTCAGTTTGTGGATAATACGGGATTTCTTCCATAGTTCGTTTGATTACTGGAGGGTACCCTCTGATAATTTAACAGTTTGATGCAGTTTGCTATTGAAAATGGTACATAGAAATAGTTGATTTACATTGATTTATCCATTAGTTAGATGATGATTTTCCATAGCTTTTTGTATGTTTACCGTCGTAGATGTCCTTTTCCCATTGGTGATAGATGGTATACCAGCTCCCGGCCCAAACCTATTTTTACCAAAGGACATTTTTGTTTACCCTCTGGTAAACTAACATAACCATGGAAAATCACCATTTTTCATGGGAAAATCCACTATAAATGGCAATTTTCAATAGCTACGTTAAATAACCAGAGGGTACCATTGTTTACCAGAGGCTATTCCCTACATGGCGGCGAATTCTGAGCGCTCCGACTGATCTAAGGTAGGAGGTAGGCAGCTGGACATCAGCTCGCAACCGCTCAACGACACACGCGCCTGCGCACGGTTTTCGGGGCATCATCCTTGGAATCTTGATGAATCTTGGATGATTGAATATGATTTAATGGGATTATTAGTGGTGGTTTAATGGGATTTAATGGGATTTATTGGTGGTTTAATGGGATTTAATGGGATTTAATGGTGGTTTAATGGGATTTAATATATGATTTAATGGTGGTTTAATGAGTTTTAATGGGAATATTACAGGATTCCTAGGATCTCAGGATCTAATGAGTTTTACGGATCGAGGATCCCTGGAATCGTAAATGCTTTGTGGGCCTCTGGTGATCCAGTTTTTTTCAATCCGCTTTGTCCCGAGGTTATGCCGTGTACAGGGATGAACTGGAAGACCGCACTTAAACACTAACCAGTTAATGTTAAACGGCTATTTGATTGGAGAGGTACCATTTGAGTATTGGATTACCACTATTTGGGGAGTACCTGATTAATAAATCATGTTTTGTTTTCATCCAGGGTTGACATTACAACATGAAGTGGGATGATCCTCCAAGACCCGAAGATCCAAAGATCTTGATCACCCAAAAATTTCCGATTGAAAAACGCCCCATGGAAAGCCCATGGGATTTGCATCTCTCGAGTCACAGAAATGACACTCGGAATGAACACTTCGGTAGCTATGCAAATCATATGAACAAAATCCGATGTGAAACTATAGCATACTTGATATACTTGAATGATCTTGAATGTATGCTTAAATGCTATGTACAATCATTAAGTATCACTTAGTTCTCACTCACCCACTTATAATAAGATCCTACAAGTACAGTATAGTACAGTACTGGTTGGTGGTTGACCTACCCCTCTGAAAAATATGAGTTCGTCAGTTGGGATGATGACATTCCCGATATATGGAAAAATAAAAGCCATGTTCCAAACCACCATTCAGCAGTACCATCTGGTTATTTAACATAGCCATGGAAGCCATGACCCATAGAAATAGATGATTTTCCCAGCTGGAAACCTCCATTTCCATTGCTATGTTAGCCATAACCAGAGGGTAATACTTCCTGATTTCTCAACTTTTGAACTCTGGCTCCTCGCACACTGCGCTGCGCGTTTCGCTCGAGAAAATCGACACCACCTGGCCGCAGTGATGCGGATGCTGCACTGCAGTTTCAGAACAAAAACACAGTAGTTTCCAACATTTGATACAAAAGGATGCAAAAATTGGAAACAAATATTTGTCACAATATGTCACAATGTATAATTTATAAAATGGAAAAGTGGACGTTTCATGATTTTTTGTCTCTGAAGTAACCTTTCTATGCGTTTACTGCACTGCTTTCGTTTCCATGGCGTCACTGCAAAAAACGAGCCATCAGGGTTTCAAGTCAACAGAAAAGGTGATCAACACGCTTCACGTTTGGGTCATGAGCATGATGAACACACCTGAGGAATCATATCAAAAGTTCTTATCAACAGTCCTTACCAAGGGTCAACTGAACTTGAGTTTCCACATCTTACCCCCCTTGGCATTTTTTTTTTTGCCGGGGTAATTACCCCTATTTTAACCCCAAATCAGTCAAGTCATGAATGACCATTTTAGTCTTGAACCCATTTGAAATCCATCATGAAACCCCTGCCTCACAATCCGCGACTGCGGTGCCGAGATATCCAGCGCTACACTGCCATTGGCCGTTCACCTGCGGACCACAAGAAGTGAAACCCGCCTTCCAAGAAAACACATATCTTCCCAAACAGACTCAATAGACTGCTGAATTTTGTAACATGTTCTATGAGTATATATAAATGTACTATATTTGCCACGAGGTTTCCAATCTTTTCCCTCACTTTTTGGTTTCAATATGTAAAACAATGCCACATCATGCCCTCACCATCGGTGAGCGCCGCCTTTTCGTAACCAGGAATTGGATCCATTTCGGGACAAGCTTTGCCACCTGAGCCGCTGTCGGCGACAACACGTGGTGCAGTGAAAGGCCGGGGCACGGCTAAAATGCCCTTAAAAATGCTGGAAAAATCAATGGAACTCAGTGCAGTTGTATTTGTTGACACGAAGATTCTGCACTGAGAAATCCTATCAGTGTATTATTTGTGGAAAATCAGTGTATTATTTGTGGAAAAGTTTCCAGATTTGTGGAAAATCCTATACACAATCAACAAATAATGGAAAATCTGCAGTTTCTGTTGACACTTCAAGATCCAGAAATCCTGAGAAATCCTGAGAGAAGACTCTAACCAACCTGCAGATGGCGTGGCTCATGGTGCTTGACCCATTCATGATCCCCCAAAAAAAGATTGGCGCATTACCACTGAAGATTCAGAAAAGAACTTATTTATTGCTGGTTGGTGGTTGAGCCACCCCTCTGAAAAATATGAAAGTCAGTTGGGATTACTATTCCCAATCTATGGAAAAATAAAAGCCATGTTCCAAACCACCAAACAGATTGGTATCTTACGGTCATGTTGAATGCAGGATTCACTCATCTTGATACCTGGTTGTTCCCCTTTGTGAAATCTTGAACAATGCCCCGCGGCCAACAAAGGCGAGGCCAAGCAGTCCCAGATTTTTGCAGTATCTGATTGGTTGCGCTACTGCACCACCAATGGTGCAGTGCTACTTGTTTATTTTAGTGGCTATATATCTGGCAGCAAGTTTGGGCCTACTTCCGGGGTCATAATTATCATGTTTATACATATGTATACTATAAATTTATACCCATTTGTGACCACTTTTATGCACCAACGATCCGCTAGACCAACTAGCGACCTATCTGGAAAACTGTGGATCCCAGCAGGTTTCTTCGGCTGCGGCGACAATGATTTGTCGAGCAGGATCGGTATTGTCCTTGGCCAAGATTTGTCGCAACCAAAAATTCGGGGATCTTCCCAAGGAGGGGATTAGAAATCTCAAAGCATGATAAATATAGTTATCTAACACATATGATTTGTAGATGATAGCTTTCTCTATATATATATATAATTTATATACATGTATTTATATTTTTATATTCACCTATGTGTGTATATTGTACGCATGTATGTATATTCAACTGGTTGTTTCCTGTCTGACTCAAAACGTCGCCAAGTCTCACTTTGGATTCCCTGAAAATAGAGGGATGGCAATCCCTTTTGGAAATCCACCAGGTTTGACCATGGCAGCTTAACTTAGGATTGCTTATGAATACTTATTTTTATACATATAATATTAATTAATATTACATACTCGATATGGTTTTTGGTAACTCCATTTCCTACAGGTTCATGGATTCACAAACTGTATGTCTGCAGTTCCTGTAGACAAGCGAAACACGCAGTGCGTGGTCTTGGGTCCCAAAGTTCATGTTCATCTATGCTGGTGTGCAAAAGAGCGCAAGGAATGTGATACGCAACTCTTGAAGCTCCAGCAGTGAAAACTACTAAGGGAACTCTCAACACATCAGACGGCAAATGTGCAGAAGTGGACTTCACTTCACTTCCACTTCAGCCCACTTCTCCATGGAGGCTTTGATTTGCCGAAATCTGGCTAGAAATGTCCCTCCTTGTTGCTCTATCTTGAGAGATGCTAAGTAAACAATGCAGTCTTGCACCCTACGGAAAATCCTGGCCTGGGCCTGGGCAAAAGATTGGTGTTGCAGCTGGCAAGCACTTGCCGTCACTGGAATCCATTCCATTCACTGGAAGTGTAGATTTGTCTTTCATCACAATATACATATGTATACATATACGCGCATATATTATATAATATATATATATATATTATATCCAACCATTAAATATGTATATATATATATCCTACCATCCAAGCTCACATTGCACACCAAAGAGGCGATTGGGCACGATGCATAGGCCATCTGAGTGCCGGTGTAAAAGGGTTCCCTGCAGCGGACCTGCGCAACAACCATCCCAACTCAAATGACTTTTACCCGGCCTGGTAAACGTTTGCAGTTAGCTATTGAAAATGGCCCAGTCGAAATAGTTGGTTTACCAATTAAAAAGGGTGTTGTTCCATAGTTTTTTGTATGTTTACCAGAGGGTAATACATATGAAATATGTATTTTTTGTACGCATCATACATGTAGAGATAATCTAATGTGATCCAGTCAGACTGAATCTGATCCATTTGGGAGTGCTGGTCCATGGTAACGTAGTTATGGAATATTCCCAGTTCTGGGTCTGAGTGAATGTTGTCACGAATCACCGACATGGAATATATAGAGATCCCCAATGATGCATAAACTTCCCATGCTATCGGGGTTTCTTATGAGGGTTTCTTATGAGCGTAGTATGGGAGGCTTGTGATAATGGGGTTCCATCATTGGGGTACCCACAAAAATTCCATGAAGCTCAAAAACTGTTAACCTTTGGTACTGAAACATGGCTGGAAAAAAACACAATTCATAATGTGGGTAAATCAATAATTATCATGTTTACCACCCCATGACTGGGAATGTTTTCTACATACCACCTATAAACATGGTGATTTTGCGTTTGATTTATGATTGTTTTAACCACACCCCAAACTCATGGCTATCAATATCTATTAATACCTGGATGATTTTGCGTACCGCTACTTTAGGAAACCACAAATGATTTTGCTTTATGATTGTTTACACATGAATAGGAAAATCAACTATTGCTATGTGGGTAAAACAATCATAAAGCAATAATGTGTGGTTTCCTAAAATAGTATGATTGTTTTACCCACTGGTAAACTAACATAGCTATGGAAAATCACCATTCTTCATGGGAAAATCCACTATTAATGGCCATTTTCAATAGCTACGTTAAATTACCAGAGGGTACCCACATGGGTTGATTTTCCCTTTGAATCTCTAGTTGTTTTTTTTCCGTGCCTCACAAACTTCACCAGGTTCAAAAGTCTCAGGACAATTGGAGACATCGTAGCCTCGTTTTACGTCGAAACATAAGCGGATCAGCAGGCCGCAGCCGAAGCTTCTGAGTGCTGGAAACATGATATATCCATTGGATAACACTAGTAATATCATGTCATATCCACGAATGTGGATACAATTGCTAATGGATATTAGCCTCTGGCAATTGAACATGGCAAATCACCTAAATTTGAGTAAATCATCGAAAAAAAATCATTTTCCGAAGCTATGTGAAATCAGAGCAGCTGTATGTATGTATATATGCATACAGTATATGAAATATTTCACTAGGACTTGTGGTGATTGGTAACTGTAGATGGAGTTAGCAACAACTATACAACATAACTGTTCCCAAATAGGATACCGCATTCTAGCCAGTGGCTAATCATCGTTTTCCCCAATGGCTGGAGGGGAACCACGATATATGTTCCTCTCATACTCTTGATGAAATAGGTCTATGAAGCTGGCATGGAAAATGGTCTCTTGTTGAACCTGAAAAAGCGTTCCAACCTAGTCCTGGACCTCTTCGTTATCCGTGATCGTCAATCTGATCTTCTGTCATATCAGAACTGGGAGTATAGGAAATTCCTGAAATATCGCCTCCGTTGCGAATCGCAAATCTGTTTAAAAAAAACAAACTCATTGCAAAGTGAAAAACCACAACGCACATCCAATTTTTTAGGAGGCAAGTGTGTATCTACTGCGTTTGCAGCCTCGCATGCTGTACATCTTCCATGTTCAATCTATATGTTAATATGTGTCAATACATGTCAATATGTGTCAATATGTGTCAATAAGTGTCAATATGCGTCGATATGTGTCAATATATGTCAACATATGTCAATATATGTCAATAAATGTCAATACATGTCACTGAATGTCAATAAATGTCAATATATATATAAACATATATTGACATATATTGACATATATCAATAAATGTCAACATATGTCAATATATGTCAATATGTATGTCAATAAATGTCAATAAATGTCAATATATGTCAATCAATGTATGAAATTTTTATGTCAATAAATGTCAATATATGTCAATATACGTCAATATATGTCAATCAATCAATGTCAACATATGTCAATATATGTCAATATGTATGTCAACAAATGTCAATATATGTCAATAAATGTCAATATATTCCAATAATTGTCAATGAATGTCAGTATATGTCAATATATGTCAATATATGTCACTATATGTCAAAAAATGTCAGTATATGTCCATAAATGTCAATAAATGTCAATAATTGTATGTAAATATATGTCAATATATGTCAATAAATGTATGTCAATAAATGCCAATATATGTCAATAAATGTCAATATATGTCAATATATGTCAATAAATGTCAATATGTGTCAATATGTCAATATATATATATGTCAATACATGTCAATAAATGCCAATAAATGTCAATATATGTCAATAAATGTATGTCAATAAATGTCAATATGTGTCAATAAATGTCAATATATGTCAATATATGTCAATATATGTCAATAATTGTATGTCAATAAATGTCAATATGTGTCAAAAAATGTCAATATATGTCAAAAAATGTCAATAAATGTCAATAAATGTCCATATATGCCAATATATGTCCATAAATGTCAATATATGTCAATAAATGTCAATGTATGTCAATATATGTCAATATGTATGTCAACAAATGTCAATATATGTCAATAAATGTCAATATATGTCAACAAATGTATGTCAATATGTATGCCAATAAATGTCAATATATGCCAGTAAATGAAAATATATGTCAACATATGTCAATAAATGTCAATAAATGTCAATATATGTCAATAAATGTCACTATATGTCAACATATGTCAATATATGCCAGTATGTATGTCAATAAATGTCAATATATGTCAATACATGTTAAAAAATGCCAATATATGTTAATATGCATGTCCATAAATGGATGTCAATATATGTCAATGAATGTATGTCAATAAATGTCAATATATGTCAATAAATGTCAATTTGTCAATAAATGTCAATAAATGTCAATGAATGTCAGTATATGTCAATATATGTCAATATATGTCAATAAATGTCAATATATGTAAATTCATGTCAATAAATGTCAATATATGTCAATAAATGTATGTCAATATGTATGTCAATATATGTCAATATATGTCAATAAATGTCAATATATGTCAATAAATGTCAATACATGTATATATATATGTCAACAAATATCAATATGTCAATAAATGTCAATATCTGTCAATAAATGTATGTCAATAAATTTCAATATATGTCAATAAATGTTAATATATGTCAAAAAAATGTCAATATATGTAAATATATGTCAATAAATATCAAGATATGTAAACAGATGTCAATAAATGCCAATATGTGTCAATAAATGTATGTCAATAATTGTATGTCAGTAGATGTCAATATACGTAAATAAATGTATGTCAATATGTATGTCAATAAATGTCACTATATGTCAATAAATGTCAATATATGTCAACAAATGTCAATATGTGTAAATATATGTCAATAAATATCAATATGTGTAAATATATGTCAATAAATGTCAATACATGTCAAAAAATGTCAATATATGTCAATAAATGACAATATGTAAATATATGTCAATAAATATCAATATGTAAATATATGCAAATAAATGTCAATAAATGTCAATAAATGTCAATACATGTATGTCAAAACATGTCAATATACGTAAATAAATGTATGTCAATATATGTCAATATCCTACCAGTGATCCAGTGGTACACAAACAAAAATCTCAGTGTAAAGGAAAATCGTCATCAAACTCTTCAGATCTATCCGTAGGGAGAGCACATTTACTTGGCAAAGGCAGCAATAAAGAAAGGGCGTTGCTACTATGTATGTGGGTGTATTCACATATGCAAGCTTATTACTGCATCTAGAATTAATATATGTATTATATAAGTACAGTGCATCAGATATATTATATATATATAAAAAAACATGTCATTCTATATTGTGTGCCTAATCTATGTCTGGATACCCAGCCATCTTACTATATATGTAAATTGTAGTCGACCGTGTAGTTGGTGACATATTTGTGGGTGTCATGCCCTTCAGGAAATATAGATACAAATGCATCTTGGTCTGTCTGCAAAGTTCAGAGAACACAGACAACCCCAAAGTCCATTGATTAATCCCATCACCCTAAAATTAAAATATATTAAACACCCCATTTCTATGGTCCCAATTATGAGGAAATTCCCTAAACCATGGTTTCGTTTAGGGCCTAGAAGGGTGTTGAATATTCGGTTTTGGGATGGGCTCCGCCACGGCAGGATCCTTGGAATCCCCATCGCCGTTGAGGGGCGACAGGTGTCCACCATGCGCTCATCAATGCCGGTGCAGTTGACAATTGGCAAACATCCCTCGAAGACGGGATAGAGGAGGCACCTGAGTTCCCCGAATTGCCCGAATTTTTCAAGGGACCTGAGGCCTAAAACAAAAACAACACGCGTTGCGTCGTTTTGGAATAGACTATTTATGTATGAAATAATGAATGTATGTGTAACTATATGCATATCCCTAGTCCGAACTTGCAGTAGTTATATAATATATATCCAAATCTGAATTCCCATTCAAAAAATCCAATCTTAACTCTGAGTATGCTATCAATATTCTATCTATACTTATCCAAATCTGAATCTTCTCCCCATAAAATCCCATTTTTCAAAGCCACGAATTCCCGATGTTTCCCAGAATGCCCGTCCCCCGCGTCTCACCGGGGCCAGCCGACGCAAGCACTCCAGGCTCTGTATTGTTCATCATCTCCTGGGGAATCATAGTTATTCATATGTTAAGCTGATGTTATTTACATTAGACATGTAATGACATATATATATATATATAAATATACTGCAATTAAATAATGACATGTACAAATATACATATACATATATACATATCATATAGCCCTAAAAATGTAATAGTATGTAATACTGTTCGATCACTGGGTGGACTGGAAAGAAACGTAGCTGTGGTCAGTGCAGGGTCAAAACATGCCAGCGTCACGCAGGATCTTTTGACTTTGGGTTCTTTGGAATAGCCTTCGTCGCACCTAGGCAGCGGCTGACCTGCCCAGCCATGAATTGTTGCTTCTATTTGGTTACCTATCTCATATCCCGCGAATATCCCATAATAGATAATTTTGTTGACATTCCATGATTGATCTATTAAATCCCATTAATGTTGGTCTCTGATTAGTAGCTAGGTTCGCTATTGTGGCAATTTTTCCAAATTATTCTGAAACCCATGTATTGTTTGGAGGGTTCACTTTTGTGGCAAAAAAAATTGGGATAGCGTTTTTTTGGACAAGAAACAACCTGTAATTGCTGAGTACTACAAGTACTACAAGTACTACAAGTACTACAAGTACTACAAGTACTACAGGTACTACAAATACTACAAGTACTACAAGTACCACAAGTTCATCCGCAAAAACAGCTTTAATTAGATTTCAATTGCAGCCAATTGAAATCCTTACTTAAGTGAGGATTTGTTTTTCTCTTGGGAAGAAAATTTTTGACTTTCCACTTTAAAGAGAATCCAGATATTGTTTAGAGGGGGGGGCCTCACACTAATCAGGAACCAACATTACCCTCTGGTAAACGTTTACATAGCTATTGACAATGGCCCATAGAAATACTGGATTTATCTACTAAAAATGGTGCTTTTTCATAGTCATGTTGGTTTACCAGAAGGGAAATCCCATCAAACCACGCTAAAATCCCATTAAACCACGCTAAAATCCCACAAAACCACAAAATCCCATTAAACCACCATTAAATCCCATTAAACCACACCAAAATCCCATTAAACCACCAGTAATTAATGATAGTGGCGCAGCTCCGGATTCTCCGAGCTTCGGACCCATAGTTCCCCTCAGCCGCTCCACCTTCCACTCCTGTCCTGCAAAATGGTGCTTGCAAAGGCGGCCAAGTGCGAAAAATAACCCAGTCATATGACTCATGACTCTGGATGCTTTTTTCTGTATACATACATATATATATATAATTATATATATATGTATATTTTTTGAAATATAATTAGTTAATCAAATATATATATATATATATATACATACATATTCCCATCCCCAGTTGCGGAATATGAACGTGTGAAACATTCTGAACATGTTCATACAAATATCAGTGATATTTTCATTACATGATATTACGGTCGAAGCACAGCAGCTCCGCCTCGCCTATTGTAGCCTGTTTCCATGGGCACAGGATCCTTGGCTGAACCGCGCTGCCGAATTCATCAGCCACTTTAAGGGTTGGTTCCTTTCCTATTAACAAACATGTGCGACCGCACCCATTAAACAAGACCCTGCTCAGAAATCCTAATTTGTGGTAGTCAGGAAATATACTTATTTTCTAATTGTTTTTTAATTGTTGAAAAAATGAAGTCTTCAAGGGATGTCCCATGCCCAATCTCACCATCCCAGCCCATTGGGAAGGAGGTTGCCACTGAAAAGAGAATCTCGACCCATTGGCAGGCAGGTTGGTTTTGTTTAATGTATGACAAACCTTATTCTTTAATTGGGGGGACTCTTACTTAAGGGGGTTATTGATACGAGTTTGGCATGAATTAATCAAGATGCACAACAAACTATTCTGGTAGAAACAACACTAGACTATTTCAAAATTCACCAGAAATGTGTAGTTTAGCCCTCCAAGATTGGAGTTTTGCTACTGGCTCTACATTCCCCACGTTTCGCATCCCGATCCATTCACGTCGACAAACCCTTGACGTTTCCACAGAAAAGGCTCAGGACAAAAGCTTGGAGTCTCACAGAGAGGAAACTCAAAGGGCCTGCGGATGGACTGATGGAGGAGTTGTTGGTGCAAGGTTGTACTTTCACAGGACTCGAAGTTGGTCAAGAATCCCGTTAACCATAGATATAACTAGGCAACCGGTTGACTCGGCGCCCTTGTAAGGGTGACGAATTTGAAATTCTGATTTCTGAGGCTAAGAGACAAAATGCTGGTATTTGCAGGAGTCGTCAAAAAATGTTTGCAACATGAACATTCATTTCGATTGGCAAGCGTGTGACTCAAGAGTGAAAATTTGCGTTTCGCCTGCACGGTGACTCGATTTTGCTCTTCAAAAGTCAAAAAAAAAACATGAGAAATCCATGATTTTCAATCATCCGAATCATATCAGGCCGACATTCACTCATCCAGTTTTTTCCTCTTCTCGACACTTCAGTACCAGAGCGCTTGTGGCAACGCAGAAGCCAAAGACTGCAACAAGGCAGCATTGTGACGCCATGTCCAGCTGTACAAGTAGGAGCAAGTGTATCTTTTTTTGTACACTTGTTGATTTCTTTGTGGAGCATCGACACAGGTCGGGTGTTTCCATGTTCCATCTATTTGTTGAGTACCAGCAACAATGGTTCTATAGGATTTACCCCGCAAACGACCTGGAAAATGATAAGTCTTAGTAAAGATATGTTGTTTGTGGTTGACTTGGGCCATCTTGAATCTTTTGTGGGGATAACCCTTGGTACCAAAATAGGTTCGCGCAAGAAATCCAACAAAAGCGCGTCAGAAAGCATGTGCAACATGTCAACAACGGCAACGTGTTCCGTAACGTAAGGGAAGTGCTCGTCAAGGACGTTAATACACCCCCCCACCCCCACCCCCCTGATGATCATACAACAGCAATGTGCAACATGTTAAAGACGCAAAAAAATCAAATCCTATACCCCCATTTCGGACAGCCTCATTTTTGAAATTTGCAACCCTTCCAAGGGATCGTAAATGGCACATCTCAAAATTAACAAGGTCCAAGGGCTAAGTCCTAGTTATTAGAGTCATAAGCCAACTTAGCTATCTTTAGGGCACCACCTTGTGGATTCTGGTGGGTAAATGAATCACCCAGCATCACCGTCACAGAACGCTCCAGATTTGCTTATCTGGCTAAAGGCTGGCTCGTCGGCTAGTCAATAACTATGATCAATTTCAAAGTGCAAATCTATGGCTTTGTCAAAGAATGAATAGAGCAGAAAGATTTAGAATTTAGAACGCATGTTTGGAGATTGTCGCTCGTTTGTATCATCATCTTGCCTCCTCGCGAATAAAAATCAGCTAGTTGGAACACAAAGACAAGTAACTATCCTGCCTCTGGTATCTCCTAGATTGTACCATGTTAAAACATGTTAGCTGAAAGTAGTGGAATGGTTGCAGGTTTCCAAATATCTATGTAGGAAATGCGTATATATATATAATGATATATATATATATATATGCATATCCGGTTCAATATATTGTTCAGAGGGGGTGGCGTCTTTGATCCCTAGTGAAGATAAGTGAAAGTATGTATCCCGGTCCCAGTCAATAATCTATTCTTCAGAGGGGGCCGCGGAAGTCATCCCTGATGACAAGTTGAAGTTGTTCTATCCGGTTCAACATAGTATAGAGGTGGTGATTGTGTATTGTTCATTATCCCTTACAAGGTCGTGCCTCCTCAGTTATAAGTTGGTTTATAATCCCACTAACTATAGATATATCTACCATAAGTCCTAGTTATTGGAGTTATAAACCAACTTAGCTATCTTGGGGGGCACCACATTGTAGAGGTGGTGATTGTTTATTGTTCATTATCCCTTATGAAGATAGGCGAACGGATGCAAACGGAGTCCGGCTGGAGTCCCAACATGCAACCGAAGGTTTCTGCCGCCTGTATCTCACTGGCAAGTTGGTCAAAGGATCTAACTCTGCGGTCTGGGCGCCAGGAAGACAACCATTTTCTCTCCAAAAAAATTGAAGAATTTCAAGAAGACTTGGGGGGTTTTCATGTTCTCCAACTTTTTTTGTTGACATGTTGATATTTCTTTAGTTTTGTTTTTTCATGTTTTTTCCACTTGTGGTTTTAACCCGTTTCAACGATTGGAAGGAAAGCAATCAATCGATACCAGACATACAATGCTCGTCTAATTCGAAAAGACATGGAAGTAGAGATCCACATTTCCAATGTAGGGAATACCCTCTGGTAAACGTTTACATAACTATAGAAAATCACCATTTTCAATGGGTAAATCCACTATAAATGGTCATTTTCAATAGCTATGTAACAAATTACCAGAGGGTAATCTTCAGGGCATTCTCAAGGATCATGTGGCATTGTTGTTCATCCAGAAGTCCCAAATGTCCAATGGTAAGTTCTTTAGCATGGTTGGTTTCCTTGGTTTCCCCAATGATCAACTGCATAGTTTTCTTGAAGAAATCTGGGATTCTAACTTCTAAGTACCTGAGTCATGAGTCATTACTCATTTTTACTCATTAGATAATATTCATTTAACAACATTTAATCCATTACAAATCCTTACCACCAGGTCCCTTAAAGGGATAGCGATAGCAGTGAAACAAGATGAGCTCCGCTAAAAACGAGCCGTCACATGGCAATCATGGCTGGAAAAACCCCCAGAGAACTGGGCATCCAACCTGAAGTTCTTGATTAGGTACCTGAGCTTGGCAGGGGTTGGTAACTGTCCCATTTTGGGTATATTGGACATCACCTTATAGTAGCCATCTAGTAGACCATATACCTAATGGTTGGGTGATGTTCAATGGGGACATTTAATGACCCTTGGCCAAGCATCTCTTTCTAGCATTTTCTAGCAATGTCAGACAGCATTCCCAGCTTACAGTATCTGGATATATCTGGATATATCTGGATATATCTGGATATATCTGGATTTCTGGAAAAAAAGACCACAGGGCGCGACACCACGCAGCATTCCCACCTAGCAGTTCCTCCCTTTTGGGCTCACCGTTTGGAGGCATTCTTGAAAAAGTGACTGTGACATTTCGTGAACCGCTAAATGAAGCAAAACACTTGCGGACGCGACCATTTCTTGTGAGCAAAAAGAACAAGACAGAAGAAACCAATTCTGTGATTCTGCGTGCAATCACGCAATAATGTCAATATTCATTTATAATATATGTATATATATATATATCCATATATATATATGTATATATATATTTTTATAGTGTGTTCTTTAAAAAATCAATTAGTAGCTCCAACTGGCTGCCTCCCTTTGTTTTCTTGAGACCTTGGCCCCGTGAATCAGGGGTTCCAGTTCCATCGCTTGCTTCTCAAAGAAGCGGGCCATTCATGGGTTTTGTCTGAACATGTTGGGAACACCCCCAAATACAATGGTTTAACGGTTAATCACAATCTTCCCCATTCAGGTTCCCAGTGGTGTGAGATATCCCCCATTTATACAGACCTAAAACCGTGTTGTTGGTTGTATACCCATGTATACAATGTATACTGTCAGATGTCATGATTCATCGTTGTCTTTCTCATTAATGGCTATTGTGCTTTGTCGGATAGTGTATCCCTAAACCCAAGGGTTCATTTCCACATGTTTCCCCCAAAAAATGGGGATACCCCATTTCCAGGCCCATTTCATGGGCAAAGACCTTTTCTTTAGACAACCGCCCATCCTCACACAGCTGCCGATCCAGCGACCGTGTTGTCTTCCGGACAGCTGGCATTCACGGGCAAGCCAACGGCCGGCAGACGGCAGGAAACCTATTTTCGTGAGGCGCGGCAAGCGAAAAAATGATGGGAAAATGATGGAAGAAGGTATAGAGAATCAATGGAAAATGATATAAACTCATGGACAATTGATCAAAGATTGATAAAGCTTGATAATCTTGATAGATACAGAGAAAATGGGAGTCATCAATGGAAAATGATGGACAATTCATAGCTACTCCCCAAGGATAAACCCAATGATGGGCACCTCACAGTTCTCTCCTCCATCCAGGCTTCGATTGCACAAGGAGATATCCTGTCGTCAATTTAGCACACAGCAAAACTTCAAAAGCCACATTGCAGCCACATGTTGTTGGTATATGTTGGTATCATCAAACATCAAAACCTTGAAAAAAAACACATCATGGCACCAGTGACCACATGTGGTGAAAAATCCACAGAGCTGGATTGAGCTGCATCAAATCTACTCAACAGGAAGAAATTTCTCGCAGGATTTCTGGGAATTGTTCCATCATGTTCCATATATAGAGACAGGTTGGTCTGCGTTTCAATTTTTCTGCAGGTTTCACAAAAAAAGTTTGCCCTGATATTACCCATTAATCATTGATATTACAAGAATATTATCCCATTCAGCAAGTTAATAATGATAATCATTATCTGATATCAAGTTAATATCTTCTACAGGTGCTTCGCCCTGATCAAAAGACTGTGGTCCAGTGCAGTAATATGGACGCTCAGTTTCTGGCGTACTGGCAGGGCGGGTTCGACATGTTCATGGGCCTGGGAACAATGGGAACATCTGATCAGATCGTGGCCGTCCCCGACGAGAGGTTTCAATGAGGGTTCCATGTGTTGGTATGTCTTGGATGAATGCAAAATGGCTTGGAATATATTTGAAAACCCACCTGCATCTTTTACAATCAATCGCAATTCCGTTCGCAGGCGGGGTTGAAACTGCATGAAATGTCATGAAGCATCATGAAGCAAAAAACATGGTGGAACATCATGAAACACTGATCAACCGCAAAAAAACGCGTCAAAATACTGTTGGCAATCCAATATTACCATTTGGTGATAGTTTATACCACCCATCAATATGGTGACTTGGGGATGGTGTAGGGTTTAGGGTTTACCACATTATTATCAGAGACTACAGAACTCTCAGAGGACACCCCTGCATCAGCTGCAGCCAGTTGACCGACAACGTTGTAAAGGCGCACAGCCCTCGAAGACCAACAAAGGAACGCAGCCGGTCAAAACGCTAGACGTCACCTGCGGTGTCGCCCGGTCACGACGTGTTGTGCGACGTGTAAATTGGGAGAATGGTCAGTCGGCCCCCAGAAAAATCTGGCGACCTAAAAACATCTTTGGAATTCTGTGAATTTGACAGACTTTGACACAACAATGGATGCTAGAAGGATTGGAAGAATCCTAGCAAGCTGAAGGCTTTGTCAAGTTGCTTGCGGTATCCCTAGGTGCCCTCCAAACACGACCATCTCTCGAGATATCGAGAGTGACTTGGTCAATCAACTTGAGTCAATCAACTTTGGACAAATCATGTGCGATTCACCCTGGTTGTCATGTTTACCATTCCCAAATCATCATGCTGGTGCTACAAAGCATCCCCAAGTTTGGTAGGTTTCAGTTCCTCCTGGTGAAGTGAAGAATGTACACTGTACACCGATTGCTGTGAATATCAGGAAACACATACGAAATGTCGATAATCCAGGTGAATAAAAAGACATAGCCTCTGGATCCCTCTGGTTATTTAACATAGCCATGGTATAGATGGCCCATATATGAGCCATTTATAGATGGTTTACCTATACAAAATGGTGATTCCATGGCTATGTCAAATAACCAAATGGTAACATAATAACCAAAGGTCTTTATGTGGACATCTTCCTTTCACTCCATGAAGATCTTTCCCCAGCAGTGACGTGTCAGTCCATTCTACTGGCTGGATCTGGTTAGTTAATAGGAACATTCCTATGGATTCTGATCATCTCCAACAGGAATATATCTGGTTGGTGGTATACCTACCCCTCTGAAAAATATGAGTTCGTCAGTTGGGGGTACCATTTCCTGTATATGGAAAACTAAAAAATGTTCCAAACCACCAACCAGATATATATATATATAATATTGGATAGTAGAACCAATAATCACATATTATATATATAATATCATCCCCAATCATTATATATAATATAGGACAATAATTATATATTGGATCGGATAGAATCCCCGACATCAACAACAACAAGGCTTGTTGGTTTCAAAACCATCGGGAATCGCAACCTGAGGAGTTCCTCCATAACCTTCTTCACAGTACCAATCTCCCTCCTTGGTGTGGGCGAATCAAAACATCCGATCTCAACAGGAAGGCGGGCAGTTCTATGAGGCTTCAATGTCCTGGGATCACAATGACTTACACAGACAGCAGCAAGAAAAACGAGAAAGGTGAGAAAGTGTTGAAAATGGAGAGGACCGGAAATTGATGATACCCTCTGGTAATTTGTTGCATAGCTATTGAACATGGTCATTTATAGTGGATTTTCCCATTGAAAATGGTGATGTTCTATAGTTTTTTATAAACGTTTACCAGAGGGTACATCTACATGCAGAAAATCTGATTCCATTAACTTGATTCATCCCAGTAAGGAACTGCCATGAATTACATCTATCATCATCCACCCAAATTTAGGATTTGAAACTACCCTCTGGTAAACTAACATAACTATGGAAAAATAGCTATGTTAAATTACCAGAGGGTATTTGGAAAATCGAACCAAACAACACAAGTCAAAAAAGGGATTGCCAGCCATACTTGGAACATCATGAAACAACACATCCCGACACCGAACAGCAGCAAATGTATACGCTGGATCACTACATCAACTAGTAACTATGAATAGTGAACATCTAGATACTAGTTGATAACTATAGTAACATAACTAGATCCTATTTTTACATAGATACTAGTTGATACATCTACGTTGTTCACTAGTGCTATGTTTCTCGGTGTTCCCATCCTGCGTCAAGCGGAGAGTTTTTGATGCCGGGGGTGATGACACACCCTTGCGGCGATCATGGCTACCAATGGCTTACCGGGCTTAACTATCATTGCCAGCCATTGGATTCTTAAAGGCTATAATCCAACCCTTGTGGCTATTGACCTATAATGTCAACCCCGGATTTATATGATTTATACACCAGGGTTGATTTTTTATAGAGGGGGACTTCCCAAATAGGTAAAATCTAAAATATTTACATGGTACCCGCCCAATTCAACAGCCTAATTAGGGATTGATTAATCCAGGGGTTGACCTATCATATCCTTGCCAGGCTGGACCCTGTTGAAAAAGGGCCAAAATCTCCAGCTAAGCTGCTTGGAAGGGCCCAGTATTGCTGATCACCTGCAAATTTCCAAAGGCGAGGAGGTTCCATAAATGGGGGATACCCAAAAATGGATGGTTTATAAGGGGAAATCCTACTAAAATGGATGATTTGGGGGTATCCATGGCTATCCGTATTTTAGGAAACTACCATACATTTGCCAATGGTTGAATTGTGCATTATATCCTTATGTATAATGGTGATATCATAATTAATAAAATGGTTACAATAATGGTTATGTCATGGTTATAATAATGGTTATAATAATACTATATGGTTATTGTGCATTTTCATATCATGGTTAAGAATGATTATACACTTCCCGGTGCTTCATCATGGTCTCATATGGTTTCCAAGTATTAGTTTTCACATTCTTCTTACGCTTGGGATTTCATGTCAATCAGGGGGTCTGTATACAAATGCTTGTGTAAGATTCTGAACAGTTCACTTTAAGTTGAACATGACATTGTTTCATGTAGGTCATAAAATATGTATCATAAATGGTCAACAAAATTGTATATACATATGTATATATATATATATACGTATATATATATATATATACGTATATATATATATATACATATATATATATACACATATATATATACTTAAGTCAACCCCCAACGCGATGCAAGATTTCTCCCATCCAGATCTCTACTGAGGGCGTGCCGGGAGGTGGCGAGCTGAGCTTGGCACTCCTGTTTGATTGTAGCCTAGCAGCAGGGAAGTAGTCAATGGCCCATTCAGGTACCTAAAATTGAGGTACTGTACTATATGTTTGACCATATTTTGTGGGGATATTCCCTCACATAGGCCTTACATTGACCTTATATATGGTAGGTACCTCCAATCAATCGGAACCTGAGTCATGGCCATTTTTTTCAGTGGACTCGGACGTCGAAGTTCCGAAGTTCCAACATGCGAAGCATCTGACAGATCTGACGTGACCTGACTCAGTTGGATTTCATCGGAATGGGTGGATCCCTGTGGACCCCAGAGATTGGGATGTCGATTTTGCTATCTGCTTGGTGGTTTCAACCTACCTACCCTAGCCCTCTGAAAAATGTTCTGGAGTGACTTCGCCAGTTGGGATGACATGACATTCCCTTTTCTGAATGGAAAGTCATTAAAAAAGTCATGTTCCAAAGCACCAACCAGTTTTGTTACCCTCTGGTAAACTAACATAACTATGGAAAATCACCATTTTCAATGGGTACATAAATCCACTATAAATGGCCATTTTCAATAGCTATGTTAAATTACCAGAGGGTATAGTTTATCAGTAACGATCCAATGCCCCAATTTTGACCCAGATCCTGATTTCGCATTGGGACAACGGCCAATCACAGGTGCCTTCTGGCCATTCTTCCAAGTCGTCCGGGCAATCACATTGCAATGGTGGATCCTAGGCGCGACTTGGAAACATCACACTGTGGGAAACAGTCCTGTCTTGGAAAATCACCATATTTTTAATATATATATATATATATTCCAATTAATTCCATATTAATCATGTCAAAATATGTCAAATACATGGTCATTAGGCTCATGTTTTTCATGTCATTTCCCATAGCTATGTTAGATTACCGAGTTGTGTATCATCTTTGTCAGCCTTCCCAGTCCTGACTGACCTTTGGAAGCGATGATTCGGATGACCCCCGAAGACCGAGTTCTATCTGGGGGGCCAAACGAAAATCAGCCGATGCCATGGATCAGTGTTGTTCCTTGGCAAAAATGGCTGACCCTCTGGTAATGACTAACATAACTATGGAAAGATCCACCATTTTCAATGGGTAAATCAAATCCACCATTTCTAGCCATTTTCAATAGCAAACTGTTAGTTTACCAGAGGGGATCTTTCATCAGAAAGCCACGGAACCCAAAGAACTTTGCCAAGTCTCCCCTTCGCTCTGAATTTGAGCGCAAAAAAATCACATCGGTCATGAAAAGAGCTCGTGAATCGAATGTAATCGAATATCAGTGCGCTGAAAAAAACTGAAAGGTGTGCTACTTATGCTACTTGAGAATTGGGCATATAACATCATATGACCCACATGGCAATTTCAAACTGGAGAGGTGCCACAGCGCGTGTCAAGAGGTCGCACGGAGATAGATGGATCTCAGGGACCAACTAATCAATATCAGGACATATAATAGTAAAATATACTAGGGAAGTATACTAGTTAATATCAGTTAATATAACACTATATAAATACATACATTATATATATATTAGAATATATTGTATATACTGAATATTACAGACTGATCCATTCGAATCCGGCCATTAAAAAAAAACCAGTCGTCACTGGTCGGCCCAAGCATCAGCGGACAAATACCGGAGCTGCTCACTCCCACCTGGCTGGAAAACCACCAAAATACAGCTGTGATTCACCAGTCGATTCACAAAAGGAAATGACTGATGCGATCAACCAGCTTTGACCTTGCAAAAAGAACATTACCCTCTGGTTATGTCAAAATAGCTATTGAAAATGGCCATAGAAATAGTGAGTTTTCCCATTAATAGCATGGTGATTTTCAATAGCTATGTAACAAATTACCAGAGGGTAATATACAAAAAACATTCAATTCTTCAAGGCAAATCTTGCTCCTCTCCACCAAGTTTTGGAAAAAAACAACTCGTAGGCTTCTGAAAAAAAAAACAAAGCTCCAACTCCAAGGGGGCTGCCCATCCGACCCGCCGGGCCCCCCGGCAAATCGACCACGACAGCTCACTTCACAATGACCCCCGGGTTTCACTGTCTGATAGCCATCATCTTAGTGCGCACAGGTCAGAGTGACTGTCTGATTGCCTAAGCTGATCACATTTTGGAGAATATGGCATTGTATGAAGAAGGAGAGATACATTATCATTATTATCTTTAACACTATGATTATCATCCTTATTGTTATATTACTATCATTAACATCATCATCATCATCATCATCATCATCATCATTACTGTTATAATTATTGTCATTATCACTATCATTATCATGATCACTATCATTACCATGATCACTATCATTATCAGTATCATTATCGTTATTATTATTGTTATATTACTATAATCATTATCACTATCATTATCACTATCATTATCATTGTCATTACATGTACCCTCTGGTAAACATACAAAAAACTATGGAAAATCACCATTTTCAATGGGAAAATCCACTATTTCGACTGGGCCATTTTCAATAGCTATGTTAGTCATAACCAGAGGGTATATCCCATTAAATCCCATTAAACCACCATTTTCCTATGGGTTTTCCTATGGTTTTCCTATGGTTTTCCTATATATTTGCCCGGTTTTTCCGGCTAGGTGTCCGACTGCCACCTGGGACGCCTTCGAGAGGTCCATCCTGATCCGCTGGTTGGAACCACACGGCTTATTCAAAAAAATGAGGGCTTCATAAAACGGCTCATTTAACTATAACTTAATTTAACATACTATAATATGCTATAATATACTATATTATACTATAGTATACTATAAAATACTATATTATACTACAATATACTATAATATACTATGATAATTAAAATATTATAGCATACTATATCATATTATAACATACTTTAACTATGAGACTATTAGATTGAATTCATGTCACTTCTACTCTGAATCAACCAATGGCCAACATGCTGGAGCCTTGAGGATTTTGCGAAAAATACACCAGGTTGGAGAACAGGATTAACTATAAAATACTATAGTATACTATAATATACTATAATATACTATAATAACTATAATATACTATAATATACTATAGTATACTATAATAACTATAATATACTATAGTATACTATAATATGCTACAATATACTATAATATGCTATAATATACTAGATTTTACTATAGTATACTATATTTTACTATAGTATACTATAATATGCTACAATATACTATATTTTACTATAGTATACTATAATATGCTACAATATACTATATTATACTATAATATGCTATAATATACTATAATATACTATAATATACTATAATAACTATAATATACTATAATATAGTATACTATAATAACTAAAATATACTATAGTATACTATAATATGCTACAATATACTATATTATACTATAATATGCTATAATATACTATAATATACTATAATAACTATAATATACTATAATATACTATAGTATACTATAATAACTATAATATACTATAGTATACTATAATATGCTACA
>Ga0126342_10004550_pt1:2500-23758 | contig 23758 bp, 12 predicted proteins | sample Cyp1metagenome_FD_92528 | JGI IMG/M metagenome (GOLD analysis project Ga0126342, IMG submission 92528) | Coral microbial communities from Lord Howe Island, Old Settlement Bay, Australia - Cyphastrea 1 metagenome | ecosystem: Host-associated > Invertebrates > Cnidaria > Coral ...
GTGTATATTCTTATTTACTGTTAGTTGTCATTATTCTCACAAGGTGGTGCCCCCAAGAAAGCTAAGTTGGTGAACATAACTCTAATTTCACTAGGACAAGGGGGTATACCCCCAGAATATGGCCTTATATGGTACAGTACCTCCATTTTACAATAATAGCATTTATAGATAATCTGATATAATATGCTAATAATAATGTTATTTATTGCTGGTTTATTTATCACACCACCAAGAATAGATAAATTATTCTCCATATCAATATCACCAACAATGTTATCTATTATGGTTTATCTATTGGTGGTATGATAAATAAACCAGCAATATTATGGTATTTAAATATCTAGTACCATTTTTATCCATAATTATGGTTTATCTACATCGATATCTATCATGGATTAACATTTTCTTGTTGATATCACACCAATCATACCACCATAGGCAGAAGAATCTTGAGACAAAGGTACCTGACTCACATCCACTGCAACATAACATCCAAACGTTGGACCAAATACCCAATGTTTGTTCAGTGTTTCGCCTGTGAGTATTTGCTGAACTACATCTGCACGTTAAGGGTCACAAGACCCTCAACGTCCTTGGTCAAGCTCTGTGTGACAGAAAACTCAGTATTGAGGTAAATCCACAGGTAAACCATTCCCAATGGGGGTTTATCATATACCCTTGTTGGAGACTATGTAAAACAACCCAAATAGTTGGTTAGAAGGGATTAACATCACCTATGCCAAAAACCCCTGTTCCCCGCTTACATTCTTAGCTGGACCCACATTCGAATCATGGTTGAATCTCCATTTTTTCATGATGAACCTCCCATCCAAACACCACTATCTTTCATAGTTAAATCTCCATGTTTTGTGATTAACCACCCATCTGACCCATTTCTGATGGTTACCCTCTGGCCATTTTACATGGCTACGGAAACTCTCCCTTTTCAATAGGTAAATCATCGTTACATGGGCCTTGGCTTCCATTGCTATGGTACAAGGTGAAGCCCCCCTACATAGCTAAGTTGACTTATGGCACAAGGAGGAACCGCTAGCAAAGTCATAATTTGGTTAGCATTTGACTTTATGGGGGATCTAACGAACTAGATCGGAGATCGAACTAGTTAATGGCTTCATAAATCAAAAAAACAGCGCTGGGGGGGGGCTCACCTTGTAGTTTTCTGACCTGTGCCTGAGTCGCCCCACATCCGCACTTGGCATAGGACGCAGCCGGGTCGCTGGGCAGCGCCTATGCAGATAGACAATTTCACCATTGAAAACTGGTGATTTAATGGTGTTTATTGGTCATTTAATGCTGATTTAATTGCTCGCATTACGATTATGTGTTCTTATCACAAGAATGCTAGACCACATGCCCAACTTGAGTGCATCATATGACCCATGAGACCACTTGCGAAGCCCTTCGGCTAGACAAACTAGACTAAATACATCTAAATACAAACAGTAAACCATCCCAAAAAATAACAATAAATAGTTGCTATAAACCAAGAATCCATAAGGGTGGCTTATGGCATCTGTGGACTCACATTCTTGCCTTATCTTGAATGTTTCCACGAACAATTTCACCTGCATCAACATACTGCCTGAGTAGGTCATCAAGATCAGCCAGGTGGTGCACCCCCAGTTTTGACCAATGACCAGATCTAATGATCTACTGGTTGGTGGTTTAACCAACTTGAAAAAATTTAGTCAATGGGAAAGATTATCCCATATATTATGGAAAATAAAGAATGTTCCAAACCACCCAAGAAAACATAAGAAAACTTCTGCGGAAAATCCGGTGATTTTCGGGGGTTTTGACCATGTTTTGGTCGCTCCGTTGATTCAGTGCACCTTCTCACTGGGCATAGGCAAGACAGTGGAGCCACCTGAAGAGCTGGAATTGGGATGTCGCTCGGTCCATCTTCTGCTTGAATCGATGAATACTGGCTGTTTTACCGGCTGTTTTATATGCTGAAATCATCTTTCATCAATAGCCATTGCTAGAAAAAAGGGCCACGGTCAATATTTGGTATATAGCTCCAAGTAATCACTTTTGGAAGAGTGTATTATCGTTTTTCAGGTTTTGGTATATGGGGGTGGGTCAAAACCTATTATTATCACTTCTAATGGGATGAACATCCATTTACCAGCTATTTTGGGGTTCACTAGGTGCCAGGGCTTTGACCAATAGCCATATAAGTAAATGTTGGCTGTAGCTGATATAATGGATCTTAATGAATATCAACACAAACCTCGGCCATCAGTTGCCCCCAAGCGCCGAGGATTTCAACACAAGGTGCTGCTCCCCAGTGATGTGAACGTTGCTTGTTTATACACTTCACGAAGTATAAACAAACTATAGGTATTATTGATATCTACCACAAATACAAATCCATAAAACCATATAAAACCTACTTAAGCTAGTTGTAAGGCACACAAATTGGCATGGTGCATCACCTAGGAAACTCTTGACTTCGACCATTTGTCATACTACAAGGCGCTATAGCTTGGTGAAGAGTTCGGTAGATAAATCGATTTAGTGCAACAAACTATAAAACCAAGTTAATTTAGTTAATAACCCCCATTAACTATCGATTTATGTGCTTATATTAACCATAGTTTACAACAATCATATAATAACTTGGGGTTTAAAAAACACAACTTATAACTGGTGACCACACATACGTGGGCCAACCATCCATTGTTACATGATGTTACACCACAAGTTACCAAACTATAGGGATTTGTAGCGAAGAAATACTCGGAAACAGTGGCATCCACTACCGTCATCTGAGGATCCTTTGGAACAATCGGAGAGGTGTCCCATCCATTATTTTAAGGTGTCCTTCAAGGTCCCGCTCAGTCTTTCTTCATTCCCTTGGTGAAGCTTGAATCCTCTTGATGGTTAATCATGATGAAATAATGGTGATTATAGTGGATTATAATGGATTAACAATGGTTAATAATGATGAAAACCATGGTTATCTGGTTGGTGGTTGGTACGCCTACCCCTCTGAAAAATCATGGAGTTCGTCAGTTGGGGTTATGACATTCCCAATATGATGGGAAACATAAAGACAGTTCTAAACCACCAGCCAGTTTGATTTTCAGCTGCTGATTGTTAGTATCACTCAATGGAAAGCCAAACGCGACCCAACTATAAATAACTAGCAATTTGTCAAGGTTTACTCACGTTTTGCTGAGATTCATATCCTCATTGCTGTTGGTGAAGCTTCATCTTACTTTTATCGTAATAAACCCTGGGTAACTGGATACCATTATAATTTCTCTTCGCCGTCTTCGCCCATATTTTATGGCTAGAGCGGCTAGAGCACACAAAAAATCATGACCACCATCACGTTTACCCCATGTTGCCCTGCCAGGTAAACTTTTGGATGTGGAAAACCTGCCTGGTTTCCCATTTTGGGATCTAGAAATGGCTGGTCAACTCCACACACGTGGGTCCCCCATGGCTCGACTCATCTGGGCTCCAAGCTTCCGCCAAGTTCACCATGCAATTCGGGGTCGAAAATCTTCGCCTGGACGGGATTGGACCCCAGTTCTGAAAACTCCTCCCCAATTCTTAAATAAGATCTATCTGTATATGTATATATCATGTGTATGTATATATATATATATGTATTATATGTATTATATGTATATGTAACTGTATATGTATTTGTATATACATATATTTATTCATATGTCCCAACTAATCATACATGATATCTATGTAATATACATATATATATATACACACATGTATTAATATGTCCCAACTACCCAAGAACAGCGAGAACAACGTTGGCAGCCCACATGCACATCCAAATCCCTGAAGCACTTGAAAGTGCAAAACGCAGCTATCCGAGATCTCCGATTCTGAACAAATTGCGGTTGGGTTTCGCAAAGTTGTTTTCATCGGTAGATGTTTAAAGTCCCAAACATTCCAACGGAAAAGACTAACATGAAACGTGACAAATTAGCCTGAATTACAGTCCGTATCAAAGTGGCACACTTCATAACTGGGGTATCCCCCCAAAAAAACAGGCATCGGTATCAGGGGTTCTGGTCCACTTGCCACGCCGGCAACTCTAGTACCTTCTACTTAGGCCGTCAAATTCGCCTTGCTGCTTAGTAAGTGGGCTATCACCAGGGGCTGCAAGCCAGGAAGCAGTAACTCAGTAAAATCATCACCTAACCAACGTAGTTCAGGAAACATCGGCTCTGGGCTCTCCAACATACATGTTTTGCACGCGATTCACGAAATTGTCCATCCCTGAGCTTTGCTGCAGATAGTCGCCTCAGTTGGTAGGATTGCCTTGCGGTCAAACATCAATTCCCGGTCATGGCCATTTCGACCCATTCGACCCACAACAAAAGGGCTTTTCTGACGTCGAAAACATCAATCTGCACGCATTGTTGGATAGGATAGGAAAATATGTTTGTAGACCAAACCAAAACGTTGAGGCTTAGAAGTGGAATATCCACCTTTCTTGTCAAGCAAATCCACAATTTCGGATGGTTCACTCCGCATTTTTCGGCTGGTTTACCCTCCAGTAAACTAAGATTAACTAAGATATATCCTCTGGTAAACAAACATAACTGTGGAAAATCACCATGCTATTAATGGGTAAACTCACTATTTCGACTGGGCCATTTTCAATAGCTATGTAACAAATTACCAGAGGCTAGGTATAGATTTCCCATGATTACCAGAGGGTAGGTATAGATCATCAAAAAACATGGAAAAACCCATGGGCTTTTCCTTCAAGTCTTGCTGTCGACAACGCCACGTGCCGGGCTCCCAACGCACCAGCTTGCCGGTTCCACCCAACATCGCCAGGACCTTAGGAACTTCCGGATGTGTACCATGAGGACATGGGATATGATGCTAATACATCCTGGTTGGTGGTATACCTACCCCTCTGAAAAATATGAAAGTCAATGGGAAGGATTATTCCATATATGATGGAAAATAAAACATGTTTGAAACCACCAACCAGCATCTATCTATATATATATATATGGGGGTTTTCTAAAATGGGGTTACCCCAATTTTGCGCATGGTTTATTTCATGAAACATATGCCAATCTAAAATGGATGATGAATAGGGGGACCCTCATTTTAGAAAACCTATATATATATATATATGTAAATATTATATCTGGATATATTGATTTATTCATGTTTATTCACTAGTCTGAAAGGATTATGGATGTTTTGGACAGAACCATATATCATATTGTTGGTTGATGTTCCCCCCCATCATTTCATATCCTTGTAAAAGGTTGGTCATAAACGACATCGCACAGCCTTAGCCCCGTATCTCAGGTACTGTACCTTGAGGTATTTGCACCAAAATCCATCAAATTCCATTAAGTCATTAAAACCCAGTGGAATCCATTCAATCACAAGTTTTCAAAGCAAAATCCCACTAAATCATCATTTTTCATTGGAAAATCATTGAGCAAATCAAATCCCATGAAATCATCATTTCAGTCTCATACAAAAAACAAAAGAATCACCATTGTTCATAATACCCTCCGGTAAACTAACAGTTCGCTATTGAAAATGGCCCAGTCGAAATAGTGAATTTATCCATTAAACATGGTGATTTTCCATCGTTTTTTGTAGGTTTACCAAAGGGTAAACTCTCATAGGTTCACCATGTTCCACAGTTGAATCCCATGAAATCGTCATTTTTGCTGGTGAACTCGGGGCACCAAGGCACACTGGTGGCCTTAGCATCCCAGGTTACGATGGGTGCCACCTGGCTAGGGCTTGTGTCAGCATTTCATGGGATGATCTATGGTAGTTTACTATGAAAAAAACATGATTTAATTTGTGTTAGTGGGATTTTAGTGGATTTTAGAGGATTTTAGTGGGATTACTATGATTTTATGTTTTTTTTAAAATGGAGTTTAGTATGTATGGAGTATGTGTTACTTAAACAAGGATGGTGTGTTTATGGGATGATTTCCGTAGAATCTATGTCACTAAAAATAATGACAGAGATTCTAAATTTCTTAAGTTACGGAATAGGTGTTTTTGGGATTTCTGTGGAAACATACAGAAAAATTGTGATTTACTGGGATTTAATAGGATTTAATGGGATTTACCCTCTGGTAAACGTTAACAGTTTGCGAACTGGAAAATCACCATGCTATTAATGGGAAAACTCACTATTTCGACTGGGCCAGTTTCAATAGCTATGTAACAAATTAACAGAGGGTAGCTTGAAACATATCGTCATATAGTGGCTGGAATTCACGTGATTTATGGAAATCATGGAATAGAGACTAGCGTTTGTTTATATAATGGTACTGGATATGATATCATGATCATGGAATATCATAGAATATGATTTTATGACATTATATGTATATATAATATTATTACAGTTGTTTGTTTAATTATATAACGCACACACATATATATATATATATATATATATATACGCAGTTTTTGAAGTGGATAAACAGTCATTGGTCATATGATGGAATATAGAACTGGATACTTTTTAAATAGTAGAACTACTCGATAATGGAATGTACATGTTTATATAAATTATAAATATAGCTGGAATATATAACATGGAATCATGAACTCGGGGAAACCAACCATGTTATGCGACAATGATGGATAATCCTTGTATTGATATTGATGGGATATACTGGGCCGTTCCCCCAATGATCCCCAATGTGTGGCAATTCAACGAACCAAATATACCAACCATTACTTGTATGCATTGACCATACAAGTATGGGGGTGCTATGCTCTGGTGTCATCCAACATGGCTAGCTGGAAGATCCTCTGCTTATAAAGTACCCTCTGGTAATTTGTTACATAGCTATTGAAAATGACCATTTGTAGTGGATTTTCCCATTAAAAATGGTGATTTTCCATAGCTATGTTAGTTTACCAGAGGGTACTTTCCTGATCAATGTCAATCAATTTAGTTTTAATCAATAAAAGTCCAATCATCTCTTTTTGGGTTTGCCAAGTTGCAGTACCAGGCCGAAACACATCTTCATGCTTCTTCAAAAACTACACAGCCTAACCTGATTCTGTTCACCAAAAACATGAATACTGGTGGGCCATTGGTGACAAAAGGATACAAAAAACTCTAGCTTTTTGTCTAATGATCATGTAAGGCCAATCGCCAACCGTTCACCAAAGTATTTGAAGGTTTCCCAAAATATGGGTACCCCGAAAGCATCCATTTAAATCAGATTTTAAAGTTATATAAAATTCATAAACCATCCATAACCATCCAGCCATTGGGGTAGCCCCATTAAACCTCCATTTAGACTATGACCCAACAGGCCCTTCAGGGTTCACCCACGGCGCCACGGCGCCACGGCCTCTTGTCCGTTCTGTGTAAACGACTCGATGCTGCCCAGAGCGGTTTGTGCCCGGGGCATGCGCAACATCTGCTGGTACCTGCAATGTGGCTGCATGACGTCATGGATACCTTGAAATGGAACCTACAAGGTGGTGCCATAGGAAAACCATAGGAAAACCATGGGAAAATGCGGATTTCATGGGATTTATAGCTGATTTATGATAGCTAAGTTGGTGACCATAACTCCAATTTCACTATGGATTTACAGTATGGTACGCAAATAACTATACCTACTGGGATTTATAGACCAAATTATAATCGGGGGGGCCCCACATAGTAGGTCCAATGAAACGTGTCAATAGTGCCTAACATGTTGTATTCTAGGCGATTGCGGCGATTGTAGGATTTTACGCAGTGAATTTCTGGGTTGTGAAGTCATCCACTAGTTGGTACGAGTACGTGCTATAATCTTAGAATTATATCGTCGAGTCCAAGTTCAAATTCTTGAAGCATTTCGGATGTGTCGAAGGTTTCCCGCTTTTTTTTTGTGATCTTCAGTTGATTTCAATCATCATGTTGAGAAGATCAATGCCTAGCACACCTTGGGTCTGCATCATCAGCTGCAAAGGTGATACCCCCAGGCTTTTTGGCGAAGTCCTAGTGTCCATGGAGGGGCGTGATCCCACAGTTTGACAAAATCAAGGTGACTCAGCAACCTGAAATAAGATTTCTTGGGATAATTATTTACTACTTAGATGGACAATGGAGTTCTATATCTGAATTACTGGGCTATCCCCTAATAAATGGGTTACTCTCCTGTAGTCAAACGTGACAGCTAAAAAAGATTCCGTACATCGACCGATTCGCCAGTTGCAAAATGAAGATAAATTAAGTACATCCACTTATTCACCAGTAAAAAAGCTAATGAAGTACATCCACTTATTCACCAGTTATAACTTATGTTATAACTTATTAGCTCAATTTATGAGCCACGTAAAACGCCACTGAACAAACGTCCATGGGGGCACCACGCCAAGCCTGCGGCTGGGTCCTGAGGCACCAAGGGGAAAACCCCAATGGCCATATTAAAATACCACAGCTATGTAGAAAAAAATACCTGAAATGGATTTACATGGTATGCTACACAGTGGTGCCCCCCAAACGATAGCTAAGTTGGATTATAATTCCAATAACTATGGTTTATAATACGTATAACTATAGTATTCATGGGATTTAAAAACCAACGTTCACATCACTAAGGGGGGACCACTTTTTGTATAAAATGCTACACCATCATGGCTATGGTTATGGTTCATGAGTTGTTCTGTTTGATCATTTTGCTACTTCTGCTGTGTTTCATGGCGTATTCCACTTCGACTGAATGTGGTCAATGACATGGGGAATTCATCCTGAATGTTGGTCAATGGCATACGAGATCCGACAATTAGAAAAATGGCGCCAACAAGTAGTCGAATATGGCAAGTCGGACAAGTCGGAGCGTCTTCAGCAAGTAGATTCATCCCTGCTTCCTAATACTGAAACCTCCCCAAATAGCAAAAACATGTAAACACTACCCAGGATGATTAGTGCTAGAGTAAAGGGATTATATAGATACATCGCCAGGAATAGCGGTGTTTATTTTTCTGTCCAGAAAAGATTTCTGGAGAGCTGCTAGTTAGCTACCATCCTTAATCTCTACCCTTCATCCTGGAGCGGTTCTGTCAGAGAAAACGACATGGGCATCCTTCATCATCCGGGATGCACACTCAATGTACGAGTACCCTCTGGTAAACTAACCTAGCTATGGAAAATGTATAGTTGATTTACCTATTTTGATTGTGATTTTACCTGGCTACGTTAGTTTACCATAAGAATATATACATGGACAGAAAAGGAACCACCTATACATTTGAGTCTCAACACCAGGCTTTCCTGTAGCATTTCACTAAAGATTGACATCTGACACTCCCGTTGGCCCGTTGATAGCACCGTGGCAAATCCCATGCACGCGGAGCGTCAATCAGGATTGATGGAAAGGCTCCATAGGGTGTCAACACACTGTCCTGGGCTGAGATTTATGCACACAATGTTCACCAGCAAATATGGATGAGTTTTGATCCAAGTTTTTTTTAAATTTCAAGCTATTCAATCCACGAAAACATGACAACGATATCTTGAATGGTTTCAACCCCCCTGAAAAATAATGGAGTTCGTCAGATTGGATCATCATCCAGTTCCTATTGGGGAAAATAAAATTCCATGGTTCTAAACTTTCCAAACCACCAACCAGACGATATCTTGAATGGATGAACATACGTACAATGTGGGGCCCCCCTGTTATGTTTGCTGGCTTATAAACCCCATGAATACTATAGTTATTTGCGTACCATAAACATCCATAAACCATAGTGACATTGGAGTTATAAACGCGCCAACTGAACGCTATCGTCAACGGGGCACCACGACATTGTATATTGATCCTTTCGATCATCCCTAAGGGGTTCACTGTGGGGATGGACAAGTGATCCACTCTTCAGTGGCTGGTTCCAACACCCCTTTTGCAGCCATGGAGATTGGGAAAAAATTAGGACAATTTTTTATGGTTAAATCGGTGAAATCTACCCACAACACCAACTCGATGGGTAGCCGTGCCAAGTGCCACCAGCTAGTCTATGACTCTCAAAAACATCCCGCGACTAGTGACGTGGGTGGCATTCCGACTAGTGAAATCCCGTGGTTGGTTGCATGATGAATTGGAACTGCTGCCTACAAACTTACCAGAGAAAAGCGAGAGAAAGGTCGAGTCTATGAGTCTACCATTGTTTGTTGCTGTTTCACAGCATGAAAATTCCCATTCACGGATTTTTCTGGTTAGAACTTAAATCCAAGGTCCACCATTAACCACCATTAACCACCATTAACCACCATTAACCATCCCAGAAATTCCCATTCTGCTCCAGCACCTGAGCATTTTCCCAGAAACCCGCCCGCCCCATGGGACTCCGCGCAGTCCAAATGGGCTGCTCCGCAAGAGACTGGCGTCGCATCAGGGGTACCGGGTACCGGGGGTCATCCCGTCATCTCATGTCTGCCATAACCCATAGGATCCATGGTGCTGCCATATATGGTAACATGGATCCCATCAATATACCCCCTTTATGTTAGCATATATACCCCCTTTATGTTAGCATATATACCAGCACCATGGATCCTATGGGTAATGTTAGTGGTGGTTTTTTGTGAAATATCATATGGTGGTTTCCTGAATCATAGGGGTAGTTATCATCCAAATTTTAGTGGGATTCTTACCAAGAAATAAATATATAAATAAACCATCCAGCTATTGGGGTACCCCATTTTAGGAAACCTCCATATTTCTAGAGTGATGATGCTAGCCACTAGTCTCAAAAATACCTTCCAAAAACTTCTTTGAGCTTCTTAGATGAATCTATCTGACCGCTTAGCCATCCAAGGTTGACCGAAACTTGGGGACCAACTTGTTTCTTATTTTCGGCACATCTTCGAATGGTTTGAATCAATTGGGAATAAATCCTACATTTCTATAGTTGAATCCGTGGGGATTATATATATATATAATTATATATATAATGAATAAATGGTGACATTATTTCACAGGAGCATCAGCATCATCATTGATCATATTTTCTCTCCTCTGATGAGAAAAAATGATAGATTACATCACTCAAAAAGGATTCCTACTTCTTGCTGGCAAAACATATCTTTTGGCTGTTTATATCAGGGTGACTTGGCGGTTCCAATGATAAGGGATCAATCAGCATTCAAGGGCGAGTTAACCTGCCAACATGGGGCTACCTGTGACTAGCTACTTGGTGCTTTGTTCATCCACTACTCGAAGTTGACAACATTCGGTGAGATTATGTGAGATGAAACATGTTTATCCATCTCCGAAGGCTTCTGCAATCCATCCAGCATCCAGATTTTGTTGGAACAATTGGTTGAACATGGTTATATAAACATCATCATTCTGTGCCAACTATTCACCAACCAATCAATGGCCATTTCAGGAACCTAAATTGGAGGTACCTACCATATACAATGGTACGTTTACGTAGCTCCATTCAATCGGATCCTGAAATTCCCATTGAACCAACAACTGGTTCACCCTTAGGATTCTTCCCCTTGCACAATCATGGTGAGGTCGGCCATGTAATCAAATCCAAAAAGAATCCCCTTCCTACCTGGCGATTGGAAAACCTCTGGTAAACGTTTACGTAACTGATGGGAAAATCCACCCATGTTTAATAGGTAAATCCACTATTTCTATGGCAATTTTCAATAGCTTTTTGTATGTTTACCAGAGGGTATATGGTCAATCTTTGATGCCCCAAAGAACCATAGCCTTTGATCATGTTCGTTGGTAAAAAAAAACACATCCAGCTGGGACTTCCCCAGTTACCCCATCATATTGTCAACTTATTCCCATGAATCGATAGTACCGTCATACCGTATAGTTTGATGTATCTACCCCCAAAATCTATGCAGGTTTACCCATGTTTAGGCCAGTGAATCTGGGCTTTGTCTGTAGGGCAGCCCCGGAATCCAGTGGTTCATCATTTTATGCCAAAACTGCAATTGTCAAAGTTACCTCAGTTTCAGGCAAACAAAAATCCAAAAAAACAAATCTTGGTTCTATATGAGCAATGGTCAATACTCACTATATGGTTGATGGTCATCCCATCCATAATAAGGATCCTTATAATGGTTATTATAAATCCCTATGAACCGTTGGATGACTAGCCCCTATTAATGGTTATTATCCATGAGTATTGACCATATCTCATATCCCCAGAAAATCTCCATGAAATCCCATTGAATCACCATATTTTGGGTCAACTCCAGCCACGGAACGCGCGCGCCCCAGAGCGCCACGCTTCGCCACGCCTGGATCCCAAGGGCACTGCAATAATCCCCCTGGGCGCTGTCGCACTGGAAACCTGCCGAAGCTGGGACTCTTTCGCTACAATTTTTTGGGCCCACCAGTGATGTTAGTTGGTTTATAAACCCCATGAAAACTATCGTTTTCATAAGATCTTATAACCTGGATCTTCAATTGGCACTTTTTTCAACGAAGTTTTTGCTTGGATTTACACTCATTCCGAATTTTGATGCTCACTCGAACTTGAAAACCCACATCTGAATCTTGACGGACGGGTATTTACGCTTTTTTCCCGGGGATTTACGCTTGTTTCCCAAGGAAATACGCTCATTTTTTTTGCTTCAAAAGCGCAAAGTGCAAAAATGCCAAAAGTGATGCAACAAAACGCTCGTGTGGAGAAAAACCGCTCAAAAAGTAGAAATCTTGATACAGATATACAAGTATGATAAAGCATAGTGAAATTGGACTTAGCTATCTTCGGAGCCGCATATTGTACGAATGGGGATTAACCTTGCACCAAACCAACTCTTTGACCCTGAACATAGCCCATTTTCAGTGGAAAGTAATCTTCGACAACCCTTTCTGAATGGCAGGGTCCATGTGAATTTGAGGGAGTATTTCACCATACAGAAAAAAGGGGGTAGAACCTTCAGTCGCGTTTGGGATTTAAGTATCACGCATGAAGATTGATTGGGGTTTAGCAATTACCCTCTGGTAAACATACAAAGAGCTATTGAAAATGGTGATTTTCCATAGTTATGTTAGTTTAACCAGAGGGTAGCCATGAAAACCATGGATTTGACCAGCAAAATTTCAGAATAAGGAGACAGACAGAGAGACCGACAGATAGATAGATCGATAGATCATGATAGATCATGATAGATAGATCATGATAGACAGATGGATGGATGGATGGATGGATGGATGGATAGATTGGGTCAGGTGATAGATTCTGATAGATTCCTGCCACTCCTGCCACTCGGAGCAAGTGATGATCGACCTATCGGACCTATCGGGCTGCCATGGCCCGTCCGGATAGATCTGTGGGCTCACCCGGAACGCCTGGAACGCCTGGATGAACGAACATTGAATCCTCTATTTCAAGATCTATCAGCAATCATAGGCATTCATAGGCTATTTTCCGGTGGTCATGGCAAAACAAATGCTGAGACAGCAGGATCTTAAGATAGACATGACTTTTTCAGTGCCGTGAGTTGCAGAGGCTTCAACAAACGCTTTTTTCAGGTCCTCAGGAGATGTTTTAGGATTTTAGGAAGTCGAGTTTCCATTGTTGAACCTCAAAAAACAAACAAGCACATGTGCTTTTGATAAATACCATCTGCTACTACCATAGCTATGGCAAGCCACTTATTTTTGAAACAAATCATGTCAGAACGGACTCCACTTTTTTCTGCAGAAAGATATTCGATTACCATCTGCAGAAGATGTTACAAAAAAACCAGAGGCTAAGTGGCATTTTTTTTCCCAGCAAAACATCTCCAGCAGGCTGCGGAGCTGGGTGAAAAACTGTGTCCGTTGCTTAATTGGCCCAGATGCGTAAATTGGGGGGAAGTGGTAGACAAAGACGTACGGATGGTGGCTCATCCTTACAATTATGGCCCTTAACAATTATAAATGGGATGAAATAACTCCTATAACTGAGGCATACTGAGGCTATATATCATTATAATCCCGTAAAAATAACTGTTGAAAGTAGTTGGCCATCACTGTAGTGGCTTACAACCCCAGTTATAAGTGGGCAAAGTAAGCTTAGTCCGGTTATAACTGAGCCATGTATACCAGCGATCTGGCGAAGAGCATCTCAAATCTCAGTCGCTAAGCCAAAGCATCGCAATGTACATGGCTTTCTCAAAAAAGTAGACATCTGAAAATGCAGATGTCTCATGATTTTCCCCCATTTAAACCACCATTTGGATCCATTTGGGGTATACCTGGAAGCGCACTTGGGTATACCTAAGTGGGTAGCAAACATATTATAACCCAATTATATTCTGAAAACCAAGAGTTTGCTTCATCAGTGCTGCAAAATAAGTACTGTATCAGAGGCTGGGGCTGGCAAATGGAGACACCATGACCATGACAAATGACACTCCGACAACGAAAAGCTGACATCACTGCAAGTTGGGATGTTGCAAAGGACAACAAGGACAAAGAGGGTAAGGTGGGCGGGCACAACTTGGATGTTGATACATTTTGACCAACTTCACTTGATCGAACACGTTGCATTGATGAGACCAGTCAGTTGATGAAGCTACGCTCAACCGGATGCTCAAAAAGGTGCATATGTTTGGGTGACTGTTTCAGCGGTGCAACCATCAAAGATCCCTGGAAGCAGGCCCAGACCACATCACATTGCTTGCGCAGAACATCAGATTGATGTATTATGGTGTATTCTTGTCGCCAGAAAACTGCCTTGGAACCATGATGGGTTTCATGCAGGTTGCAAGGGTGGCTTGCAACTCCCACATAGGACTGTATACACAGATTTGATCGGATTTGTATAGCATCTTCTCCACATTGTCAAATGTCTTAAAAAACACCGGCATTGGTCCCTTCTGACTCATAGCTGTCACAGCTGACCTGAGATGGGAGGCATGTTCCTCCAGTCATCCATGTATATATATATATGTATATTATATTACATTATTTTATATTCTATTATAATATAATATAATATTATATTATATCATATCAAATAGTTGAAGTTAAAGCCTGTTTCTGGTCGAGCCCACCACGGTATGTCCCCTTTTTTTTTGATTTGGCCCTGACAACGGCAGGCCCTGACAACAGCACCTGGCCTATTGGCGCGTTCACGGAAGCGAGCAAACCATTCCTGATGCACTGAGATATCAACGGTCGTTAAACAAAACGGTGCTACAAATTGGACAAGTTCACCACAAAACACTCCCATGAAAAATCGTGAATCAGCTACAATGTGGTGCCCCCAAGATAGCTAAGTTGGTTTATAACTCCAATAACTACGGTTTATAGTACTTATAACTATAGTTAATGGGGTTTATAAACCAACTTATAACTAGGGGGCCCCACATTGTAGTACATACATCTACTTATCTACCATCAATTAACTTCTTTCAAGCAACGTCACGGTGCTGACTAAAAATAACTAAACCACATATAGTCATGGTATACCTATAAATTAACTTGCTCTCCGGTAATCAAACATAGCAATGGAAAATATCAATCATGTCTACAAGGTGGTGCCCCCAAGATAGCGTTCAGTTGGTGAACATAACTCTAATTTCACTAGGACTTATGGTAGATATATCGAACTAGTTGCCATGGGATTATAATGGTTAATGGGATTTTATAAACCAACGTTCACATCACTTCAGGCGCACCACCTTATAGGAAGTTTTTGTTCCCCCAAAAAAAGCCGTCCATGTCGTTGATTTCCCAGCCATGCCGTGCCGTGCCGTCGGATCATCCCAGATGCAGCTGTTGCTCGTTGGAAAATGTCAGCCGCGCCATCTCTCCATTGGTGAAGAGCTGGCGCACCTAGGATGGTCAGCTGCACAGCTTGCGAAGCTGACTCGACGACGTGGTGAAACATGGCTCGGTCACTTCTCGGTCAACGGAAAAAAGGTACGCTTGGATGCTTCGTTGGGGAGAATAACATCATAAGTCATGACCCATAGGATCCATGTATGGTATATATGCTAACATTGGGGGTATATTGATGGTAAATGTTACCATATATAGCATACATGGATCCTATGGGTGATGAGTTATAAGGATCATGTGAGCTGTTCTATTCTCAGACTTATCATGACTTATCTATTCTTTGATGATTTGGAATCCCACCAGTGAATTAGGTCAGCTCTCAACTAAGGAAACGAAACTCATGGAGGCTAAGAAACCACGGACGAATCTGTGATTTTCATCGCAGCTTTTGCAATCAGTTTTCATACACTGGTTGCATGAGGGTTCCCCATCTTCCAAAAGCTGATGATTGTGGATTAATTATTATGGATGATTCATAAAACACACATGTTATTATAACATGTTAAACATGGATGATCACACATAATAACATGTTATTATGAATATCCATAAAACCGCTGCATGGGTGTTCCAGTTCCATATTCAGCAGTGGGCGTGTGGATCCAAGTGGGGCATCCATGGTTGACGAAAATGGATAGCAGTCATAGTATCAGTTGGACCCCTGCACCCAGGGGCCCCAGGTTGAAGGTTACGGTAAATTTACCGAGATGGAAAATTCTGGGTATGTCTTCCTTCGCCAACATCTATGGTGAGGCTTTGAAGGAGTCTAGACTTGATCGCAACAAAGATGGTCAGCAGGTACAGCAATAGATAATCATCTGACAACTTGGCGTTTCCCATGGCTATGTGAAAAAAACAGAGGCTAAATGTGAACACCCGAAATCAATCAAATGCACAGGTTTCCCCACAGATGTTCCTACTTGTCATGGCAAGAAAACTACTAACTACAGAAACCTAAAGGCTTCTCTAACATTGCTACAACGGCCCTATCAATGGATGGGTTTAATAGATGTTGCAGGAAGCAAGCGTGTTTCCCATCACATATATCTAGTTCTTGAAATGGGGTGTCCACAAAACCGTGGTTGTTGCAAAACCATGGTTGGAAAACTCTTATTACAGTACTTAGATGGGCCATGGGATTAACGATTCCTGGTTAGTAACTGGGGATTTGTTACCCTCAAAAAATCCCTGGTTGAAATAATCCATTGACTAACTAGTTTTCCCTAACTCCATGGCCCATCTAAGTAGCTCCTTTGCTCCCCATAGGGAAAATGAATAGCCCTAGCTCTTTAGGTCACCGCTGGGCTCCAACAATGCACATTCTCCCAGCAAAGCTCAGCTGGGCTCCCAACCAATGGAATATCCAGGTATGGCAACTGGAGGATCTTCCACTGCTCATGTGAAGAGAACCTTGGTTGGCACGCTGCACCTCTGAAACCAGGAGATTTATATACAGTAAACAATAAGAGTCGAACCCAAAAACATATCAAACACATTCAAACACAACGTAAAAGAACAACATTTACAGGGCAACAAGCACATACTACATCATACTACCGATTATTCATGACATGCAAAAACAAGCACATGTTTATAAAGTTTAAAGCAACAACAAATACACTACATCAAAAACAAATCAAGGTATCTCCAATTTTACGGCCCTTAAATTCCTTAAACTAATAATTATAAGTGGGAGGAAATTTAACTTATGCAACGTTAATGTTGGTTTTCATGTTGCTTATGTATCATGATTCCTACGCCGGGATTGTAAGATAGCACTGGCCACAGGATGTTACAGGATGCTGTCGCCGAAGGGCCAGAAGCCTTGCTGAATGACAAACGTCTTGTCCGAGGCGTTGAATTCAACAGCCGCCACCTGGGTTGAGTCAACAATGATATCATCGCTGCGATGTAGGGCCTGAAATATGGTATAATGTGGGCCCCCCCACTTATACGTTGGTATATAAACCCCATGAATACTATAGTTATAACTACCACAAACCATAGTTATTGGAGCTATAAACCAACTTAGCTATCGACTGGGGGCCCCACATTGTAGGGATGATACATTGTATGGTGTTCATATATTGTTTGGATCAGCGAAATTCTTGACAAATGACCTCATCCAGATGTTTTTTGCCACCCTGGAAATATCGAAAGATATCAAGAAACATCGTTCAGCATCAAGGGATCACTACAATTCATTTAGTTATAGTTAATGTTATAGTGCTAAATGACTGGAAATATCGAAAGATATCAAGAAACATCGTTCAGCATCAAGGGATCACTACAAGTCATTTAGTTATAGTTAATGTTATAGTGCTAAATGACTCATAGTTGATGTTATAGTTAATGTTTACAGTCATATATATGTATATATATATACATATCAGAACCACCATCTCATCTGTTTTCATTTCCCAGAGCCCAGAGGCAGGGAAAAATAGATTATTATGTTTGACACTTGAAACGTCTAACCAGTGGCAGATGGCTGCCACGGCTAGTTTCCCGGACCGAGCACCGCACGTGCTGCTGCTTGATGTTCCAAATCTTGTCTTTTTCAGCCTGCAAACTGGTGAGTGTAGGTGGGATATTGCAATCAGTTATCTGGGTAAATAACTGTTAAACTAAACATTTATCATACATTCTAATACATTCACAATATTTTGCAATTTAATTGACTGAGTTATAAATAACAGGGTCCCATACAACAATATTTCACAACCACTAACCTGAAACTTGCAGCCGGAAAAAAATAGAAAATGAATAAATCCTCGTCCAGTTTTCGGTGATCTCTGCAAGCAGGAGACCCCCCTAGAGTTGTAACTTGGTCATGAGTCTTTATCAACGCATCTATTTTTTTTGTAAACACCATAAACCAAAAGTTATAGTCTACATATTTCCACATGTCAATCAACTTAGCTAGTTTACGAAAGCAACTTTGATCAACTAACATATGGTATCCCCCCGTTCTTAAGTTTCAGTTCCCAGCTTTTTTACGTTGCGACGTCGCCTGGCTATCTGTGTAGTTACTCCAATTGCCGAAGATGTCCAGAAACACCACGATCCTCGGGAGAGCGTTGGACAAACTTCACCTCCAGGCTGGCGTCTGGAAAACACCAGCGGCCAGGTGGAGTAGATGTGGATGTCATGGAGTGTGTAGTTCCCATAGGATCCATGGTGCTGCCATATATGGTAACATGGATCCCATCAATATACCCCCAATGTTAGCATATATACCATACATGGATCCTATGGGGTTCAGTGGGCCTACAAAACCGACGTCTAATAATGGGGGGCACGTCGACTGGCCTCACAGTTTCAGCGTTCGCGAAAATGGCCCTTGTTTGGTTCCATCTTGACGTTTCAGTGGTTTTTCAGAAAAGTCTGAGCCTACCACCGGGCCACCGTCACCCCAACTAACGTAAACCCCTGAGAATTGCCCCATTTTGCGAGGAAAGTAGTCTTTGAACCCCTCGGCTCATGGCAAGGTCTATGTTAACTATTGGTAAACTATGTGGCCGCCAGGCCACCATTGCTCACCCTTTCTGATACTGCTGATAGAGCCCCCTGTCGCGGGATTAGCTGGGTTGGCTACTGTCAGTCACTCAGTGACATGATTTTTGGATGATCTAATTGCTCTTCTTACGATTAGAATGCTTGCTTTGCTTTTGGATGTATATCTGAGTGATATGGGACCATGAAAACATAGTTTACTTTCTACAACCCAACCAAAACATCTGTACCATGAAGTCAAAATACTGTTGATATCACATCTTCATTTGAAAACATCTGTACCATCTCCAGCAAAGACATCAGCTGCTACCATTGTGCCACCCCAATTGTGCCGCCCCCCGCAGCAGAAACCGAGCCCCAGGGGCATTTCACCCTCAAACGGATCCCACAGGACCTCAAAAGAAGGGCAAAAGTCCTAAAATGATCAGTCACATGCGTAACATACACACTGTTTAAGCATGGTAAAAATGGGTCAATGGGGCGTGAAGATGGGGCGTCTAGCTAGTGGCTTATATATCTTATATCAATCCATATAGATCAGTGCGATAAAAATATGGAAACATATGGAAAGATCAGTGGCTTATATCAATCCATATATATATATATATATCATCCTAGGACAATGAGATTTTTCCATATTTTTCCTAGGGGGTTTGTTTTCTCGCAGCAGACACTAATAGAAGGACCCCCTGGACCACAGATTTTGGCCCATCAGTTTTTTCACCATCTAAGTATGAGGCTACCCAATTTTGGCTTGTACCCAAGTCTCAACTTGGACTTGATTAACAATAAACTTGGGTAATCTTCGTATCTCCTCATCGGCAATCTGGATAAAACTATAGCTCCTTGGATCCTGAAACCGTTGCTCGATCATTGACATTAGAAATACTCTGATTCAGCGAAGAAATCACAACAAAGCCTTACCCTCTGGTAAACTAACATAGCTACTGAAACTGGCCATAGAGATAGTGAGTTTTCCCATTAAAAATGGTGATTTTCCATAGTTATGTTAGTTTACCAGAAGGTATGGTGATTTGGCGGGCACCACCTTGTAACATATAGGTTAATCCGATAATCCCCATTCATCCCCATTCTATCCCCTCATTGTCAGGGGGAAAACCCTATTTTGATGCTTCGATCCAGACATGTTGCGCAGTTCATGGCATCCTGATTTCCTGGTATCTTTTCTTTTCACCCACAAAATCACATTGTTGCTTGGTTATACCCATGCAACACATCCATTGAAATCCCCTATGGCATCTCTTATGATATCTAATGATGTCACCAGTTTTGGCTGGTCAAAATCATTCAAAATCCCTATACATCCCTTCCTTTCACCTCCCATCAATCTTGGCCCAGCGTCGTAATTCTCGGCATTGTAGGCATTGCTGGCATTCTTCGCGGCCTAGCGAGACGCTCGAACTCATCATCCGGAGGACGATGATGCTATGGCAACAAAAAATAGGGATGATGAACCTCTCAAGAATTGTGATAGAATGGGATTTAACAATGGTGATTTGATGGGATTTAACCATGAAAAATTGTGATTTCATGGGATATGGGCCATGATATGAGGTTTAATAGGATTGACCCCAGTCATGAGAATTTTCGTGGGGAACATGATGACATCCAGCAATGGATTTAAATATTTTAACTGCCATCGATTGTTCAAACAAGGCCATCAATCGGAAATTGGGACTATAGTTAAGTGATATATATATATACACATAATAATTATATATACATATATATATATATATACATAATATATTATGTGTATGTATATATATATATATACATAATATATTGTGTATATTATATATATGTTATATATACACATAATTTTTATATATACAAAATATATATATATGCATATACAAAATATATAAATATATATACATAATATATATATATATATATATATATATACACA
>Ga0126342_10004551_pt1 | contig 23758 bp, 31 predicted proteins | sample Cyp1metagenome_FD_92528 | JGI IMG/M metagenome (GOLD analysis project Ga0126342, IMG submission 92528) | Coral microbial communities from Lord Howe Island, Old Settlement Bay, Australia - Cyphastrea 1 metagenome | ecosystem: Host-associated > Invertebrates > Cnidaria > Coral ...
ATAGATAGATAGATAAGATTAGATAGATAGATAGATAAGATTAGATAGATAGATAAGATTAGATAGATAGATAAGATTAGATAGATAGATAAGATTAGATAGATAGATAAGATTAGATAGATAAGATTAGATAGATAGATAGATAGATAGAGATAGAGATAGAGATAGAGATAGAGATAGAGATAGAGATAGAGATAGAGATAGATTGATTGATAGATAGATTGATAGATAGATAGATTGATTGATAGATAGATAGATAGAGATAGATAGATAGATAGATTGATAGATAGATAGATAGATTGATAGATAGATAGATAGAGAGAGATAGATAGAGAGAGATAGATAGATAGATAGATTGATAGATAGAGATAGATAGATAGATAGATAGATTGATAGATTGATAGATTGATAGATTGATAGATTGATAGATTGATAGATAGAGATAGATAGAGATAGATAGATAGATAGATTGATTGATAGATTGATAGATTGATAGATTGATAGATTGATAGATTGATAGATTGATTGATAGATTGATAGATTGATAGATAGATAGATAGAGATAGATAGATTGATTGATTGATTGATAGATTGATAGATTGATAGATTGATAGATTGATAGATTGATAGATTGATTGATAGATAGATAGATAGATAGAGATAGATAGAGATAGATTGATTGATTGATTGATTGATAGATTGATAGATTGATAGATTGATAGATTGATAGATTGATAGATTGATAGATTGATAGATATGATAGATATGATAGATATGATAGATATGATAAATATGATAGATATGATAGATATGATAGATAGAGATTCCCAGGTGGATTTCCCAAAAAAATCAGCAGACATCACCTTCTCAAAGCCAGGCCAATCTGAGTCGCATCCGCCCGTCTGACTGGAGGAAGCCAACGGCAGGAGATCCGCCGGAAAGGTGCCATCACCTTCGATGATGAGGATGTCGCCCACGGTGACATCTGCCCACCTGGGAAATCCCCCGAAATGGCTGGAGCTTGTGAATGGGGGAAAAAAATGGAACATCCTGGCAGTGGATAGGGGGGAATGTCCAGCAAGCCAATGTTATAACATGAATAACTGATATTCAATTCATAGTCCATTATTATCCCATGATCATCCCATTCCTATCCTATAGTGACAGCGGGACAGCGGCCTGACGTCCTCAGAACTGCACTTGCCATCCACCAGATGCACTCGGTGCGCGATCCTTGGGGGTGCTGGGGATTTGCAGAGGCTCTCAATCTGAAACGGAAACCCAAGAGATTCCCAATAAACTCTTGGTATGTTTCATATGGGGGATACAACCATAGTATTCATGGGCCTTGTAGGGAATATACAGTACTGTCATTATACTATTACATTAATAAAACATATAATTCCCACAGATTCGCAATTTCCATGTAGGAAACAACTCACCTGAACACCAAACGTCACCTCAATAGTACCTCAAAATAGATACAAAAGTATGTCCAGGATATACATGGATATACCTGATGTTTTCCCCAGAAATTCCCCCAAACAAATCCAGCTTTTTCAGCGCGTTTTGGAGGCTAAAGCCAGGACTCTGGTTATTGGTATGGACATCCGCTTCATGGCGTCGCTTGTCGTCCAAGGCTGCGATGACAGCTGAGGCTGTCATCATTATCAGCAAGGCTAGAAAGGTGGAGTAGAAGCGAATAAAACCATGGAACAAAGGCGTGTAGTTTCCTTGGAAGATGGGGGGTTCCAGTCAAATCCAACAACTAAAAATGGGGATATGACATGATATGATGATATGGTCAACTGGATCGACTCTGTGGGATGTGAAACATCCCAAATGTGAACCGAGAGGCCAATAAACATAATGAAGGAAATGAGGAGAAAGTAGCTGTTGGCCGCTTTGTGAAGCTGCTCCCAAATATTCTTGGGGACCTTGCTGCAGGAGATTCCCAACAAAAATCGATCAAACATGTGGATCGTTCCAACAAACTTCGTGGTGCTTGGTAGGGAACGGGGGTTGCTGGGATGATTCTGATGATTCTTATTGTAAATCATTCCCCATTCCCTACGTTCAGCACCAGCTGAGGTTGCGGCAAAATTTAAAATGGTGTACTTGGATGTGATCACCTTGTTCTTCGGGTAAACATCGATCAACTCCTCTGCCAAATTCAGCGAGGGAAACTAATGGATTTGGGGGACATCAATGGGGCCATCTTGATGTCATATTGGAAGTAACCAGGTCTAAATTCCAGGTGGGTCTCAAAAAGTCCAAATAAAATGATCACTTCAACTTGATAGTACAAACCATCCAATTTCGGGATACTAATGGAATTAATCCAATGGGGAATTTACACCCAGATAATAACTTCAAAAGGGAACATTTAAATTAAATCAACCAGTGGATTTTCGGACAAACCTATAAGTTGATGATATATGTTGATCATGTTTGATCCATCTATTTCATTCTATTTCCAGATTGGTTTGTTGGTTCTGCAACACAAAGCCAGGAACTGTAGCCGCTCCGCCAGCACTCCATAGCACTCCTCCCGATCTTTATGCGTGAGGACTGGAAAAGGAATCTCCCGCTCTCGGGCAGGATCACTTGCAAATGACCATTCCTCACAAACTGGGATCGAAAGGGCCACCAGTCACAATATCAACGCGTCAGTCGCTACGTTGCGATGCTGTTGGCTGGGTTTGTCCGAAAATCGGGGGAACTCCCAAAGCCGGGGAACGGCTTCCAAGCCACCTTTGTTCATCCAGTTTCCGCATCAAATCGGGTTAAATGGCCATGATATGCCATGATTGGCCATGACATGGGGCCCAACTTTCGGACAAACCACGACCTGTGCAATGCCACGACGTGTTGTTTAAGGCTCGGTCCCTGGTCAAGCGCCTCATCTCTGACCACCGGCCCTGCGGCTGCCCTCTTAAGGATTCCAAGGTCAATCCCAGCAAGCTCCATCAAAGGCATGTCCACAGTCCATGCTGTGTGATGGTCAAAGAAAAACGTGAAGCTAGCTGAGGTACCTTTGAAGGGAAAACCTGCAGGAAAGTCCTATGTTATCTTAAACCAACCCAATCATACAACTATTTTTGTTGGCTGAGAGTCTGAGAGTGTAAGGACAATCAAAAGATACGGGAGTCTCAAGTTCGAAGATGTCTCTCTACGGTCTATACGTGTAATTCCTTGATAAGTGCTTGATCGAAGACCTTCGAAGGCATCCGTGAGGTTTTGAACTGTGGCAATCTGTGCTCTTGTATGAACGCGCGACGAGTCGCAGGTGCAAACTCGTGTCCTAGCTACAGTGGCTTGAGAGAGCGTTGTGGATGATGATGCAGCAATCCAAGGGGGAGACCTTTGCAAAAACTGCACCGAGCAATCAAGTTGTTTATGCATACTGTGCACGTTTCTCTGGTTTCACAAAGCATGGGTTTGTCTGAAAATAGGGTATCACCTATACATATATATATATATGTATACATATATATATATATATATACATATAATAGGTATATATACACGGTATATTTTTTTGCTGCTCATCACTTTTTTTTTCCTTGAGGGAAATCCCACCTTGAGAGAAATGCCCGATTAAACCGGACAAACCCATCTTTTTCTCAGGCCTCAGAGGCGCTGGAGCCTGCACTCGGACATCGTCGCTGGTCACTGGGAGCCGGTCATCGTCGCCGGCCGTGGCTTCTGGCGATCTTCAGCTGGATCCGGTAGGGCACAGCCGATGATTCCATGATGAGCAAAGGATCAGCAGATCAGCAGATTCTGGGAGATCCCACTAGCTGCACTAGCTGCGGCCAAGTAGTCCAACCAAATCATCACTTTGCATCTCCAGGAGCATATCCTCAAAGTCTTCGCTTTGGTAGTCGCCTACGTCACAGCCCAGCATGGCGTGTGAACCCAAGAAACATCGATCAACTCACAATTTTGGGGTACAAAGTGGTACAAACCTATACTGGTTGGTGGTTTTAACCATCTTGAAAAATATTAGTCAATGGGAAGGATTATCCCATATATGAAATGGAAAAAACATGTTCCAAACCACCAACCAGTATATAAAGTCACCAGCGGTACTGGCACAACCACAAACCACTGCCAAGCTCGATGAGACGGATGAGAGCCTTCAGCGCAAGCCTTTAGCATCTTGGCACGGTCCTGAGATGTGAGAATGAATTCTTCATGGGAAATGAGAGCAGGAAAACCTGCAAATTCAAGGTGGGAAAGAGGGACATTGGTTCAAGGTCTCCCTCCGGGTCAGCTGGCATTTTCCTTGGTTTATCCTTTGGTAATCAAGAGCGGCAATGGAAAATCCTAACTCCTAACTTTCATCATGTTTCATATATTCCCAGCAAAACAAAGCTCCGTTGAGTTCGAGGATTTCCCATGTGTGATTACCTATATCCCGAAGTCCCGAAGGTATCCCATGATTCCCATAGTACCACACATGTTTGAAGCTTTAAATCCCATTGAATCACCCAGATTCACCGGCGAAAGTTTGATCCAAGACTCCGAATCAGAGCCATACGCCAAGACGGCATTCTCCCAGGCCTGGTGGTCACCGTCAAGAGTCAAGGTCTGAAAATGGGGTTTTTTTTCCCTACCCCACCTGCCAATTTTGATTTACCCTCTGGTGATCCAACAGGTTGCACGGTTGCGAACTGGAAAATGGCACATTGAAATAGTTGATTTACCTTTTTTTGAGATGGTGATTTTCCATAGCCATGTTAGTTTACCAAAGGGTAATTCATGTTGGGAAAATGATGAACCATCAAAATCTGAGGCTTTCCCCTAAATGTTCAGGTACCAAACCCATGTGAATTGCTCATGCCATGAAGTTGAGGGTCTCCTGAGTTGCCATTCTCTTGGCAAGATCCTCATTCTCTGACTCCAATGAAAGCCTTGGCGTCTCAAAAAAAGTCACGGCCACGGCTATTTCAAAATTGGCCATCTGGGCATGTCTCAAAGGGACTACCGAATCATGTGGGTGTCGCCTTGTTTCACCACTATGTTGTGTGTGCCACAGTTTTGCCTATCACCTCTCATGCTTATGTTCGACATTGTTCGACATTGTCCGACCACTTTTGGGTTGCTTCCTAACCAAAACAGGCTGCCAAGCAACAGAAATCCCAAGTGAAGCACCTTGCTCTTCAGTGCAGGACTCCCAGCCAGCTCCGAATCCAGCAGCTCCTGCAGAGCCCACTGGGGGGGCTTCTTGGGGGGGATTGGTAAAGCACCTATTTTTTTCAGATTCCCGTGTTGCTGAGTTCAAACACCTAGCTTATGGATCTTCTTGGATGTTTTTCTTGGATGTCTTAACCACATGGGTTTGTCCGAAATAGGACATAGCGTACCAAAATCCTATGGTTTCAAACCTCATATTCCCCATCAAAATTGCCGGAAGTGGGGAACACATCAAAAGCCACGTAGCGCTCCAGCATCTCCGGGACCAGCACTTCCAGAACCTCCTCCGTGTCATCAGCAGCGATGGCCGCCATCTGAAGGCCTTCGTTCAAATCTCGAAGCTGCAAGCGATTCCTAAGCTCCACAACCCAGAATCTTCCCATTGGGATATATAAATTATATTACAGTACCCCAAAAATATCAAAAAAAATTATTAAAATTGGAATATCATGAAATGGGAATATAAATGTTTGATAGAAACATATAGAAACCAAGATGGAAAATTAAGTCCCATTGAAATACCACGAAATATCATTGGGGTTGGCCACTGCCCAACTGAAACTGCGGTGTAGAGCTGCCCTGCTGTGTCTCTTGAGCATATCCCAAATACCAGGGGAAATAAATGGAAATAAGGGAACATTTGCTGAGTTCAACTTGTTCGAGCGGAGTTTCTGATTGCTTGCAGCTTTGGCATCTTTCTCCAAGCTGCACACTGGACATCTGCACTTGAATTTGAATAGCCTTGAGCACAGACAGCAAATCAACAAGCCCCATTAGGGGCACATAATCATCCATATTCCCAATCAACTCTAAGAAAACATCTCATCTGCAAGCAACAGGGGTTTGAATCTTGCTCATGGTGCCATGGCCTTCAATTGTAGCTAGCTGTAGCTGCTGCTCATGCCAATAGCGTGGTTGGAACACATGGAATCATTACACGCCGCTTTGTGGGTACAAACAGTTGCAAGTTACATAGGCAGGAAATGGATGGAAATGGGGTCAAAACCCCAGCAATACCCCAGTGACAGAGTTGACATACCACAAATAAATGGAACAGGCTACCTTGGTCTTGAGGCTTGGGGTGCATTTTTCCCTCCGCTTTGCCAAACATGACAGGAAACAGTTCCAAGGTCGCTTGTCTCTGCTCATCAGTCTGGTATGGATCCACGTACGAGAAGCATAGTTCCTGCGACAAATCTTGGATCCAAACAAAAATGAAATCCTTGTGGTGCGATATACGTATATCTACTTGTAAGCTATATTTATCAAATTATATATTTATATACATACCCTACTGTAGAAGTGTGCCTATCTTGCTCCAATTCTCAGAGTTTGAATCGTTGTAGGATCTGGGTCAAACTTAGGTAAACCCCCAAATTAGCCAGGTTCACCGTCCAAAAAACTGGCAGACAATGTCAGTTTGCCTGAAAAATCGAGTAAACTGTTTCAATCCTCATTGTCCCAATCAAACCGCTAACTTTAGGGGGTAAATCATGGTAAATCCCCCCATGTTCACCTAAAATCCATGGCATCGCCTAGCCATTTCGCCATATTTCGCCTCCCCCGGTGCAATCGCGCGCAGCGCGCGCCATTCGGCACAGCCATCCGCCCAGGTGCCCTGGACGTTGGGCAAGCAGCTGTGATTGAAGCGGGCAGAGCGGGTCAGCAAGCCACCACCTGGGGATGTCAACTGGGGATCCTCAAAGATCCATTTTTGGGGGGGCTTCGAAATTTGGGAACCAAATTTCATGGGGTTGGAAAGTGCGAAGAGAATTGTTTTCATCTTGGGGCATACACATGCCAATTCTGATCATGGCCCACATGACTCGCCTGTGCCCAGGTGCAAAGCATTGGTCAACGCAACACCCGCAGCCGTCTTTGGCCTGGCATTTTTTGGAAATATCCAAGCCCAGGTCATCTGACAACATTGACATATGCAATCCCAACTTGGGATCCAAACAAATCCTTAAAAGTCCATCTATATTCTATTCTATACATTTCTATAGAATCCTCCAAAATCATCCCGTTTTATTTCTTTGGACTTCGAAGAAATCCAGATCTCCGTTGCCGATCCCCCGGGGAAGCGGCACCCGGGGGAATGTGAATCTGCCAGCTGCCAGAAGCGCTGCTGTTCTTCTTCGCTCAGCTTTTTCAAGGCCTTCTTGAGGTCACCATCCAACTGACCTCAACTTGGAAATTCTGGAAACCCCTGGAGCTGCCAATCCTATGAATCATATGAATCATCAAAAAGAATCAAGAAATGGGGAGCCAAGTTATTTTCAAGTGATTTTATGCCCATCCCCAGCTCAAAACGGCAAAACTAAATCCTGACCAAGCAGCTGAGGCTGGTTTGGTTCAGCAGGAGATCCAAATCGCCATCAAAGGATGGTGGCAAAGCCAGCAGGGGCTTCTCCCTCAAGACCACTTCTCCACAGCTCAGAGGTGCCACCGCCACCTAAAATTGATGCAACATCTGAGCGATGATTCAAACGCTTGGGTTTTGGTGGAATATTGCTATGAGGAAGAGGACAAGGAAGAGCGAAGGAAGCAAGAGGAAAAGCAAGAAGACAGGAAGAGGAAAGAAAGAGAGAGAAAGAGGACAGAAAAAGGACAGAAAAAGGAAAGAAAAAGGAAAGAAAGAGAGAAAAGGTCACGGTCTGGTCTAGGCTGTTTCGTAATTTTGTCTTTGCTTTGGCTTCGTTACGGATCACCCACAGAAGCCATATTTCAAAGGAATTGAAATTGAAAGCGGAAAGGAAGGATGAGGGTGGAAGAAAAAACGAACGGAACAGAATGCAACGGGAAAAGAAAGAAGCAGGAGGACAAATCTATCTTCCAAGAAAGAAAGGGGATGCGTTTTCGTTTTCTGGCCAAGCTTCGATACCAAATCCTTTCTCACCCAAGTCCTTCACTTCGATAGATGACCAGCTTGTCGTGGGCTCATCATCCACCTGGTCAAGCAGTCCCTTTTGAGCCACATGTGAGTCAAAAAAATTGACCCATACCTGGCCTTCTCTGAAATATTGGAACCCAAAATCCAATGGTTGCGAAAATCAGTTTACCCATGATTCCATGATATAATATGATATAATGGTCATGAATTATCTTACAGTAACTTGGGGTATCCCGAGTCAAACCCAACCAAAGGCATTTTCTGCCCAGTCTCGTCCCAGTCTCGCCTGCGCAGGGACAAACAAAGGCTGGCTTTGCCGCGTCCGACCTCTCCGGTCGCGTAGCGAGCATCCTGTGAAGGCGTCGGTATCAGACACCGGAGATGCGGAGTGCCAAGACAGGGAGTCTGACAGTTTCACAAATTTGGGCATGTACTACATGTACCCTGCAAAAATGATGGTATCATGGCGTCAATTCTTGTTTAGCCAGCTTGCGGCGGATAGGTCCCATACTTGGGGAGCCAAGAGACTCCACAATGGTTCAGATTGTTCAAAATTGCCATATGGGGTTTACACCCCACCATTTGGATATGTTTTTGGGGGACAAAGCCGCAGCATGCTGGGCCTCTTCCAGCTGCGCCCAGAAGTGCACCTCCCAAGGCCGGTTGAACCACTCCCGGTGGGACTGTTGAGACGCTCCTGGCGCGGTACCTGGAAGACAAACCAAAGAGGGCGCATGCTTGATGAAGCTGCTTGGGGTGTCCCATGTTTTGCGCCATCTTCAGGATCTAAAAGTGATTAGTAGAGGCCAGCCCCCCCAAATCTGAGAACAACGAAGGCACGGTAACTTCACAGCGCTGCCACACCCGGGCCGAGGCGCAAAGGGCAGCAGATCCATGGCTTTGAGGTGTGTTTCACACCATTGGGGCACCCTAATGTTGAGGGTTTTCACGCGTGGTTTCACTTGCATGATTTTGGAGTCCCCAATGACTTATGAAACATCTGCATGCGAAGAATAATGAAGTTGGAAACTTGAAGCCAGTATCTAGCTGTGCAATTCAGCAGAGTGAGAGAGAGATGCATTACGTACGACAAAAACTTGTTGTAGCAACTGTGTCCCCAAAAATCTGTTCATCTTCTGCCGTTCAGTCGCTGGCCCGAGATTTTTTGTCACCCGCGTGCCTTATTGGCGTCGCACTGGGAAGCTAGTCTTAGCGCGGTGACGTCGGTGACCGCACTCAAAGCACTATCTTGGTGAAACTAGGGTGAAAAAAGGCAATCGTGTTTTTCCATTTTTCTCCAACGTATTGTGTCCCATGTTCTCCTTGAAAAATCCACAGACATCACATCCAAACGCCTGGACGTCAGTCTCTTTCCAAGTTTTCGCCAATTTTCAGTGGTAAAATCAAACACCACTCATTTTCTCTTGGGCGCAGGTGACTTTGATCGACTGGGCGGCGAGGCTTTGGTGGGTGCAGGTTTGGGAGGGAAAATCTCAGTATCCATCAGCTGTCCAAAAAACTCGCTGGCTGCTCCCATGCATCCACAGATGCTGATGCTCTCCTGAAAGACTTGGGCTAGAAACAGCCACGAAAAAAATGGGATGGATGGTGGAAAGGTAGCACAAAATGGTTGAAACTGGCTGAACAATGTCAAACACCCAGTGTGCTTCAATTTCCCCAAACAGAAATTGAAGGAAAATCAAACGCCAACCATCCGAATGAGTTTGTCTGCAAATTGGTTATATACATTTATAATTTATATACGGTATACACTCTCAAATGTCAAATTTGGTGGTTAACCTGCATTTCCCCAGTAAAATTGACCATAAATTGATGGTAAATCCTGGGAAATTCACCATTTTTGGACTTCCCAAATCATCCAAGGCGTCTCCTCTGATCGACCAGCCTTCACCAGGTGTTCCTTCAAGGTTTCCGCCCGCCTTTCCGCCAGACGCTGCCAGCTGTTGGCATCCCCTCCACGGCCCTGTTTCAGAGCTACATTGAGCTGCACCGAGGAGTCGAACATCACCATGACTTCCAAGAGATCTGCAACGACGTTCAGAACATCAGCTTCATCCTTGAAAGTCACCTGAAGGATTTACAGAAAGTAAGGGGCCTTAAGAAAAAAGATGAACCTATATTCCCACTAGATTCCGCATTTCTGGTGGACTAACCGATCGGATCCAATAGGAAGATATTATCTAAACAAAATATATGCTGCAAATCCAGGTCACTTTGAAGGGTCCCTTCTCTTTGGGAGGAGCTTCAGGTAGGAACTCAATTGGGCGCACTGGGGTGACACGACCACTTTGCCGATCCACCTTCACATTTCCACGGCCTTCGATGTCTCTCAGCCGTTTCATGCTGTTAAGCAGTGAGATCATCTGGGCGTCTTTCAGCTGCACCTTCATTTCCTTCAAAGCACTGGTTGCCTTCTGCAGATGATCCTTGAGGGCGGCCTGCTCCGAAAGACCTTCCTGCGATTGCCAGATTTTGCCAGTTGTCTGATACCCTTTTTTTGATCAAAAATCATCCAAAACAGGTAGTAAATCGGGGTACATCACGGTACATCCCCCCAAATAGGGTACACAATAACAATTGTGGGTTTTGATTCATGCCCATATCCATCCATATCCATCCATATCCCAATTAAGCGCCATCACTGGGCCATCAACATGCATCAACTGTATGACACGATGTCAAATGCATGAATTCCCATGAATTCCCATGAATTCCCATGAATTCCCATGAATTCCCATGAATTCCCATGAATTCCCATGAATTCCCATGAATTCCCAACATCCCAACAAGATCCAACGGTGGCAACCAGTCGCCAACCAGCACATCCAACGATGATCCAACTGGATCCAAATTGATCTGAGTTGGTCCTCCCTCAACTGGTTGGCCTTTGAGATACTCTTTTCACTCTCCCGCAAGGCATTCTCCATCCTCGCCACCTGCGTTGATCAAAAGTTGATCAAAATCGTTGAAAACAAAATGGGATGCCCCAAGCGAGCGAAAAATGGCTGCTTGTTGATGGCGACCGTCATCCCAAATACGAACATATCAACCGCTCGAAACCTCCAACCACTGAAAAGCTGTCTGAAAACTATGGTTAAAGACAAAGATCTTTGGAATTCTTGATTCAGTGAGTAGCAACTGGCTTTGGGGTCCAATTTTTGAGGCAAAACCATAACCACCTCCTGTCGCTGGTCCTCCATGTCTTGCAACGTCTTGGACTCCCACTGGACGAAGCGTGACTCCAAGGATTGAAGGCTCTCTACCACTGCAGGGGTCTCTGGATTCCAGCCAAGGGACTGGAAAATGTAGCCTGGATGTGACATGGCATGCCATTGGCTCACAAGATGGCACGAGATGGTACAAGTACCAGTGGACCCTGAATTTGTCATTGGTATTCATGAAATTGATGTGTCAAAAGCAATTATCTATGTGTATCTATATGATTCTATATGCATCCATTTTGCGCTGGGAAGTTTGACCCATGCCATACCATGCTCTTTGGGATCCATTTTTAGGCGGAACAAACAAGGAGCTGGTAAATGCTGAGGATTAAAATCACACCCCAAAACTCGAACATGGTGAAAATCTGTGAAGCTTTGAACATCGGGTTTCGCATGGTTTCGAGCTATCTGAATATGGCAGTGTGTCAAAACCTTGTACCCCTGGTGAACATCAAAATAGCTGGTAAATGGATGTTCATCCCCCTAAAAATGGTATTAATAGGTATTGATCCATAGCCATATCTGAATTTGAAGTTAAGCTGCCATTCATACTCTGCATCTCCTTGGAGATGGTTGCAAAGATGTTGTCTTGCAGTGCACCTTGCTGTTCAGAGGAATTCTGGAAGGTGGTGAAGACACCCTGCTGGAGGTCCAAGAGGCTCTTGCAATCTTTCCTTGCCAAGGCTAAATCAGCCCGACTCAGCCCGACCAAACTAAAACAAGCTATAGATTTCCATAGATTCTCATAGAATTCTCATAGATTTCCATAGATTCCCCATTTCTGGTGGATTTTCTCGGGAAGAAAAAAATCGCCTGAAATCGCCCCTATCCTGGCGTATCCTGGCGTCTTGACGGACAAGTGCGACTCATTCAGTACATCCAGGTGATCCGTAGTCTCCTTGGTCGCCTTCAGTTGATTCTCCATGGTCCTTCCCATGGCTTCCAACCTGTGCCACATTTTCCGTTGAGTCGCTGCAAGACTCTCCTGAACCTCACCATGTTTTTCCAGTTGACAGTGAAGCCAGGCACTTCGTTCTTCGGCTTCTTTGCTCAGCTGAAGAAACACGCGATCTGCGATGCCCTTGGAAATCTCATCGATACTTGATGTGAAATGATCTCTGAAGTCGTGCATTTCACGCACGGACGTTGACAAGTCGGCCATGGTCGCGTGAAAGTCTTGGAAGACTTCAACTGCGGAACACCTCTGCAGAAAATCGGCCATTAGCTCATTCAGATTTTGCAACGTCTTCACATGCTGCTGCATCTGTGCGGTCGCTTTCAAATCGATCTTCCGCCAATCGTCAAATCTCGAAACAAATGTCGTTGCATTGGCACTTTCAAACACGGCCTGCAATGAGCGGATGCAATCAGAGGCCTCCGCTAAAAAACTGCTGCGCATCAACTGCTCATCCTCCCGTTGAGTCATCGACGAGACGCGGCCCTTTGGAGGAGTGACAGTTGGTGCAGTGGAGGGTTGTGAGATCGCAAGCCGATCATATTCGCGATGCGCATCCTCGCCAAATTTCAAAGCAGAGTCTTGTAGATACCTCAAGGGTGTTTTTTTTTGGTGCAGCAGCTGGAATCATGCAGAAACCCTGGCTCAGTTCACAGTTGCCCCCCAAAAAACTGTGATAAAAAGCCTGTGTTCCAATTCGACCAGTCAACAGCTTGTTGCTTATGTTATTAATCTTAAGCTTATTACATCCACCCATCATTTGTTATTCATTGCTGATGTGTTGCTCCCCGCCTGTGACTGTCTCTCGACCACGGCCGGGAGATTTCGTCGCCTCTGGCGGGTGGAAGTTTCACAGGGTCCATCGGTGCAGAGATCTGCGATCTTTGCTGCGAGCTGCGGAGTTCAGAGCCAGAAATCCGAACAGCAGTTGATCGGTGTTTGAAACACTAGGAAGACTGTCACTTCAGATCCCTTCAACAAGCTTCCGAAAGGGACTTCCTGCTTTGGGGTTCCATCATTCAAGTTCCTCCTCTCGTCACAAATGTTCTCGTGATTTATGCATATTTATGCTACAAATCCTGAGATATGGCGCTCATCTACGATCTACACCTCAAGGATGCTTAAGGTGCGGTAGCAAGCACTTGCATAATCTTTCATGAGAATGAGCTTTGAGATAGGACTTCATGCATCAGAACTCCTGAGAACCCCCATTTCCTTGGCCCAAAACTCCACCTTTTACCTCAGGCCAGGAATTCTTGAGGATTAGGCCACCGCTTTCGCCAGAGCCATCCCCGAGGACGACAATAGAAAGGCTGTGCTGGTGGCGGCTGAGGTACAAAAATGCGTCTTGTCCACCTGAAGTACCAAGAAGTGTTCCAACAGGGAAGATGATGGTTAACCTGGCTGGAATGGGGTACGATATGCTACGATATTTCGAGAAAACCCAACGGAGACTTCAGGTAGCTTGATGTGTCTGAACGTCTGAACTTATACTGAATGAACAATGTGATACAATGTGCTAAGTCTATCAATTGCTGTGGAGACCTACAAAGCTAGCTGGAGACCTACAGCCACTTTCAAGCTGATTGCAGTCATTGCAGTCATTTTTGGCAGCCAGAGTTCTTAACCGGTGCAGGTAGGTGTTTTGATAAGTCTGGGTATGTTGGGATGCCGTGCAACAATGGCCAGCAAAAGATTGGCATCATGGCATCACTGATCATCACTGGTTACTTCCAACCTTGCACTTGCCGTGGCCAAGTAGACCCTTCTGCCGCTCACTCACGTCTTTGGCACACCTGTGATTCGGACCACAGCTTGTGGGAAGCGCCAACAAAATCTCCAGTGACTGGGAAATCTAGCTTGTTGAACCACCTTCCCACACAAGAGTCAAGTCGAAACTGAGATGCGGGTGGTAAGCCCAAGACTTCAGGAAAGATCTAAACTGATTGGTGTGGTGGGGTGTGTTGTTGTGGTCGTGGTTGTGGTCGTGTGGTGTCGAGCGAACAGGGTTTGTTGCTGTCTTGTTTTGTCAATATAGTTATTCCAAAGATAGAACGAACCCCTTTCCATTACATTCCTTCAGGTCACTTCTCTGTCACTTCTCTGTCACTTCTCCAAACTTGCTTTCTGTCGGCAAACTGCAATTTGATATTCAATTTCCCTTTGCTATTGGAGTTAATTGTTGGGATTTATATATATATATATATGCTGTATTGGGTTCCAAACCCTGGTTTCTGTTGCTGAAATCAATTATTACCCTACAATCCTGGGGTCTAGAGGGGCCTAGAGGGGCATGCCCGTGAAGACTTACAGTATTTTATCGGGAAGATTGAAGATGACATTTAGGATTTGAGAGTTGCCTCTTTCACTTCCAAAGAAGCACTTTTCGCCAGTGGAGATGGGTGGCTATCTCAAGATCTTCTGTGCAAAGTAGCAAAAGAACCTCACCACCAATCAGAAAAAGATATACTTCGTATATAGAGGCTGTGAAGCACTGAGAGTCACCACGCTGGGTTCAGCTTTACTGCTTCGTCCAAGGTTTCACTCCGAGGCTTCCCTGGATCTTGGAGACGTCAGGCTTCTGGATCTTGGAGTCATCCATAGTGCACCATCCACAGTCTCCACTGGGCATGGGCTCTGATCTCTTTCCCGTAGCCGCCGTAGCATAATAGTGTCCACTTGAAGCGTCTTTGCCTCATATTCGCACCCCGCAATCCATAGGCCCTCATCTATCTTCACCGGTGTCTTCTTCTTGGTGAAGTCAGTGCATTGGCAGAGGCTTCTCCAGGATTGGACCCGCTTGGACCAGCTTTGTGGATAGCTTGGGCAATCCCACCACTTTGCAGGAAGGCCCACATGTGACCCAGGTGCTGACAGCGGCAGCCACAGTAAGCACAGGGCACCGCAGCAGCCATGAGCTTCAATCGGCACCGGCGAACCCTCAGCCTCCTCTTTGCACTTGCGATGCTCCTGGAGAAGAAGCAAATCTGTGAAGGTCTCCTCGCCGACCTTGATCTTGTTGCACTGCAGCTCACCAGCAAAGACTTCTCTCAGCAAAGCTTGATGGCTCCCACCAAACTTGTCAAGTACGCAGCGAATGGTCTCAGTTATACATCATGCTGCTCACCCGAGCGATAGTCAGCTGGGAACGCTTGCAGATGTCCCAAATATCCGTATGTTGGTGCCTTGCCAGTGCCATCTTGGCGAATTGCTTTCGAAGAATCTCCACCACCTTCTTTCCGAACTCGAAGTCCTCCTCGTCAATTTTGATGGCGTGGCTTTCAGCTTCAGCTGAAGCTGTGAATTTGCAGTACAAAGGCGATGGTCAGGAACGAAGCGAATGAAGCTGTTCATATAACATGTATTGCTCGTGTTCTGCAGACCAACACTTGACAGTCTGCACGGCACTGCATTTGATCTGTGTCGGGGCAGCGAGTGAAACTCCCTTTGTGTCGTCAAGGTGCCCAAGAATCCCATGTTTTAAAGTCAAAACCTTCATGTGTCCTAATTAAATGACCATAAATCTCCACAATAAAATGGGGAGATGTCCTAGACTCCTAGGCTGGCTGGAAAATATCTACCGAAAACTCTCCATGTCCCGCTGTCCCCAATCTGGTTGACAAGGCTGGATAGTACAGCCCCAGGGATCACAGAAAGACCATCCCGACCATCAAACCAAGATCCCGGCCTCGAGATTGAATCAACCTCAGACCAGAAAAATATGGAGCACCAAGATATCCCAATAACTATTGCTCTCTGTGAGTATGTCATCATATTTCATGGAATTATTGGATAGTTCATTGGCTTTATGAGCATTTTTCATGTTGGATCCATGGGATACCAAAAATCGGAATTGATGAAAAAAAACAGCAGCTATGCTCATCCATGTTCATCCCCCAAAAAACCCTCCATACGACGTATATAAACCATGCATGACCCATTCCCGCGATGATGAAAAATGTTGCTCAGAATCACAATGGCGCCATAGATATCTGAATAAATGTTGCTTCTCACTGTCATACTCAACTTATTTTCAGCTTCCTTGGGGCGCCCAGCAGATTTTCCACGCGCTCTTTGATGGCGTACTTCACAGCAGCAGACCTTGGGTTAAGCAAACACATGCTGCCAAGATCTGCTAAGATCTGCCAAAACAAACAAAGTTCTAAAACATTCATTCTGGATATGTTTCGGGTCGATATGTCTGACTTGCGGAGGTTTCGCTCCATGCTTTGATGCCTTTGGCAACCTCAAGCCTGTATCCTCCAGTGTCCGAGTCCACCTTTTCTGAAGCTAGGCGTGGCGAACTATCAGCAACATCGGCGAGTAGATCACCAAGGCACACATCAGGATGCACCCCGTCACGGCGAAAGCAACCCGAAAACTGTATTCATCGGTGAGAACACCTCCCACCACAGCACTTCCAGCAAAGGTTGCTCTATTCAGACTACCCAGAGAGGCCCACTTTCCACGATGTTGGGGAAGAGCATATTCCATGGTCAACGCAGTGTTAAGTGCCATATGCGCGTTCTGGACAATGGGCCGAAATTCAAAAATGGTCAGGTTCCAAAAGAGTGGTTGAGTCAGCACAAATAGAAACATCAAGGATGCACCTATCACCTGTGTTCCCATGACCAAGACTGGACGCCGCGCGATCCGCGACAGGAACGCTGCTGTATAGCTTCCCAAAGCTGTTGAGACCCAGTAGCCCGCCATGATCCAGCAGACCGCCATGTCGGACAGGCCGTACTCCTGATGGTAGAAGAGAGGAAAGAACTTCAAGGCAATTCCTCCACCCATCATGATGAACAGGTTGAAGACCATCGCCAAACCTGGAACAAAGACATGTTTGGGAATTCCCAAGACCCTCTCATGCGCATGTTCGGAGTGTCCGGAGCTGGACGCCAGTGGAGCAGAGGAAGCAGTGCAGCCCAGGTCCACCGAATGTCGAGGCGTTTGCAATTGCCAAAGGATCAGCAAAAATGCTATGAGGCCAGAAAAACCTGGCGCAGCATGGTTTCGATTGAGATGGCCATGACACTTGTTCAACCAGTGCAAAAAAGGGCTGAACATGGCTCAGCATCTTTGATGAGAACTCAACCACCAGTGATAAGATACACAAAGAGCACCCCTAATATGGAATGTCAACTCCCCAATCAAGACCCTGCTTTCGTACTGGATCTATATATTATTGTTTTTTTTTTGAGGTCCCCAAAATTGGGGGTACAGTTGTACCACGAAATCCCATTGTTTGTCATCTTCCCCAGTAGTCCATAAATGCATATGGTCAGGGGATGGGATTGCAGTGAACCTACCCGCTGGCCTCTAACAAGGAGCTTGCCGAGCTCCTTCTTGGAAGGAAAAATGAGTAGCACCACCGCCTCACTGTTGGGCAAAAGATCTGCCACCAATTTTGATACCGCAAAAACGTTCAAGGACATATAAGACAACTTATGACAACTTATGACAAACTATGACAACCTATGACAGGCTATGACAACTGTCACACTCTACGCTATATGACAACATGTTTGAAAAACCTTGACTCTGCTACTGATTGTGCGGCACATAATTACGAGGACATGCTGATCCTTGCCAGTCATCCTCCTGCCCGACAAGCGAAACCCTCTGAAAGTTCTAACCTGCCACTGGAGCAATTCTAGATGATATGTTGATGATTTTCCTCGCAAAAATCAGAATTGATACACATCAGAATAATTGCCATGTTTGCGGTCATCCGGCCAATGGGTTCCCTTTGTGTATGTTCAAAATTATTGACCCTGATTGCTTGAATTTGCAAACCAACCTATTGTTGGCACATTGGCAACTGAGCACTTTGAGGACCCAAAATGGTTTGCCCAGGAATTGTTTATCACTGTTAACCACGATTAACCATGCATTCAATTGAGATTTACCAATAATTATTGACCATTATATACATGCATGATATTGACATTACATGAACCATACAAGCTGTAAGATTCAGCCATCCCCCCATGTTTTTCCACCCGGCCTGCAGTCCCGGCCCCAGTGCTCTTGAGGACGTCTGTAGGGTGCGCGCCACCGCATAGGCCCCCGTGCGCTTTGGCGGCGGCAGCGTGTCCGCCAGCAGCGCGTCAAGGCTGGCGGTGGCCGCCTGGAAAAAGATGGCGTACAAAGCCAAACCCGGCACAGCGAGCGGCAAATGCTCCGATAGGATGCCTCGAAAGTGGCTGGTGGGTTTGAACAAGAAAAACTGGAACTAGTGGTGATGGTGGTGATGATGATGATGATGAGGAGTGTAAAGTTTATTGGGGATATCATCATGTTGGGGGTGATGTATTTGAATCGACTAGATCTTGCAAAAGAAAATATGCACATGACGCCTAAGATTGAGGTTCATACTCAACTGTGGATCAAGGTTGAAGGGGAAAAAATAAAACGCCGAGTCCACGACTGAAGGCCATTTGAAATCGGACTAATTACATTAGTTGCTGAATTCGACTACATTAGCTGCTAAATAATTAGTTGTTGAATCCACATAAGTTTCTGAATCTGAATTTCTTCGAAGGATTCTGGTGAGTGTTGATATTCTCAGTGATACTTCACCGCGATTCCCAAGTCAATGCAAGGATCTAATGGACAGTACCAGAGCACCCGTCAGCCCGAAGCAAATCATGGCACATCGCAAGACACAAAGACGATCGAAACGATCAAAAAGAAAGCCCAACGGTACTGCCACCACCAGGCAAGTGATGCCCCTACTGGATTCCATGATCCCAATAAACTCATTGGGATGTGGATAGCCCTGTCTCCTCGCCAAGTCATTGATATAAAAAACATCAAAGAGAGTGCCCGTGGCGATTGCATCGCTGCACCACAAAAGGATGGTCAGCACATAGATCCAACGCGGCGTAATCGGCCAACCGCAACGGTCGATACATCTACCCTGTTCCAGAGTCTCCATTGGCAGCGTTAGGATCTGCTAAACCGATGTTGTTCATGATGCCTCTGCTGTGGCTAGACATAGCTGAAACAAAGCCATGGATACTTCAAACCATTAAGGCCGTACCATAAAAGATGGCATGGTGAAGTGGACAGCTTCTCCGCTCGATGGTCGTGATGTGGATGCATGATCTGGTGGATCACAGCTTGTGGGACGGATATCAAACTATTGGCCCTTGGCATCATCACTTTCCTGTGCATTTCAACAACCTTATGGCGGAATTCAATCCTTAATTAGACTCCTTGCAGTGGTCTAGAAATGCAGAAGGGAATAGTTTATCCAAAAAAGGAAACTCGGGAAAGTGGGTTTTGAATGCTTTCAGCTTTCAGCCGTCTGTCATCCCCACAAAAAAAACATACTCATTGGACTGGTTTAAGGGACATTTTACAGGAATCCTTTCAACTTAACGGAAAAAAAAAGCATGGTTTCCTACGGTGGATGGAAGAAATCCTGCACCACCTTGGATGGTTGAAACCCTATAAACAATGGGTGCACCATCTATCAACTGGTGCAGGATTTCTTCCATCCACCGTAGTTTCCTTCAGATCTTCGCTTTAACGAGCTACCAATGGCAGATTGGAAAAGCCCAATTTTAGGCTTCGTCCTGGGGCCCCTGGGGCACCCAACATCAAGCTCTTGCTCAACTGCGCAGTAAAGCCCTGCCAAGACAAACATGTATGATACTACTAATGATGTTACTGTATGTTACTATGGAACCTATTAGCATGCCTTATTAAAATGCATATATATATATACACACATAATTACATATATTACTGTATATCACACATAGTCACATGTTATAAATGCGTGCATATATATATATTTATTTATTTATTTATTTATTTGTGCATTTAAAAATCATTTATTTATTCATTTATTTATTTTTTAATATACGTACATACATACACATGATTCGTCACATGATAGATTACTGTGTACAAGTGTGTATATACATATGTGTCTTAGAGAGAGAGAGAGAGAGGGGGGGGGAAAAAAACAAAAAAAAGAAAGCAAGCAAGCAAGGAAGGAAAGAAAGAAAGGCAAAGAAAGAAAGGAAGGAAGGAAAGAATGATATTCTACTAAGTTGTTGGCTGGCTGCACTCCGAGCGCTGGATTCACTTTACTCCTGGATTTCCCAGTTTTTATATCACCGGCAGCGACTTTTCAGTTCACGACCGTCGGACAGACTGCGATCAATCCAAAGCACATGCACAGTAAAGCCCAACTGCTTTTCTGTTCAAAGTTGGGCAAGGGGTGTCCACTTGGATATCTATTCATATTCTTAGCCGTTTAGATTTCGGGTATGGAACCTCTTCGATCACATCTTTTGAACTTTCAGCAAGAGATTTGTGAATAGGAATCTGATCCGAACCGAGATGCACACAACCAACCCAGAAGACGAAGAAACCCCCTCCGTCCAACTCTGCTGGCTGTCGCCACTAAAAACCTTGTGTGCATGGCTTGGAAAAATCCAGCATAATAGGAACCAGAGTTTTCCGTCCAGTATGGCCGGACAAGAGAAGAGCGATATCATTTCCGCAGTCATTCTCCGTGTACTCATGGTTTTCCATCAGCACGTCAGGACCATGCCAATGGTATTTGGTCCTGGACTTAAGGAAGAGATGGGGGCAGCCACCCAAAGTTTCCAGCTGTACAACTGTGAGCATTCCTCCCCATGGAAAAGCATTAGGTGGTCCAAATAGGCCGCTGTGCCAAAAGAACTCGCTGGAGGCAGCTGTACAGGGGTCCAACGAGCTTCAGCCAAGATATTTGAAAGTCCTGAGTGGAAACAGCAACAAATCACTTCATCTTATGGGAGATGGGTCAGATTTTCAGGTCTTGAGAATCTTGAGAACAGTTTTTGGTCATCAACATGAATAATCCTATTCTGATTGTGGTAGATGCTTAACGACCCTTCCAGAGATTCAATTGAGGGCAGGAAAAAGGATAACAATAAGACTAAAGACTTTTTGAGTGCAAGTCATTTTTCTCGGTTAAACGCCTATTAATTCACATAATAAATCATAGTAAACCAACATGTGCAAGGTGAACCATAAAATCCACCACCAAGCGCCACCAAGTGACTGTGTTCGTGGCTGTTTCCACAAGGTGATTCACTTTCACCTCCACATCTCTTCACTGAAGTTTGCCTGCTCTTTCATCTCGGACCATGTCCTGAGGACCACATTTCCGTAATGTCCAAATGGGTCCAACATGTCTGAAAGACACGAGTTTGAACATGCCTGGTTCTATTTGAACATGTCTTGGATCCAATCACCATCAATGAACTAATAAAATCATATAAAATCAAATCAATACCTTATCTAGCTCCAGTAAAGCATAACGGAGGTCAATTAAAAGGTCGCTCCAAGACATGTTTTCAGTTGTTCTGCTGGGCGACCTCCTGCACTTCGAAGCGATTCGCATAGTTACCCTCTGGTTGTTTAACTAGCGAACTGGAAAATCACCGTATTTAAGTTCGGTGAATCATCATGTTATCATCTATAAATGGGCCATGTTCCATCCATATTTTCCATAGTTATGTTTTTAAAAAACCAGAGGGTATCACGTACCCATGACAACTAATGGAGCACGTGCAGTGTCCGACACCGGACACAAGATGTCCATCTTTGGGTCGTGTGGGATGGACACCCCACAAAAAATAGGTGGCGGCTTCCACAAGACAAAAGACGGCATCAAAACTTCCCTGATTACTTAAGTTTCCCAAATAAGCTATGAATGACTACAATCACCCCCATTTCATGGATTTCATGGCTCTTATTTTCCAAGGCTCAGGTGCAGTGGCGCAAAACACGGCGCAATCGCCGTTTCCGGACACTTCAGCGCCGGGCGCCCCGCGCGGCGTTGAAAGTTGCAGGGCGTTGTCTCGGTCGAGGAGTTCTCGCCCGCCCGAAGAGAAGCGCGACGGAGCAGAGGGGCCGTGCCCGCAAAGCCTCGGCAGATTCTGCTGCTGATGCTGATGGTGATGGTTATCCAGGGTTTTTCTGGGTAAAACCATGGTATAGCATGGTTTAACTGTAATGTGGTGATGGTGATGGTGATGGTGATGGTGATGGTGATGGTGATGGTGATGGTGATGGTGATGGTGATGGTGATGATGATGATGATGATATTTATAAGTCATTGTATCATCATGGACATACATTATATACATGATTATGATTATAATGATATTTAGCCATTGTTGCTGCCGTCTTCATGACTTGGTGTTTCTTATCATGCGGCAATGTTCTTTTTTATCACTCGTATGATTATGATATATTATGATTGTAGAATCATTGGTTTATGATCAATCATGATTGATATTAAAATGTCTACATTATTATTGATATTGATATCACGACTATTCTGATACATTTACTTAATCTGTTAGCATTATTGTGGTGGTGATTGCTATAATCATGTGTCATAAAAATATCAATGGTCTATTGAGTCTATTGCTCATGGCTGACCAACTGATCCAACTGGGGATAGTCAAAATCCAAATGGGCCATTTTTTGGAACTGGACAATGGGGAATTCTAGGAAAAAAAATTGAGGAAGAATATGGGGATATTAGTGATATTATATTGATGTGTCATTAAACATGTTGAAAATGACATGCACACCACGTATACTGGCTTGTTTCGAAAGAGACATGTGGTTGACACACCATAAGTTTCAGCAGTCACTTCCATCTCTCGTTGCCAAGACACCCACTGAGAGTCGAGAGGGCTGAATGACAATAGGCATGCCGCGTTTGATCTGTGAGGTCGTTGAACACACACTGTGTTGGATGAATCCCGTGAAGGGATTCCGCGCCATCCTCCTCAGCGCACATGGAGCAGCTCAGTTGGAGAACCAGGATTTCTGAGGTAATATATGGAAGATCCCCACTTGTATATGGGATTATATGGGATTATATGGGATTATATGGGATTATATGGGATTATAAACCACTTAGTGTGATGCACATCCAAGTACTCAACCATTAGCTTTACCCAGTTTTAGTACTGTATCATTTACAGTATATTGATGTGTCTGTGGGTGACACGAAGGGAGGATCTGCCAATCATGGCTTGGTCAAAAATGCTGGATTCCCCCAGAATTGCTGTCTGAATACGGAAAGTGAAACTTTCTAAACCCTGGGAGTTTAGGGGTACCTGGGGTACCTCATCTTCCAACCTATCTCCAAGTTTTTGTCATAAAATGGGAGCCATTCTCCTAATTTCAGAGCCATGTCATTTTGTCCCGGTGGATTATATATAATATAATATAATATAATATAATGTAATATAATATAATATAATGTAATATAATATAATATAATATAATAATATAATATAATATAATAATATAATATAATATAATATAATATAATGTAATATAATATAATATAATACAATATAATGTAATATAATATAATATAATGTAATATAATATAATATAATATAATATAATATACTATAATGTAATATAATA
>Ga0126342_10004552_pt1 | contig 23757 bp, 11 predicted proteins | sample Cyp1metagenome_FD_92528 | JGI IMG/M metagenome (GOLD analysis project Ga0126342, IMG submission 92528) | Coral microbial communities from Lord Howe Island, Old Settlement Bay, Australia - Cyphastrea 1 metagenome | ecosystem: Host-associated > Invertebrates > Cnidaria > Coral ...
ATTCATTCATCAGGATAGCATTAAGCCAAATGCCACAAAAGGGAAGAAAAGAAAAACACAAGACAAAAGGAATCGCCTTTTCGGCTTTCTGCGCCCATTGTTGCCTTTCTTAGGCACCCTTCCACGTCCCCCTGTTCTTCCGGGCCTTTGGCCCGGAGGCTCAAGTGTTTGAAAATAAGGGGACTTACGAAAACGGGTGAAAACAGAGAGAAAAGGAAGCAGGGATGGGTGGCTCGTAGGGAGCTGTAATTCCGCCAGGACCGCCAGGCCCTCGTTGAGGTAGATTCTAGCTGTTTTGGGCGTCTGCCACCGCCCTTGCACTAAAATCTGGTCTAGCGAATGATGCTTCGCAAACCACCACGTGGCACCACCACGACGCAGGCTATAAGGCCTGAAGCCAAATTGTTCAAGTTTAAGAGCTTGAAGAGCCTGATTGAAGAGGTTGCGCCACGAAGGAGGATTTGAGGCGAATGGGGTAGTGGGGGAAGCCAAAGCTTTCCATTGTCGGAGAAAAGCTACTACCATGTCATACCCAACCACGCAAGATTCGGCCGCACCGTGGTGCTTGCCGCCCTTGGTTTAACCTAAGGAAATCACGACCTTGGTAGAGTTACGGGTGCAAGAGACATGAGAGCTTCGCAAACCCAGCAATTCACCTGTGCGTAACATCGCATAGTATCCCAAAAGTAGAGAAACACCAAAACTGAAATGCTGGTGGAAAAAGGACCATCCCACCATAGCATGTAGCACATGTTCTGGTAGTGGAGGTGCCCTGTTAGGGACCTCATTCACATGCCATGTCTTGAGGAGCCGCCAGGCTCCTGGGAGGTGACCTTTGAGCTTTGCGTCTGAGTCTTGGAGCCCTGCCAGAGTATCGCTGGCTTGTGCCCTCCCATAACCATGGGCCCAGAGGTGCTCCAGGAAGTCACAGACTAGAGGGTCGAGGTGATGTCTCTGTTTAGGGAGTGTCAAGTGGTTCTCGTGGAGGAAGGTGAGAAAAGCATCAACTGCCTTGGTGTAACGCGCCTTTGTTGCTGGTTGTACAGTCAAGTCCCTTAGTCGTCCCAACTTCTGTCTTTGCTGTGCTCTTGCGGATTGTGTAGCTCCTTCCAAAACTCTTTTAGGCATTTCTAAACTTTGTCTTCAACTTGCGGCCCCACCGACTTGGCTTGTCGGCGGGGTTCTGTTCAGTATGAACATAGCCCCAAAGGGCCTGTGAGGAGCTACAGAGCAAGAGCGCATTTATTCGAGACAGGGACGACCGTAGTTTTTTGCTGCTGGACCGGCCTCTTGCAAGGCAGTGTAATACCACCAAAGAGTCCACCAGATGTAAAAATCGGTGGCGAAGCTGCCCACGATACTGGACCCTCCACTTGAGGGCAGTCAGTGTGGCGCGTAATTCAAGGCTGTTTATGTGCTCTTTCGAACTCCACTTCCACCCGGCCACCACACGCCACTTCCAGAGCCTTGCTGGCACTGATGCGCGGAGCCTGTGATACTTGCAAAGCTGGCTGGAAGGCGTGGTAAGTAAGATGTCTTCACCTTTGATGCTGATGAGGTTGGAGAGCTTGTGTACTAAAGGAGGCTCGCCCGAGACCTCCTGGACGCGCATTGGACGCAAAGGTCTCCTCCAGAGTCGAGACTGGAGAAAAACCTGCCCAGTAGGTGATAGCAGATCCATCAGCTGCTGGGGGGTGTACAAAGGGCACAGGCCCAGCCGTCCAAACAGTTGCGCCAACACCCACGCGATAACCGGCACAGACCAGCTATTACCGATGAGAGAGTGCCGAATGTCCATGTGACTGACAGACCCACGGTGTTTCTTCTCCACTGAGTTGATCGTGTAGTGGACCGGGAACCCCATCATAAACTCTTTTTCTTCGATACTTGGGAGCCGCAGTTCGTTGCGCCGGTTGATCAGGAGGTTGCGATTGGCGTACTGGTAGGGAGGGTACCGGAATTGGTCCTTTTCCCACCGAGCCACCTCCTCCGACGTGCAACTGTGGATTCCCGCAGGCTTTCGTCCCGGCGAAGTCCGTGGACGGGAGGTCGTGAATGTGGGAAAAGGGCGATCAGGGTCCACTTTAATCCACCCCTCCTGACACACCATCTCCAGGTCTTGGCATGCCTCTAGGAGGATGCACTGGGGATCCTGAGGGACATCAAGCGTTGCCCCCTCCATGTCACAAACCTCCCAGGTCAGCCAATACAGGCGAGGCCTGCTGCACCAAGACAACGTTCCTGCATCACATTTCCAGGGGCGCTCCCCAAAAGCGCTGGACATGATGTCCCGATCCGCTTTGTCCATAGACGCAACACTTTCCATCAGTGTATGGACCTGACACCATGGAAAAGCTTCCTTGGCTAAGGCTGAGACGCGAGGTACATGGGAGAAAAGACTTGACCTTTCATCCCGCAAAGCACCCTTGCGGTCGCAATTTAAACCGCTGACCCCCTGGCAGGGGGGTCCGGCTCCAATCACCACCACTGACGCCTGGGAGTACAATCGTGCCCACTCCCGAACCATAGTACTGCTCACCTGCTTCACATCGGACACCAAAATGGCCTCCGGAAAATGAGACTCCACCACCCTTTGGGCGTGTGGGTTGGCTTCAACACTGATATGGCCAATCACCTGGAGGCCCAAAAGGTCAACAGCCACCCTTAAGGCACCAATTCCATCAAAAAGGCCAATTGTAAGGATCTGATGATCGTGGCGCAACTCTGGAAGTTCCCCACGGAGCTGACCCTTACTCACGTAGTGCCCAAGAGGTGTGCAACCAGCTGAAGCACAAATTCCGCCTCCTGATGATGAAGCGTCACTACACGTGACTTGTTCGTGGAATGGGACTCGGAAGTCCAGTCGGGCAAGAGGGAGGAGGCCAATTAACCTCAAGATCTCTGACTTGCACTGAGGAGGGAACCGCTTGACGGAAGGACCCTCCTGATTGAAACTCTCAATAAAACTCCAAACTGAGTTCAAGCAACCTAGGAGGGGTCTACGGAACATTGAAATGTAGACCAGCCCTCCACATACCACTTGCATTTGCTTTTGTGAAACAAAATCCTCCTGGACCAGGGACAGGGTGGCTGCAAGGTACTTTAACCATTTGCTTTCCCTTGGATAGACAACGCCAAGCTCACCATCAACCTGCGCTCCTTGGACTTCTGCTCGGAGTTGCCTGCTAACTGACTTCTTCATGTTACGAGGGATTTCCCATCTTTCATATTCCTGTCGAAGAGCTAAGACAGAGGGGGCCAGACTGCCCTCCAAGCCCCCAATCCCAGCCGCCTCAGCTTTTTCGAGGAGATCATAGTTATCCAGATATATCCTCCAGGATGGGTTGCCCACTGTCAATGGGCGGTCTTTCCTGATCTCCAGCTCAGGAGGGTTAGCAATCTCCTCCTCCTGTGCAACACGGCCACTCCACAACGTCAGATTGCGGTGCACATGCTGCGCCAGCGACACACTGTTCAAGAATCCCATGGGTAGGACCTTTGCCGCTAGGTAAACGTCACGACCTTGCAGATGTGGTGGCAAACACTGGGCAGGCACTGCCCGGTTGAAAGCTAAATATTTGTACCAGGTACAGGGGACAGCCATTGTGTAAAAGAAACATCTGACATCCTCACTACTGATAAGAAGATGTTCTCCCGGCTGTAGAAAAAACGGGTTCATCATACTCCACATCGGGAGTGTCTCAACGTCCCCCTTGAGGGGGTGAGCAATATTGTTCAGAGGAATTAAATTCATGATAAGTCGGAGAACCTCCGTCTCACCAACCCATTCCTCCTTCGACACTCCAAACAGGCCATTAAGCAGTGGCCCCTGGCCAGTGTCAAAAATCTCTTCCACCGGCAGCATGGTGCAGACACCCGCTTCAACTAAACCAGTACAGACTTCTGCCCAGTGCTCATTTGCCACCATGACACGTGGGGCCTTCTTCAGAACCCAGGCTGCCCTATCCTTAATAAACGAATCAAAATTAAGGACATAGTGTTGGGCACCTCGCGTACAGACATCCTCTAAAGGCACCCGCCCGATCTCGGCAGGCAATGCATGCCGTATGTTATCCCAGGTGAAAGTACGGGCAGTCTTGACTTCATTGCCTTTATAGTCGATTCCTCTAGTGCTGAAAAAGTTGTCCCATGAAAAATTCTCCAGTTTCCCTGTCATATACTGCAACCTTGCCACTTCCCGGCCAAGCAAAACCAAACACTCGCTGGCCACCCGATTTGGCTTTTCAATGGAGTGAGCGTCTCCACCCCAGAGGCAGTTCAGTGAAACACAAATAGCCATCATCCAAAAAATGCAGGAGTCATCAAAATGGGGGAAAAGCTCTCCTAAAATCTCTTTAGAGGTAGGCAGGGGGAAAATATCAGTGGAATTCCGCCTGCCCGTGGTCGGGCTACGGAGTGGGAAAACCTCCAAGAGACCATTGAGAACTTCTGACCCCAGCTCGAGGACCCTGCAACCTACCAAAGCACTCAAACCCTTCTTTTTGCTCATGGAGCGGACAGCCGCTTCATCCACAGCGATGTGACACGATGAGCCGCCACCACTTAGGGGCGTAGAAATCGGCGGTAACAAACCACCCACGCCACCTCCCGAAAATTCCCAGGGAGGTAGCGGCGGAAAAGGAGAAGGGCTCTTCTGACCAGGCGCCAAAGGCCCGATCTCCCTTCTATCTGGCGGATGGCCACAGCCTTTCAAAGCGGCCAGGTCACCCTCTTTGGAAAATTCTAGACCCGAGCCCCTGCCAGGAGGTTCCACCACACTGTCACCTCCAGCCATGGGACTCCAGTCTGCTTCTTTTACCTGATCCCCCCTCCTGAATGAACGGATTGTATCAGGAGGTGCCACTACTTCTTCTGTTGACCCTTGCCCTGATCGCGGCCCTCTCCTTTCTTCTCGTCCTTGCGCCACGCATCCTTGTCTCCTTTGGAGCCTTTGTTCTTGGTCTTGCCGTCGCCCTTGCTGGGCCCCGACGCTTGGGCCCTCCAGCAGGCTCGAGACTCCTCGTAGTCCTCCTTCCTTGCTTCCTGCAACTCCTGGCGCCCTGCGATACCGCCAACATCGGCTGGTGTCACTTCCATCCGAAGGGCAATGGCCCAGTGGGTTCCATTGCAAACGGACTCCTGGGCCTTTAGCCGCTGTGACAAGATGTCTGCAGCGCAGGCTGGGCGCCCTTTCAGCAGCTGGTCGAGAGCTGCTGATATGTTCAACAGCTCTCTCCCTTGTGCGCCGCTGGCTTTCTTTGCCAGCACGCTCCGGAAGTACAGGAGGGCAACCGGCCTCACCGATTTGTCCTCCAGCTGCTCCCCGGACGTTGTCAGGAGGGCGTTTCTCATCATGGACACCGATTCCATGGTGAGCGCTCCTGGATACCTCTCCGCGATAGCTTGGATCTTTGTTTCCTCCGTGAAGACCGTCTCGAGACCTATACGGTCCTCCCCACTGGGAGACGAGCTGGACGTTGAATCGCTCGAGCTCCCGCTGCTGCTCCTCCTCCTCTTCCGTGAGGCCAGGCGCTGGGCACGACCTAACACCCTTCGCCTGATCTTCTCTGAGGGATCCAGGCCGGTTCCCCCAAAGATCATCTTCACCTCCTTCTGTGCTGCCCGGGCGGGGCATCGCCCACTCTGTATCTCCTTCTCCTTCTTCTTTTCCTTCTTTTTGCTCTTCTTCTTGGTGTCCTTGGGAGGGTCCACGTCGACGACCTCCCGGCCTGGCACCTCCGCCTCGTGCCTGGGAGCACCCCCTGCTGGGGCCCTCTCCCGTGCCAAATCCTCTGACCTCATCCGGAGGCCTCTCATCTCGTCCTCCTCTGCTTCGGCTCCTCCGTGTTTTAGGCTGGTCGTCCACGGCTCGTCGCCTTCGGCTCGCTTCCGGCGACCCTTCAGGCAGTGGACGAAGTACTCTCCTGTTTCGTGCTGCCCGCACCCTGGGGGGCAGATGTGACAGCGGAAGAGCTCCCCTGGGCGAGCCGTCTGGGCCTTTAACAGCTCCTCGCTGTCTGTCCCCAGGGCACTCAGGAGAGCTGTCAATCCATTCTGGTCCACCTCTAGCTTCTTGACCTCCCCCGCCAGCTTGATGCGGGCCCCAAAGTAACTGGCCTCCGTGACAACCAACGAGCACCCCGGGGCCAGCTGCAACGCATTGAGGTTGTTGAGAGTTACCTCCTGTCCAAGCTCCCAAGGGTCCTCCGCTGCATCCTCCAATGCAGCTGGCCTCCGCAGCACTCTGGCCGCAGGCCGCCTCAGAGCAGCCCTGGCCCTCGCCTTGGCCTGCCCTTTGGCCTTGGCCTTCGGAGGCATCCTCAGTGACTGCCTCCGGGATGCGACCTCCGGAAGCCCTTACCTCCTCTGTAGTCGCGTCCTCTCTCTCTCCTCTTGACTCCTTTGTTCTTCTTCTTCTTGGCTTTCTTCTTGGCACGTCTACCCTCAGGCGGCTTGGGCCGTCTGACCAAGGGAGGACGGTCTGGCGACTCTCGTCTCTCCCGGCGTTGTTCGGGTGACCTCGGGCGAGCACTGTGGCGTTGTAAGTCGCCGTCCTCCGCCCTGCGATCACGGCCTGATACCGGCCGCGACCCTCTGCTGTATCTGGGATCGTCCTCAGCCCCCCTGGCTTTGGCTTTGCCACAAGGGAACAGCTGCAGCCTCTTGGTCAGGTAGTTCGGGTCGAAATCTGGGTGCAGCTGCCTCTTTGGCGCCGCCCTCAAGGCCTCCTCTTCCCTGCTGGAACGTGGGGCGTCTCCTGCTTTAACTCCAGGGCTGCCCTCTCCCTCCAGTGGTGGCTGCTCTGGAGAGATGACTGATTCACCAGTCTTACTTCCTTCTTTGACCTCGCTGTCTGCTACCTTCTCCTCCTCTTCTCCTTCACCGTCTGTGTACGAATACTCACTCTTAGAGTCAAGTTCTGTCTTCACTTGACTCTTCTGTTCTGCCCCGGGGGTCCGGGCTTGCGTCTCCCCCTTGGTCGGTCCTCCCGGCGGCGGCCCTGGGCCTCCGGAAGACAGGTGACCCTCCACCAAATCGGAGAGCTCACCAGCAATTCCTCGGAGAAGACTGGTCACTCGCCGTTCCTCACTCTGAGGCAAGCGACCAGCCTTAAGTATGCCCACCACACGATCCGCCGCTCGGCAGGCCCCACACACCGGATTTCCGAGGAAAACCCGGCACTCCCTACAAGTCATTCAGCTTAAGCCAAAACACTAAAACGTAAAAGGGGATGATGGGTGTGTTCCTCTTAATTTCCGGGGCCGTGGAAACATATATATATGTGTGTGTGATTATATTATGTCGTGTATAATCTGTATAATTACATGTTTGTGCGTCTTTTGCTTATTTCTATCTATCTATCCATCCGTCTGTCGATGGATCTATCTTTCTACCTATATATCTACCTATCGATCGATTCATCTGCAAATCTGCGAAAATCGAAATGGCCACTGAATTCATGTACATGTCATGTCCCAATGGACATTCATAGACACGTTCCTATTTACATGTCTCTGTTTCTCTATGATGAACAGCACATCCCAAAATCAGATCTTCAGAATGTTTATCACTTTACCAGGACTTTACCACTGGTTTTTTAAACAATGTTCACCATACTTTCCTCAACTCTTCAGCATCTTTTTGGTGCTCAGTTTCTAACTGACTCCGGGGACGCGAGGAGGCGAAACTCCAGGAATACTCGCCATCACCTGATGGGTTTTGTGGATTAATGCCACATTTCAGGGGATTTGAAGGGATTCAACCAGCAAATCTCTGGATTTTAGAGAGGATTTGAGTGAGTGAATCTGGGTATGTCTGAAAATGGGGTATACCCCCAATGAAATAGCCATAAAAAGTAGGGATAATGATCAGCAAAACCATTGGGTGGAGGGATACACTATTTTCAGACAAACCCAATTGGATCCTCAAATCGGATTTTCGAGATTCGGCAGTGGATTTCTTCAGAGATTCGCTAGTGATGGAACACGATATGACAAGATTTTTTGGGGGAATTTCACCAGCATCAGGATGACATGCGTCTGGCGATTTTCCGGATGATTTTCCTGATTCACCTGCATCCCAGACCTAGCGGGGATGATTTGTCCAAGCATTGCTGGTAAGTCATTGCGGGTTCAAGAAATCTTATGCGTCCCACAGTAGGTTCGATAAATTCCACTGGGGTGTTGAGATATGAATCCCATCACCCGTTCATATCAAAAACACCCCCCGTCCATGGTTCCGAATGATGTGGAATTTCCCTATTCAACCATGGTTTCTAAGGGGGTGTTTAATATTAAGGGGAGGAGATTAGTATATTTTGCCCCTGGTTGATGTTGGCTGTATGTCTTATGGAAAATTTAGTGTAGCCTGTGCAGAGCTGACATCAGGAATGATGCCCAACTAGACAGGTGACTCAACCTGCTTCCCACGAAATGCTTGCATTTGTATATGCACATATACTACCCCCAAAAAGGATGTCCAAAATAAAGCGGAAATCAAAGGTGGCAATGGAAAATCCATATGAAAACCCAGTATTCCATGGTATTTATAGGTGATTTTAAATACAAATGGATATTTATAGTTAATGGATATATATATATATACATATATATATATACATATATCCTAGAAAAACCCCGTGTTTCATGGATTTTCCCATTTCACACGAGCCGTATTTCCTTCGGAATCTGCGGCCTCTTGTGCTGAGCCGCAGCCGTGGAATCTGCGGTGCAGCGCGCAGCTCCAAGTCGCCTCGGGAACCGCGGCGGCCTTGGAGGTTCCTAAAATGGGGGGGTAGCCCAAAAAAAAACATGGGTTACTAACCCTCTGGTAATCTAACATAGTGATTCATATAGGATTTAACGGGATTTAATGGGATATGAATGGGATAAAATGGAGATTGAATGAGATAAACTAACAGTTTGCTATTAAAAATGGACCATTTATAGTTGATTTACCTATTAAAGACTGTGATTTTCCATAGCTATGTTAGCTTACCAAAAGGTTAAAAAAATACTGAAATGGTCTAAAAATATGATGAGTTTAACCATGGCTATGTCAGGTTTCAATCTGTTTCCATACTGAAATGGTAAAAACTCGTGGCTGCATCACGGTGGAAACGATGCGAGCGAAATGCTCATTTTCGCTGTCAAAATGTTGATGATTTTTAACCATAGCTAGGTTAGCTAGAGTACCCTCTGGTAAACTAACATAGCTATGGAAAATCACCATTTTTAATGGGAAAATCCACTATAAATTGTCATTTTCAATAGCTATGTTAGTTTACCGGAGGATATCCCATGAATCATGGGACTAGAAAAGTAAGTATCCCATCATGGATGTTGCTTCGCGAGTTCAATGGTTCGCCAGAAACAAAGGCGAAGCCATCGATTTGGCGAAATTGGGCTCACACGAACCACCATTTCAGATGTTCATCGCATCAAAAGGTCCGAACAACATCTGTCAGGCTTGGCAACCCCACATTCGGAAGGTGGACAAGTTGGAGGATATCATGAGGTCAAAGTCATTCAAGTCTGATTTTTTTTCAGGTAAATTGATGAAGTTTACATGAAACTTCCATGATGACTATATTATCAAGGTCAACTTTCATTATGCCTCTAACGGTTTAACGAAGTTGATAAGGAAAGGGCTGGAAACAAACTAATTAACTATACACAAGGCCCGTTTTGCCGGTTTTGCCGATAGGCAATCCCGAAAAAAAGACGCAAAGTTTACATCTATTTACCACTATTGCTGGGAAATAGTTCACTATATAATCCATCTTTTTCTGAGGTTGCTTATCAACCAGTACCCTCTGGTAAACATACAAAAAGCTATTGAAGCCATGGCCATAGAAATTGTTGATTTACCCATTGAAAATGGTGGATCTTTCCATAGTTTTTTGTTAACGTAGAAACCAGGCCGGGGAATTCACTAGATAAATCCCATCTATCCATGGATCACTTGGCTGCCGCACGCTTCCGCCTCCAGCCGTGCCGTTGAAATGTCGATACTTAAAGGGCATTTGTTTAAGGCTGGTGAGTGGTTCTTAAGCCATTTACAACTGGGGTAGGAGAAAAAAAACATACTTCGTCCATACGTCACTATACCTCGATTCAGAATATGACAATTACTACTGTGGATGGTTGCGAAATCCTGCACCACCTTGGATGGTTGAAACCCTATAAATACTTGGATAAACCATCTATCAACTGGTGCAGGATTTCGCAACCATCCACAGTAGTACCCACTTAGCCATCTCAGCCACTGGCAATTTCAGGTCAACCTCTCGACCTCATCACCATTCATCACCCATCCCTGCCTCACAACTTCAAAACGCCGTGCCTGGGAGGCACAAATAGTGAATGCCACAGATCTTAAAATCGGATCCTGGTTTCACCTTGAAGAGAACCTGGTTGATGATTACATGAATGGTTAGCGGTTTATATGGTTATGCATCTTGTTTTTGGTATACATATCTGATGAGATTTGCAAAATGTACATGCATAATTAGTTCGTAGAGCTCCTGCTGATGCTATCCCTGAAGTCGATCCTTTTAAATCTCCCATGGTTGATGGTTAAAACGCCAATCTTGATGGTTAAATAATTATATGATTATATGTGTTTTATCCTGTGCCAAAGAACGGACTGGTTTAAGGAAAAAGAACTACCATTATATAGTTCCATCAGAATCAAATTCATTTAAGAATAGTACCCTCTGGTAAACGTTTACATAACTATGGAAAGATCCACCATGTTGAATGGGAAAATCCACTATAAATGGTCATTTTCAATAGCTATTGTGACATAACCAGAGGGTATGGCCTTAATTCCCAGAAAAAATCCACTTCATCACGTGCTTTCCCGCAGTCCCATCGGTCCCATGGTGTCCCCATGGGACTCAAGCGCCACCAAGAAACAGGTCGATCAGTCACTTGCCATGTGGCACTGGGGGTCGTCTGCTCAGCCTCACAATTCACCATTCCAATTCCAAACAAATGGGGGGTGGATGGTGGTCCAAAGTCATTGAGGTAATTACCCCCTGGTAAACTAACATAACTAGAGAAAATCACAATTTTCAATGGGAAAATCCACTATAAATTGTCATTTTCAATAGCTTTTTGTATGTTTACCAGAGGGTACCCCAAAAAAATCCACCAAAATGATACCGTACACAATTTGGAGATGTTTTTGTCCAACCAAGTGCACCTATAATCCTCATCAAGCTAGTCAAGATCATATTTTGTTGGAGTAATTACCCCAAAAATCATCCAAAATGATTCAATAATTACCATCTGGTTGGTGGTATACCTACCAACCCCTCTGAAAAATCATGGACTTCGTCAATTGGGATTATTGGGATTCTGACATTCCCAACTGTTTCTGGAAAGTCAGTCAAAAATCCATGGTTCCAGTCACCACCAACCAGCCATAGAATTGCCTGTCGTTCCCCAGTCGCGCTGGCTCCTGTCCGTCAACCGCCAACAACTTGGGGATCCAAGTGAGCCAAGTTATCCTCCATACCTAAGAACGTTATTCAAAATGGTAGGTTTTTGTCATCTATTTATCGTCTATTTATAGTGGTTTATGGGTGATCTATGAAACTTAAAACTTCTGATTGTCCGATTTTCCGACGTATGTTGAACTGTTTGCTTGCCAGAGGCTCTCGGAAAGCATCAACCCTTAAATGCTTTAGGTGAAATCTTAAGAAATCACAGGGCTCCGAGTGGGGGATGGGTTAACCACTCTGTATATAGTGAAATTGGAGCTGCGAAAATAACCAAAAACATGTCAATTACCCTCTGATAAACTAACATGGCTATAGAAAATCACAATTTTTAATAGGTAAACCATCTATAAATGGGCCATTTTCCGTAGCTATGTTGGTTTACCAGAGAGTACCCAGTGATATTCTCATCAATGATCATCAATATTATCTATCAACTATATGACGGTCAGTATATCAATGGTTTCACAATGTGGTGGGAAAATAAAAACGCGTAGCTCCCTTCCCATGGCTCAAAGAAAAACCGTCCAAATTGATGCGTTTATGTGTATACATAACAGCCATGTTCATAGCCATTTATAGCCATCAATATACCAGTTTAAGCCCGTTAAATTGAGATAGATTGCTATATACCATAGTTCTACCAAGTGTCTACACCACGTTTATGCCATAAATGTCTGTCATATACCCATAATTCATACCATATTACCACATGTTAATGCCAACATAGTCATCAATAAATCCCATGTTGCGGTTAAAACAATGCCATAAACTACCCAAACTTGGGAATGGTTGGTTCATCCCACCTAATGTCAACCCCGGATTTTGCTAAACCATGGTTTATGAATTAGGGGGGTACCCCTCCAATAGTCATTTCATATGATACTTTTTTATGGTACCCTCCCAATGAAACAATCGTTTGGGGTTTTTATTAATCCCGGGTTGACATTAACATGGACTAACTATAACCACTATAACCATACATTAACTATAACCCCTATAACTACTTGGGAATGGTTGGTTCATCCCATTTAATGTCAACCCTGGATTAATAAACCCCTGGGCTGTTTAATTGGGAGGGTACCATTTAAGTATTAGATTATGACTATTGGAGGAGTACCCCCCTAATTAATAAACCATGGTTTAGCAAAATCCGGGGTTGACATTATATATTTATGGTGATGAAAAACGGGTGTCAACATGGCCTTGTGGATTGCTCCAAAAAACGCCCCAAGGTCGGTCCACCTTCATGCACCGTAGCTGTGGCTTCCTGCGCTGTTGAAAAACCCGAACGCATCGCTGATGAATGATCACCCGAATCCAGAATCCAGAATCCAGAACGTGAACATCTATCCATTGGCAAATTGATGACCCAGTATATAATTTTTTCCTCAAGGCTCAGAGAAGCGTGAGCTGCGGCCTAGCATAAATTCTGGAAAAAGCTGCGCCTAGTATAAATATATATATATAGATATAACTTTGAAGATGTTGAGAACGGCGCCTCATGGTCGTTGTCCCAGTCTTCCAAGAAGACCACCTCCTTCCTGGGTATCGAAAGGCCGGTGAGATCGAGAATGGCTGGTGGCTCATCCCGCTGGCTGTATGTGGCTGAAATACCGTAGTTACCCTCTGGTTATGTCAACAGTTTGCTATTGAAAATGGCCATTGAAATAGTTGATTTTCCCATAAAAAAATTGTGATTTTCCATAGCTATGTTAGTTTACCGGAGGGTATAAGTGGATTAACACGGATTAACCCTACTTATCCCACGAAAATCACCAGAAATATCCCACCCAGCAACCAGGGGTGCCTCATCAACACGGCTGGAAAATTATCTTCAGCTTCATCTCATTGCAGCCTGACTTTTTTCAGCCCAGACTCAAGGTCAAACTGCCCGTTTGATCCACATCCAACGCGTTGAAGAGAGACCTAAGTTATGGCGGGTCCCGGGTCACCCAAAAAAGACCCAACGGGAGCCATGGATCAATGTTCGGTTGATAGTCAACTAGTCTCAACTAGTATCAACTGTAGCGGGATATTTCAGACAGCTGCCTTACCAGTGCGGTGAATATGGTGAATGGTGAATATCATTCTACGTTCAAGGCAGGGCCGGGACGGGGGATCATGTCCAATCAATCAAGCCCTAAGCTGTCTTAGACCGTTGCATACCATATGATAAAACCACACTTGACACACTTATAATTTATAATGATATTTGGGGGAAGCCTATATAGATACAGTCCTAGATACTTAAATGCTATACATGCGTTAGTTCTTGCGCCCTGCTTGACACTCACCGCATCAAGGGGACCGGATGGAGCCATCGTAGCCGTAGACATTGCAGGCGTAGCGGAATTCCTGCGAGCGAAAAATGGGTCCGAAAAATGTGGTCACCCAGAAAAATCGGGATTTGATCAATGGCCAATGGCCATGTCAGGAAGCAAAAAAAAGGTCTGTAATATGGTAAAAATGCCATTTATAAGGCCTATATAAGGCCTATGTAAGGGAATATCCCCAGAAAATATGGCCTTATATGGTACTAACGTACCTCCAAAAATGAGGATCCTGAAGATCTCCCATTGATTTTAAGATGATTTAAAGCTAGAGGATCTCGGCTGATGAGAAACCACTTTTTTCATATCGGGATCATGAAATTTTCGCGGTCAGCATTGCTACTTTGAATTTGGGGATGGTAAAACGACCCACCATTTATGGTAATATTGGAAGATGGCTATTGATGAGGTCACGATTTGGCCCCTATGCTAGTTCGCCACCCCAAGAACAAAAAAAAATCTTGGAACATTTGAAGTTTCATTACTATAACAGATATAAAAGTATATAAAAGCATAGAAAGAAGTGAGTTGTAAGAAATCGAACATCCAATTTAACAAACATGTTGGAGACCGGGTGCAGCCCAGCTGGGCCCAGTCAGCTGTGTCCTGCCAGGAGAGGCTTCCGGAGCAGTCGTCGTCAAAGACTGCGAAGAGGGATCCTGGACTCTTCGCAAGAAATGATGGTCATTAAATGGTGATTCACTAGTGGTTAATAGTGGTTAATAGTGGTTCACTAGTGGTTAATAGTAGTCAATGGTTAAGAGTCCCAAAATTAAAGCGTGATTCACTAGTGACTAATAGTGGTTTATGACTAATGGTGATTTATAGTGACTAATGACTAATGGGCTTTAATAGTGGTTAATAGTGACTAATAGTGATTAAGTAATTGTCATGAAAGTCACAATTTTGGGGTCAAACAATGCCATAAACCACCCATTTGGGAATGGATGATAGCACATTATGCCACCTATTTATCCCTCTTGATGGTGAAATTGGACCAACAAATTACACCTAAATCTCAGACGGGAACCTAAAAAAATAATGGGCTCTGGAAGGTTGTTCCTTTTGGGATACGGCGTATACGGCATGATATGTTCATGTTTGTACTCCATCTTAAATTTAGTGCTGTGATTTTTGGCGTGTGCAATTGCAAGGTCGTCCTCGAGGCACTCTTTGCCCTTATGTGTTGATTGCATGGTGTCCGTCGTTTTTTTCAACGGGTTCATTCCGACAAAAATCTCCAGCCAAGAATCGGATGGAACCAAATTCCATCAGAGCCCACTTCCTGCGGTGCGGAAGTGCTGTGCTGTGCTTTCTGACACCTTTGCTGGATGTGCCGGATATCCAGAATGGCAGATGTTCAGCTGCATAGTGAAACAAAAAATTCGATCTACTTTTTCGGGTTCCCTGCGACACCATGGGGAAGCCACATTGGAGAAGCCACATCCATGCATCCCAGGTTTGATCAATTTGCATCCACATCTTGCCAGTACATGTTTCTGCCTGCGGACCGAAAGCCGTGCTCGTAAAATCAACGTCTTTGGGGTGGGGGTGGGGCAGCTGTGGGCTATCAATGTTCCTGATTGTGATACTACCCTGTAAACGTTGCGAAATAACTTCAAGACGTTCTCGATGCTATACGGTACCACCATGGAGTGGGGGTGAGGCGGGCTGGGGGTGGCGGTTGGTCGGGTGGGCGGGCTACTCACGTTCATTTGCAATATTACACTCTCCGGATGTTACGTCATTAACTTGCTCAAGCACTTCCAACACTTTCTTGATGCAGCGCTACAAACTTGTTCAAGCAACTACCAGCACGTTCTTGATGCTACCCTACCAAGTTTTTCACATAACTTCTTACATGTGTTTGATCCTTAGCCGCTAAGTGTTTCGATCAAACGTTCCAACGACCTCCAAGGTTCCAACGATGCTACTCAGTTGTCCAACGTCTTACAACGTTCTTACGTTACATGTCCTCAAATAACTTCCCAATTGCAACGCGTTTTTTTTCCAACACGGAGGTTCGCTACGAAGCTCTTCCAAGAACTCCCAACACGTTCGGGATGCGCCATCGAGACCTTGAAACCATGGGGAAGTTGTGTCCCATTGTGTTGCAGGATTCAGGATACCTGTGCATACACCAAAAAGAAACGAACATCAAAAATCAAATGCCAAATAACATATCAAATATCCAAAGTTGGGTGATCATCATATCATGTCATATCAAACCATATCATATCAGATATTCATTCACATCAAACCATATCACGTATCATGAAAATATCATAACCTGCCAGCAGAATCCAACATTCTTCGGCGCCTGAAGTTCGACAGGATCAAGGCGGAGGCCTCATCGATCTCCTGGTGAAAAATTGACCGCGGCTGAATCCTATGGAAATCCCCATGGAAATCCCATGGGGGGAAGGGAAAATCCTGATAAAAATGGGCGAATGTTTAGAAAATGATGTGAAAAAAAATATGATCATGAAAATGGTTTTTGCTAATGTTTTGATACATTTTTGCTAAAGAACACTGTGGCATAAAATGGGTCGCAAAACAAAAATGCTCATGAACCAATGAACCAACAGAAATGGAATTTCACAGAGAAAGCATCGGTTTACCGTTAAAATCACGAACTTAGGCAAGACATTGTCAGAGAAAAATCTGGATTCAACCTTTGGGGGGCCATAGTTGTTCTACCAATTGAACATCATTTGCGTTTGGGCTGCGCTCTGCAAAAATTAAACCACCCAGAATGGGAAAAAAATCGGATTTAGGAGCACAAAAAGGTGATTGCGTAGCCAAAACATAGATTTGACCAACAGATGTTCAGAGTTGAAACATCTGTATATGTACATATAAAATCGACCCCCCACAAAAAAATCTTTCACCCATCAAGATCATGGGTCTAACCAGCAAAAGATGGGAATATGAACGGACAAGAAGAGTCAGAAATGTTCATAACATTTTTGAGAACATGCAAATTTCACTGAAAAGCTGAACTGCTGAAGCCCAAAGCCCATTTCAGAGATGTTTTAAGTACACTTGGACCCACGATGACCCACGTGTGCGGCTGCATCCCTGATGATTGTCTGCCCAGGAAATCTGGGAAAAATGATTGCCGTCCTTTAAGGAGATAAAGCCGGACCTGCCAGCTGCATTGGCAAACTGGATCGTTTCTAGCAGGAAAATACCGAGCCAACTGCCAACTGCATGGATACACATGGGGAAACTCACCAGCGACAAGAACAAATGCCTTGAGAACATGTTGAGCCCAGACCCGCTACCTCAGAATTGTTGAATCATCCGCGCCCCCCAACCGTTCGCTCTTCATGTGAAAATGTTGCAGATGCTTGAATTCTTGAAAGTCCCGCCCAATGCTAGATAACATCAAGCCTTTCTTACTCAAATATGTCCAAATCAAAGTTATGATTCCTTCTTCGTTTGCTCATCATTCCCCAATCTATCATGTGGTTGATTGTCCCTATTAAATTGCCATCTTATGTGGTAAATGCCTCATTTTCAGACACAACCAAATATCATCCTGTTAGTGACATATTCTCCATCATCTTCCATCCCCATAAAAACGGCTGCTTCAGTCCCTAATATTTGTCGAGTTCTCCCGAAAATCACCATGTGAAAATGAATAGATATATTAGTTATAGTTATATATAATGGTTATCATGTTTATCATCATAAATGATCATGTTTAATCATCTATTTCAGCCATTCTCTGGCGCCCAAAATCTCTGGCAACACCGGCTCTGGGCTCTGGGTTTGCCCGGCAAATCATCATCAAAGGCCCGCCAGGCCCCTGGGACATCGCCTTTCCATGCTGCGCAGTTTCCGAATTGACTCGAGGGTAAGTGATGTAAACCAAGCATGGAACCGGTGATATCTTATATATCTTATATGTTATAAGTCTTTCATGTGTTTTTAAATGTGTTTTTAATATACCAAGAAGACGATTCGACTGATGATTTTGGGACCAAGGTCCCAGAGTGATTCCCACAATGGGTGGATTTGGGCGGGCCTTGGTAGCCAAGCACCTGACAGCAGTCCTTGAACTCGTACCAATTGCATCCTTGGTGCATGGTACGGGGAACCTGAAGCTAGAAATGTCTTGCCAGGATCAAAATCATTCTGACACATGGTTTGCAGATTCTCAAGTTAAAAAAAAACGATTCAAAGTTTCAAATGTTTCGAACCTCCCATGTTCATAGCTTCAAAACCATATATATATATATATCTTATATAGTAGATATAAGTGGCTTAACCATGGTTTAGAAGCCAGTTCAAGAAAATGCCAATGTTCATAGCAGCCACACCACACCTCAATCCCAAACGATGGAGCCAAAGAGCGGTTCGTGGCATCTTTGTCCAGCAAACGGCGCCTTGGAAGCCGAAGGCGCCGCCAGGACTCTCAGGGAATCCCGATCTCCGCCGTTCATGGGATATTCATGGGATACCGTCTGGTGAACTAACATAGCAATGGAAAATGGCTATTTATAGTGGATTTTCCCATTAAAAATGGGGATTTTCCATTGCTATGTTAGTTCACCAGAGGATATTCATGGTGATTGAATGGGAAATAACTATGAAAAATGAGGATATTCATGGGATATTCATGGAGATTTCATGGGATTTACCAACTTAAAATTGAATTGATTGGTACCCCTGAAACCGTGGTGGAATGTAGGGGATGAAACCACACATTTGGACCACACAGTGGCAGTTTTGTAAAAATTACGCAAGGGATTGGATGATTCGTATTTCCCAACAACGTGTACAACTTTCAGAACAGGACTAGAATGAAACATCCATCTCATCATATCTCATCCATTGCAGCTCTAAGATTTTGAATCTGCTGTGAGCATCAAAACCTTCTGAGAATGCAACCCGCAAAAAGGGAGAAAACCATCGACATCCCCAAAATCCAATGGTTTAAAACCGATTGTTTCCTGATTTTGCCATGAAATGAGCTAAATCCACCTTCCAAAATCATGTTGGCCACAACTCCAGAAGAATCATTCCCGTAGCCAACTTCCTTAGGCCTCGGCCCTCTGGTTATTTGACGTAGCTATGGAACATGCCGCATTTATAGCCGATTCATAATGAGTTGTTTCCATGGAAACTCGTGATTGTCCAGTTCGCCACGTTGAATTTTCTGGTAAATCTCTCATTTTTCACCCCAAAGCTCATTGGATTGGTTTACGGGAAAATTTTAACTGGAAACCCTCATATTTCATGGTAAAAACCCATGGGTTTCCGCTTGAGATTTTCCCTTAAACCAAATAAACCAATCCAATGAAAAGCACAAAAAGAAAGAACCCCTTTGAGGCACCAAGCCAGGCTTTCATGTACTGCCCCGTCCTCACCAAGATCAGTCGTCGGATCTCATTCCTCGCCTGGAAAACATAGCAGGGAAATCCCCAAATCATCATTTGCTCAACAAAAATCCGTTTGTATCGCGTTGAATTTCACTGAATCGTTTGATAATTGGATATAATTGGCAAATCAAAAAAATAAAAAGGTGCATCACATGAGAAATTGACTCAACCATAGATGGATTGATACAAATTTGTTTGATATCAAATGATGCCAAAAATCTGAGTGACATATGCAATAATTCATCGTTTTAGGGATGGCCTTTCCATTTGTGTGCATATTCCTGGAAGAAGTGCGGGAAATCTGGCAGGAAACCCCCGTGGCTTTCAACCCCCTTTGTGAAACAGGTGTCCTGTCTGTAACAGCTATTTGTCTCCATGATCCCAGGTCAGAGCGGGGCCTTGTAGTTGGGTGGGACCACCAGGAAGGGTAGCGGATTCCAATTCTCCAGGAACAGCACGTCCTCAATGACCTGGGTTGAGCTCTTCGGTTGTCTAGCGGTAAAGTAATATGGTTCTGGCAATCACCATGTTTTTAATAGGCAAAACATCGGCATCAATAGGTCATTTAAATCATTGATCAATCATGTTCCATAGTTATTTAACTTGGTTTACTGGATTTTACCATGGAAAACCATCAGCATTTCTCAGTCGTGTCAAAAAAGTGTCGCAGTTTCGCCGGGTGACGATCTTCCCATCTCCGTCTTTGTCAAAGTGCCCAAAAAGCCTCGGCGAGCCGTTTCCCATCCCCGGGGGGTCCGTGGGGGTTTGGTGATGGAAAACTCAACCAGTGGCGGATTCCATCGTGGTTTATAAAGGGAAACCATAGGAAACCTACTTATTTAGGTTATCTTGGGTGTGTCCAAACATGGGGGAAAACCGAAACCTAAAACCATTGGAATTTCCTCACATCTACACATTTCTGGTGGGATTTTGGCTCCCCAAATCCAGATACACCCTGGAAATATTTGAGGGTTTGTCTTCAAATGGGGATTGCAATTTCAACAGATTTTCTAACTGTGAAAAATGGCCCGCCTACAGATGTTTTATAATGATTTACCGTGATTTACCTATTAAAAATGGTGATTGTCCATAGCTTTCGCAGCTAACCGATTTATCGGTCATCAAACATGGCTGGGAAACCCCCAGCCTAAATGGAGGTCGCCCGGATGCTGATCTCTTGGTGGTTCTTGGTGGTTACCATGGCAGTTACCATGGCACAAAAAATTTTGCTAACCATCTATTTTCATGATAATGGTTCCATTTTTGGTAACCATCCATAATGGTAAATCATGGTAAATCCACTATTTTGTGGTAACCATCCACAATGGTTCCATTTTTGGATGGTTATTTTTGGATGGTGGTACAATTCGCTTTCTCCACAGCTTGCCGCATGGTTTCTGGTCCTATTTCAGTTGCTTACCCTCTGGTAGACGTTTACATAGCGAAAATCACCATTTTTCATGGGTAAATCCACTATTTCAATGGCCATGTTCAATAGCAAATTGTTGACATATATAACCAGAGGGTATGTGTGTGTGTCCCATTAAATTCCATGAAATCCCATGAAAATCCTCCATCACCAAAACTTCATCCTGGCTCCAGCCGCTAGCTCCGAGTGGCTGCTTGCTGGGCCGGCTGAAGTCGAACTTCTTCAAGGCATTGGCAAACTTCACGGCATTGATGAAACGAGTGGAGTCTGAATCCATGGCCTGGAGGACATCGTGAGCACATCATGAGGTTTGATGTTGGAATCTGCACTTGATACCCTCTGGTTATCTCAAAGTAGCTATTTGAGTGGATTTACCAATTAAAAATGGTGATTTTCCATAGCTATGCTAGTTTACCAGAGGGTATATCGCAAGTAATCCTCCAATATCACAACGATTCTTGGGGAATTCTGTCGTTGCAGCGATGCTGCTGCACCAAAAAGAGCTGATTTGGTATCCCAAAGCCTCAAAAGCTGCACGCACGCTGCCAAACTTCTGTGTGACCCAGACCTGCCGCTCTCTTCCAGCACAGATCATACATGGGGACCCAACCAAGAGGGGTGTGGATTTTTTGGGCACCAACAGGCAATACCATCTGGTTATGACATTCACAGTTTGCCATGGAAAGATCCACCATGCTATTAAGTTCGGTAAACCATCTATAAATGGGCCATCTATACCATTTAAATAACCAGAGGGTATTTAAAATTGGGTGTCAACCACTTAGTCACTGGTTGTCATCCATCCCAGAAGGGCATCACATCGTAATTCATTTCTACACGACGTAACTTTTTTCACAGTAAACAACAATGTCCTCATCTTTTCTATCAAAAACAATAGCAAGGTTACATCATTTCTTCACCAGTTTGTTGATTTTGTTGGTCTTCTGTTCAAAAACGTGTCATTTTCTGGTTGGTGGTTTCAACCCCTCTGAAAAATATGAAAGTCACTTGGGATGATTCTTCCCAATAATTATATGGAAAATAAAAATTCATGTTCCAAACCACCAAACAGTGATTGATTTTCTGTTTTTGAAATGACAGGACGCAACGAAAGGGTCACTATTGAGTCGTCCTTCTAGGTCGTCGAAAAATATTCTTAGTCCTTGTTTTTTTGCTGTGACGGCGCGCCGTCCTATAAAAAAGAGGTAAACTACACAGATAAAACATGATAAAACAGTATAAAACTGTGAAAATCCACCACGGCTGTGGGTATTCTTATTTATTCTTATCACATCGCACTGTGCGCGGTTCGCTCTCTCACGTCCATGCATCCGAATCAAATTTTGCGGCCAGCTCTGAGCCTTTCTCTTCGGTAACGAACGTGACGAATTCAATGGAGGTTGATCGCTGGGAAAACCATGGAATTAAATTATAGATGGAAACATTATATAGATTTATAAATGGAATTATATAGATGGAAACATTGAATTAAATCGCTGGAAACATGGCTTGCTGGAAAATTAAATAGATTATATAAATGGTGGATTTTCCAGCAAGCCATGTTTCATGACACCGGAGGTCAGGACTTCTTTGCGATGTTTCCCACGACCCTTCGAAAAAAGCCGCCGCGTCGATGACTTCACAACCTGGGAGTGCTGTCATGGCTCCGACGGACACAAGTGGCTCTGAAAATCACCCCAAAATTCTTAAAGGTTTACCATATAATTTCATATCATTTCCCCGAATCAAATGGCCATTTGAAGGTATACCTCGTTTTCAATCACAAATGGCACGTTTTCGCCTGTTTTGGTTAAAGTCGGACTCCCGCACTGCGCATGCAGCGACAAGGAGGACAACATACCAGGCTACGCGGGGGTTGTGAGGACTTCCAAACCTCTGGACATGGTGTCTGCGAAGTTACTAATGGAACAAAGGGGGTTCGTGGTTTTTCGGAAATTGGGAAGGGACAAATTCCTGACGTGCGCTTATCTTTCTAGAAAACCCTCACAACATCTCGACGTCTTTGACGTGAGTTTTTCGTCCGTTCCTGCGGTCCTGCATAATTCGTCGAATTGTTCGGCAGATCCGGCGCTTCTCGAGACGCGAGCTGTACGGGGCGGTTTCAGGATGCTATACGGATTATCTGCATAATCCCCCGTTCATATTAAACACCCAAATGCTAAATGGTCCCATTAATATGTGGTTTCATCCCCACATTTCACCATGGTCTATGGAGGGTGTCTGACAACGGCAGAACCAAAGTCCCGACATCTCCCAAAAAGCGCCGGCTGCGGATGCTCTGAGATCTGTAGACGACCAGCCGAGTCGAGGTGCGGAATGCTTTCCCCCACTGAACTGGATGGTCATGCGCCCAGCTACGATGAGCTACGCTAACCCTTTTTTGGGTCCACCCAAAGCTTAGAATGAGATGCAAGTCGAGGATCGGGCACCATGACTCTTGAGCTGGCAAACGTGCAAAGTTAGACAACAAGGCTGAAAAGCGCCAATTATCCGCTACCCACTACTTTGACAAAGTCCACTCTCACTTCTTCGAAGTTGCGTGCTGAATTGGTCCCCTCTGGAGGTTGCCGCAAAGGTCGACGTCAAGAATCTCTCTACCCCCAGCGTCTGACATATGCGAGAAACATTTTCCTCACATAAAGCATATGGAAGGCCTTCAGGTTTCTTATAAATGAGAAGCCAGGGTGATTCTTCACCAGCGGCCTGCAGTCACTGTCGTCTTGGTTGGAAACCTCAAGATGGGCAAGCTCAGCAAGCTCCTTTGGGAGGGTATTCATCTTCTTCTTGTGAAGCATCATGTGGTTGGCGAAGTTTGATCCGAAGTCAGCACCTTCAGCCATCTGGTGGCTTACCCATGATCCATTCTCAATGAAGCGGGACAAATGCTCACAGTTTCCTTGGAGCTGAAGGAACCCAAAAAATTACTTTACTTCGTGTGATCCCCACCATGACATGTATATATGTTCTTACTGGCAAATCTTCTGGCATTCTATCTGACATATCTTCTGACATTCTATTTGGCATTCTATCTGGCATATCTTCTGGCATTCTATCTGGCATATCTTCTGGCATTCTATC
>Ga0126342_10004553_pt1 | contig 23755 bp, 21 predicted proteins | sample Cyp1metagenome_FD_92528 | JGI IMG/M metagenome (GOLD analysis project Ga0126342, IMG submission 92528) | Coral microbial communities from Lord Howe Island, Old Settlement Bay, Australia - Cyphastrea 1 metagenome | ecosystem: Host-associated > Invertebrates > Cnidaria > Coral ...
AACAAAGTCATTTGTGTGTGCAGCATTTTGCTTAAGGGTTGGAGTGGGCGGGATCGTCAAACGATTTCTGCAGGTTGGTCAAAAAGACCCACCCACAATCCACCCTTTTGCCCAACAATTTACATGAGTTTTCACCAATTTCGAGCCTAACCCTAGCCGTCAGGCAATCACCTCGACGCTCCCCAAGTTTAAAAAGGAGAAGTCCGACAGCAGCTGCACCAAATGAAGACTTGACGAAAATATATTTTTCCATCACAACATGATTCAATGCCATTTTCACAAAATCAAACATCTAAAAATTAAATACAGAGGATGGCAAATATGTTGAACGTAATCTAAAGTATATCGACTTTAGTAGGGAATGTTTTGTCAAGGTTCAACCAAAATTGAAGTGTCAGAAGAAATTGGTTTCATTGTCTTAGATGCATTTCATGTGATTGGAAACATCATTTAATCATGTGCCCAAAAACATTAAGGAAAAGGAAGGACAGTCATATCCTCAAAAAACACATCCAAATTCTGATCGAACCACATTAAAATTCGATTCAAAACAAATTTTGCTGATATAATCACACAAATATAATCACTTCTCAATCATACAGAAAATTATGGTTTGTTTTGCTTATTTTGTTGTTTAGTTGCTTCCTTTCCTTGTTGTTTTTCCCCATTTGGTTCTAGCCCCATTCAGCTGAAGTACGCCCACCCCCCTATAGAATCCATAAACCAAATTTGGCATATGTGCAAGTAACCCCTTGGGACATGTCAAAATATGGTGGTTCTGATTCCATAGAGGGGAACTCCACGAAAATGGGGCATTAAGTCAGTACCCCATACGCTTAGATTCTATAGAAGGTCATTTTGATTAGTTTTGTGGATTCTATAGAGGTTGGGGGGCGTACTCCCCAATTTATACCTATAGAATCTGGGAGTACGGGGTAATGACTTAATCTGCAGGGGGATAAAATATCAAAGAAGTGCGTGTTTCAATGGGGCTGGGAGCTGGTTTTTTTAACAGACAAAACTGTGGCCAAAACTAACATCAACGCACACGCGGTGCACATAGCGTTGGCTGCTGATTTGCAATGGGCTGCAGCTTTGAAGCGCGGTATTAAACCATGTGGCGGGGAAATGTCCACAAAACAAACAGGACAAACTATGTTGTCATGATGATTTTCACACTCCCCCCACAAGGCAGTTGCCAATCTCTTCACATGTCCGTGGTTGTGATGAAACATGTTTTTCGACCCGTAACTTTCCATGTGGAAAATCTCAAAAAAATCTTGCCAGGTGTTGTCCCAGTAAAAAAACGGTCATGACATCATGGACATCCATACTTCAAGAGCAGAAACCAGCCAACAAAAACAACATCAATCGTCCCAAAAAAAATCCGTGGTCGCCCATGGCTTGCGACGTGCGATGCCATGGCTGATTCGCATTTATGTTTGCTCTGAAGAGGCCGTTGACGTTGGTTGAACACGTGGGTTTGGGCAACCCAAAGACTGCAAACCTAAAATTGGGTTGATCAATATTTGGGGATGGGTCAAAACCCTGGTACCTAGTGAACCCCAAAATAGCTGGTAAATGGATGTTCATCCCACTAAAAATGGTATCTATAGGTATTGATCCATAGCCATTTGGTGAGCTTTTGGCATGTTCATGGGCAAGGAGGGTAGTACAGATTTTTTTGGACACAATCCGAGAAATTCAAGATGGACCATCAAAAGGGACGCTCATTTCCATTTTTTTTAAACATCAATTTTTGATTGGTTGTCACTTGCATCCCAATGTTCTTCCCATATTTTCTTTGGTTTTGTCTCCCAACTATCAATGGAACCTCCCGAGCATCAATGGGATGTTTACATCGTACTACATGCGTGATTCTCTGGCCAACCCTTGTTTTGTTTTAGGTTTTCTCTACCGCCCAGGCCGTTGCTTGCCTTGGCTTGTCTATGGCTGGCAGACTCAGTGAACCACCCCGAATTGCAGTCTCCCGGGCTGGCATTTGTAGAAATCCACATATTTTCCATCAACCATGGTGGTTTTGGCATCATCAAATAGGGATTTCTTTGATACGGGTTTGTATAGTGGGGATATCCCATGAATCTGAGGAAGTCATGACAACCCATGGAATTTTGATTTTGAGGCATTCTAGTTTCAGCACGAAGCCAGATGGAATCATGCAAATTTTTGGGATTACGGAGTCCACTTTTTGGGGCTAGACTTGACATGACGAACATGCCCCACATCCCTTGGAGACGCTGGCTGTAGGATCACTTGCATCGTTGCCCGGGGACCCAGGGGACCTCAATCCTGATGGGATGGATGTTGATTGCTTCCCATGTCCATCTGGGGACCTCCTGATCCCCAGTGAATCTTCCATCATTTCTTGGCAGGTATTAATCATGTGTTCAGATTTTTTTTTGCTTGGTCAAATGGATGATCATCGGATGCTTTCCTCAATTTGTCCGCTTCATTCAACTATTCTTTTCGGGAATTGTCAATGGTATTGCAGATAACCACCTTATTTTCATCATTATTCTGGGTATTTTACGACCTCACGGCCTGACGTCACGATGTTTTTTTCGGGTGTCACGGCCGGACTAAGGTGACTAATCATCTCCAAGTGGATCAAACGTGAAGGATTCAGTCCAATTCACCATTTTTTAAACATTTTTTTACTGTTCGCTCATTTGTCTTGGTTGAGATCTTGATTGTTTCCATCATCACCTGATGTTCAATGATTTTTTGCGCAGTCACATCTGCCTAGACAGGGTTGCTCCACTTGTTGCTCAAAAAATCCCAAGTTTTTTGGGGAAAATTGTGCCAAATTTCTCTTAAGGTATTCCCCAATTTCCCCCAGGGAGTATCTCGAGTGGGAGGGGAGCAATCCGTCAATGTGTATTCTGAGGCAAATGGTCAAGACCTCGACAACTTGACAGACTCAGATGCGACTCAGACAGCAAACATCCCGTGCTGACGTGAGTGGAGGTTGGCTTTTGAAAATCTGGATTTCTTAAAATCTGCGAATCTGGGACTCACAGAAAGAAAAGGGGAAACACTGTCCCACCTGTCCAAAATGAGATCATTTTAGTATTGAAACCCATGACACTTTTGGGGATCCCCGGGGTTTGAGTAGCAGCCAGTTACTGGAAATCTGATTGGGATAAGACTGGATGTAGAACTGGCTTTAATTTGGAAAACCCAAGAATCAATTATCCCAACCTTGACTGCGTGTGTTTTTTTTTTTTTTAATATGATCCCAAACAGTAGGGGTATACTCAAGTTCATGAACCAAAAAAATTGGTGATGGTTTATTCTGGTTATCCTCCAAAAATCCAAAAGATCATGGCACTATCATCCCATGATTGTCCAATAAGTATTCCATATAATCCCATTTATCAATGGTTTATATGATTGGTGGTTTGGAACATTTTTTATTTTTCCATATGTTGGGAATGTCATCATCCCAACTGACGAAATCCATCATTTTTCAGAGGGGTAGGTATACCACCAACCAGTTTATGGCATTAGGTTTACCTAATATGATCTTGGGACATTTCACGGGTTTTCCAAAGATCACCAGGGAAGAAATTTCGGATCTTGGCAGGTGAATTTCACCAATGAGACGAACGACACAGAAGTCCAGCCCTCGGACGTGCTTGGATGTGCCGCGCCTGAAAACAGGTTTTTTCATGGGGGTATTCCCCCAATAGTCATGATTTGATACTTTTTTTTTATGGTACCTTCCCAATTAAACAGCCGTAAACTGGGTTTATTCATCCAGGGTTGACATTATGTCTATGTGGTGAATGACCAGGGTAGCCAGAAAAACACCACAGTTATACATGGGATCAACGCGTTCGTCATAGTTATCCAGTGCACTTTTTTGTTTCGTGTCGCAAAATAGAAGGATAGCTCAATCGCAAAATAATGGGCTATGTTTGGGGATAAAAAGAGAGCTGTTCCCTAGCTTTGGACTTAAATACCTGTGAACAACGAACGCGCAGGCGTTTGTAAATCGCGAATGTGTTCATATGATTTGGATCATGGGATGTTTCTTAGTCTTGAGGTACATCAGTTTCAATGATCCAAAATCCATCCATATATCAATAGTACATATATCCGGAGGTATATATATATATATATCTTGGATAATTCTTGGATATCTATGGATATCTTGAGGTGCAAGACTAGAAACTCCACTTTTCGGTTTTCGCGGCTTGGCCATCCCCCTGCACTCCGTCCAGGACGTGTACGTTCCGACGGTGGATGACATTCCTAGCGCCGGGCACTTTTGATCAGGGCACATTTGCTGGATGGATTAATAACAGCTATACATCCAATTGGCTGATACTGCTTAATGCTGGTTAAGGATGGTTAAGACTCAAGACCTCAGTTTTTTAGCCTTTTTGGAATTAGACTCCTTTAGCAAATCTACCTTGTGGTATTTTAACAAAGTTATGGAACAGGGCCAGTTTTGATAAGTAAATCATCTAGAGACAAGCCGTAGCTTCCATAGCTATGTTAAATGACCAGATGTTATCCCACTGAAATGTTCCGACTTTTTACAGGGAATCAAGACATCACCAAGTCTGGGGGCGCCGTTGTTCCGTTGGTGTCCCGTCCCTGCTACACTATGATTGAAGGTGCCGTTTTTTGAAATTTAAGTCGCCCAACCCACGCATTTTTGCTCTCTTGAGTACTATATCGAATTCAAGAGTACACGAGTTTGTCGAATTGATCAGTAAGCAGATGTTCATTTCGATTTGTGAAGAGTTGATACGAGCTCATGTGGTGGCTAATCAGAATTTCCAATCGCAGTGACCCCACATGGCTTGATCATGACCGTGATGCCTGCAACTGCTACCCAGAATGGTCTTCTAACCCGTGACGTGCTGGAAAATCACCCATTTGTACCCAGACATATAGGTCAAGATTTAACAAGTCCTTTTCTTATGGGATGAACATCCATAGATCCCGATTTCGACGTTTACGAGGCTTATATTAGTGGATGACCCATACACCATTGTTGAAACTGCGTGAAACTGCATGTTCCTAGGTCTCCAACGTTGCTTTCGTTGACAACGATTTGGATGCCCTGCAGATTGCAGGTGGGAAACTCAAGATCACCTGGAAGCCAGTGTAACGCCTGGAAGTTTCCCGTATCTTCCGATGAGCTCAAGATGGCTTTGTCTAGAACATCTAGAACAGTATCACCCCTTAAATGGCAGTTTTACCCTCTGGTTATTTAACATAGCCATGGAAAATGGCTGATTTTCCCAGCTAGAAACCTCCATTTATGCTTGGGATTTTCCATGGCTATGTTAAATAACCAGATGGTAATGAGTCTAGAACAGTATCACCCCAAATGGCAGTTTTAATGGGAAAACCAGAAAAATGATGGGTTTTAGATCTACCTTAGTTCTGACACCCCACCCAGCCGTGCTGCTAGCCGCTCGCCGGCCGTTCTATTGTATCTCCAGAGTCCCAGGTACTGTGTCCTGGACAGCCCCGTCAGATACTTCTTTGGTGACCGGCTATCGTTTGGAGCCCCAGGGGTTGGATGGATGTAGTTTATTTATGTTTATTTTGCTAATCTTGGATCCCCCATCCAACTTCCCTAAACTGCCCTAATCAGTCTAAATGTAGTGGGACTTCGAGTTTGGTTGGCATCGCTGTGTGGAAAGTCGTGGGATTTCACAGGTTTTACAGCTTCGAGGGGTTCCATGTGGCTTCCTCTCATTGCATCCCACGGTTGAACAACTTATATCCACTCAGAGGCGCTGCCACGAAACGGGGGCCCATCCACCTTGAGAAACAGCAATCTGCGAATCCCAAACTTGTCCAGCGTCCACATATTTTGGAGAGTAAAACCAGCCTTTTAAACATTATCAATGGTTGAACGGTTGAAGCACTATTCTTCTTCGCTGATCCACTGGTCAAAATCGGAAGTTGCCGACCGAGGTGTCTACCTTTGCGAAGGCAGTCTTTGTAGCAGCCGCGCGCAACTGGGAAGCCATGTGGCCGTGGGAACCAACCAGGCGCCGTTGTGGGTGGCTATAGCTGTGCTATCAAAATGGTGATGTTACTATGAAAAGCAAGGATTTAACAAGGAACAACTCTGATTAGGAACGGGGATCTTGAAGAAACTCTTCAGATGTCTTTTTTTGTCATTTGTGTGTGTCCAAAAATGGGGTTAGCTATGCCAATTTGTGGCAATTTTAATAGGAAAACATAATGGTGCCGTATTTGAGTGGTGGGTACCACATATTCAGACACACCAGTCTCTCTCCAAGTATTGTTGCCTGTCCCATCGGTCGATTTATAAACCCCCAAAACCGTTTGATACTAAAAAAGAGACACACAATGTGTAGGTTCATTGATTGATACCCCGTGGTAACTCCCCTAATTTTCAGCAGTTTTTGCTGCTGCATCTCCCCATTTTTGCTGGTCATTTGCCTCTCTATATCCTGCTAAATTTCATTTTCCAAGCCCCGACCGACTCTGGGATTGGCGTCAGGTGTCATTTTCCAGTGTGTCTGTCACACAAGCGCAGACGCACATCGCGGTCTATTCGAAGCCGGAGTCCCCAAGTGGTGACTTTTACGTGGGCCAAGTACTTGACACAGCATTTGCCAAGTTCTTGTTTCAAGCTTCTTTACTTGATGGTTTCAAACAACTTTTCCCATTTTCAATCATATTTTCAACCATATTCATTTATATTTATTTGAGATGGTGATTCTCCCCAAGAACTTTCCAATTTGTTAGCAGGGTTGAAACTATCAACCCGCCGGCTGAGGGCCAGTTTCGCCGAGCAGACCACGGGAACCACCATAGTCTTGGTGGATGAGCAGACTTCCGTGTCTTCGGCGCACAAAAGCAAGTGATCTTTTTAGAAAGGCGACGTTCTTTTTTGGATTTGGTGTTTTTTTTTTTTGTGGGAGAAATCATCTAGGTTTGGTTACGCCTTGCATGTTTTTAAATAGTTGGTTGCCTATTTGATTATAGATGGTTTACCAGGTTTACCATCTATCCATTTTAAATGCCCATCTGGGAGAAATCATCTATAGTGATTCGTTCAACGAACTCAAAGCCTTCCTGAAAAACCGACGAAATCAACGGGGAAGCCGAGGCAGGCAACATCTCCTTTTCGGATGTCGATGTGGATTCTGGGCAGGCCGCCGGAAAGGATGGGTTTTAACTCTCATGGTTCAAAACTTCATGTCACCAAAATGCCTTTATGAAGGGTATGTCCAATTCTCAAACACAAACTATTGTCTTTTTTCTTTTTTTAAACCATTGAATCCTTTGATATCCGGATGATATCTATCCGCATTATGGTTGATTTTGTTCTTGTCGTTTTCGTGGGTGAAATTCCCCCCGAGATCTCACGCTGAGCCGCTTTGCAGGTGGCCGGCAATGTCAGCTGGTCCCCGTCTGATGCTGCGCAGGCTGGGTGACATGAAGCTTATTATTTTTTATCATGAAAAAATTGGGCATTTCCTAAGTCGATACAACTGGGCACATCCTATTTTCGGAGGCCTATACTTGGTATATTCTTCTCAACCCACCACAGAAAAATGCACCAGTGACGTCCAGCATCGACGTCGGCAGGTCACAGGCTATGCGTTGTACCTTGGATACGTCCGACACTCGCGGGATGGGGATAACCCGGATCTGTGGGAAAACTCGTTGTGAAAACCGAGCATTTTGGCGGCTATGGTCATTGGGGATGGTTCATGGCATTGGCTATGGTTTACATGGCTTTACCATAAAAATCGTGGGATTTTTTAGTTTTTCTAGAGGTGTAAGATCTCCAAAAAAAAGTGTTTGTTGACAGTTCGGAAGTTTGATGCTGGTTTGATCAATCCACCAGTGGCCAAACGAACAGCAATTAACATCCATTTTGCCACCCTTTAAGACCAATTAAGAGCAACTAATACCAGTAGTACCGCACAAGGCGGTGGCGGAAGTTTCAGAATAGGAAACCTACAGGAGAGCTTGGTTGTTGTGAATCACAGATGGCAGAGCGAATCCACTGATGGACTGAACGGTGGTTGGAGTTCTGTTTTTTGGAGTGGTTACAATGGTTGCAGTGGTCACCTGGTCGGTCACCCCACCCACAACTGCTGGATTTAGTGTGGTGTTGTAGTGTAGTGGAGTTGTAGTTGTGGTGTAGTGTAATTAGTGCAGTGTAGTTGCAATTGCATCTTTGGTGGTGTAATGAGTGTAGTGTAATGTAATGTAGGGTAGTGTAGTGTAGTGTAGTGTAAAGTAGCGCAGTTGTAGTTGTAGTTGCAGTTGTAGTTGTAGTTGTAGTTGTAGTTAGTGTAGTGTAGCGCAGTGAAGTGTAGCGGAGTGTAGTGTAGCGGGGTGTAGTGTAGTGTAGTGTAGCGCAGTGTACTGTAATTAGTGTAGTGTAGTGTAACGCAATGTAGTCGTTGTCGTTGTCGTAGCCGTAGTTGTATTTGTACTTAGTGTAGGTGTAGGTTGTAGGTGTAGGTGTAGGGTCGTGTAGTGTAATGTAACTAGTGAAGCGTAGTGTAACGTAGTGTGGATGTAGTTGTAGTTGTAGTAGTTGTAGTTGTAGTAGTTGTAGTAGTTGTAGTAGTTGTAGTAGTTGTAGTTGTAGTTGCATGTAGTTGTATAGTTGTAGTTGTAGCTGTAGTTGTAGTTGTAGTTGTAGTTGTAGCTGTAGCTGTAGCGTAGTGTAGTGCAGTGCAGTGTAGTGGCAGTTGTAGTTGAAACTGCTACAAAGCCCTCACGTTTTGCTTACTTTTGGCAAGGTGCAGGATCCCTTGCGACCTGCCAGGCCGAAAGACATCGGAACGTCCAAAAGTGGTGGTGTTTTTAAACATTTTGACTTCGAAATGTGCTTCGCGCCACAACCGCGTGCACTTTTTCGACATCTCAACTTCCAACAGTGCTTCGAAGCTGGTGTGTTTTGTATGTTTTGACTTCGAAAGGTGCTTCGCGCCACAATGACGTGCACTTTTTCGACATTTCAACTTCCAAAATGGTGTGTTTTGTACATTTTGACTTCGAAATGTGCTTCGCCCCACAATGGCGTGCAGTTTTTCGACATCTCAACTTCTAAAAGCTCTCCAAAGCTGAGTTTTTTTGTACATTTTGACTTCGACATGTGCTTCGCGCCACAACGGCGTGCAATTTTTCATCTCTCATTTGGCCAGATGGTTCCGCGCCTGCCCCTTTAGCGAGCCTACTGTTCGACCCTTCGAAGCTGCAAATCATTGGAAAAACGCAGTGAACAGCGACTTTTCTACCTTTTCGCGCGCTTGCGTCTTCTTTCTTCTGACTCTTTCTCTTCTTTGATCTTCTCTCTTCTGCTCTTCTCCTTTCTGGCTCTTACCACCTCTGCTTTTCCATCTGTCCATATTGTCGGAAGTTTGACTTCGAAACTTCCTTCGACCAATCCATAAAAACCATAGAAAACCAAACAAAAACCAACCCTAACACCAAACAAATACCCACATTACATCATAGAAACTCGTTGTTTCTCCCAACCGCTTGTCCTCAGCCTGGTGCCGAGGTGGGATCCAAGTCCCTCAGGTTGGGAGAAGTCTCCGGAGCCTCCAACACGGAGCCCTGCAGCCGGTTATTGGAAAAGACGGGGCTTTTGTAAATGAATCAACAACGAATCAACGAACTGATGTGAATTTCAGAATTATTTTTTTTTTAAATATTTTTTTTTGACATTGACGCTGATTCGGCTTATCTTGAGCGCTGCATACTTTCATGCCTGGGTGCCATGGGCCCAAAATCTGCAGGACTTCGAGATTCCTCTCGACACAGAGACCAATGGTACCACGCATGTATTGGTCCGGGGGCCTTGGGAACAACTTTTTAGATATGACATGGGAGACAAGTCATTGGCTCAACCCCCCAAAACATCCCAAAACCGGAGATTCGCGATAATTGACCCTCAGATTGGTCTAATACCTTCCCCCAAATGAATAGTTTGATTCTGAAATCGCCAAAACATGGTGGAAACTCATCTTCCCAAACCCAATTCGCAAGCGCCTCAGGTCTGTCTGATCTCCTCGGGTGTGGAGCAGTACTGGAACCCAGTGCTGGTATTGGGGATGCTGGATCCTATTGCTGTACATTCGAAGTGTGTTAATTTTACCAACAGATAATATGAGATCTACCAACTATGGGATTTTTACCAACATATGGGATGCTAACTATGGGATTTACCATGGGATCTTACCAACTTCTATCCTTTCAGCTTGGGAACCCAGGTCCAGCTGCGACGAGTACCTCTTCTACGATGTGGCCGAGGGCGTTTCCAATGTGGCCTTCACTGGTCAGGAGCGGGTTGCTGGAGGTCAAATGCCTCAGGGAGTCTGAAAATGGAGTCAGTGACTCAATTTTTTTGATGGATCAGTGATCATTCATCAGGTTCCCCATGATTTTAGCAATTTTTGGGGGCGTAGTCGGCGTAGTTCCTTATTTTTGGTCACAACCATTTGTAGTCAACTGGTTGGGGGTAGTTCAAACGGGGGAAGCCCAGGCTTGGATCTTGCGGTTGGGAGATGTGTGTTCACATTTCTGCTTACCCTTCAAATATCTTCAAAATATATGTGGGTATGGTTTGAAAGTTTGAAAGTTTTCACATGTTTGGAACCATCCATGAACCTGTTTTTTTTTCATGTCAACCATCTCTTAATCGGCGATTTTTTTTTTGAACCATGCAGTTTTTGGGCAGGACTTGGACCTCGACGAGCTGGGAGGTTTGATCACCTGGAGCCCTGCCCCATGGGTGGCCTGGGCCTCAGATGGCCAAGTGGGGAGATCTTGGGACATGGATGAATTCTCATTGAATTCTCATGTTTTGTTCCAAATCCCAAGATATCCAAGATATCCAAGATATCCAAGATATCCAAGATCAATCCCCGATTTTTTTTTGTGTGGTTCATTTTGTTGAAGCAACGCAACTTTCATGGTCTTTGTCTCATGTCATTTCGTTGTTGTTTTCTTTGTCATGGGACCCGTTGATTCAGCCCTGGCAGGTCTACACCCAAGAATACTTGGTCTACTTAGCAGAGGATGCCTCCGGCACTGCTCGATCTCAAGTGGAGTCGGCCGTGCCTGTGGGTGGCTTGGCTCAGCAGCGTCCTGCCAGGTTTTCGTCTCAAAATGGAGGATCTACCGTCAATTTGACGGGCAATTTGATGGGGGGTTAAGATCTCGCAAGATATGGGTATGGATCAATACCTATTAATACCATTTTTAGGGGGATGAACATCCATTTACCAGCTATTTTGATGTTCACTAGGTACCAGGGTTTTGACCCATCCCCATATCACGATGTTTTATTCAAACAAAGACTCGGATGTTCAACGACACAAGCTATTTTTTGTTCAGCAACAACAACATGGACATGTCCAGCGAAAAAGAAGACACATTCAGATTTCAACAATTAAAGGTGCTGACAAAATCGAAATACTTAACAACCCAGAGGCACATAAATTCGCACAAAGGGGACCTTGGGGACTACATTTTTTTGTAGTAATCCCCAAAGAGATAGAAAAAAACATCACCGTCTTATATAGGAGGATTGTGCTTTTCTCATTTTTTTTGGTGGGTTGCTAGAACCATTTTGATTAACTATCGAATTTTGTGGTAAAGAGACATGAAAATGGTAGGCAGAAAATTCAATCCCGAAGGGAAGATAAAATCCGACTTTTAGGGGGTCAACATCCCTGGAGCGTCATTGGATTATGATAAGATCCATGGATTTTCGATAGATTTCCACGGCAGTCACTGGGGGCAGAAGTGACCACCGAAGTGGTCCGAAGATGGTAAAGATTTTGTGGAACTGAGGCACCAACCAATTGCAGCTGTCTGCAGATACTGCTCGGCAGAACTTCACGCACTTCCTGGTCTATGCGAAAACCACTTGGCAGGAGAGTGAAGACATCAACAGCTTGGTGAAGCTTGAAGTCCAACCTTGTTTAGGTCAAGAGATAGAGAACGTGTGTATGACTTTCCTATCCTCTTTGGTTGGATACATCATTGAAAGAAGTCTACAGCGTTGCAGCGTCGATAGCTATACATTATAAATATATAAGTGTATCTATATCTATATCCGGATTAATCTCTAGCCTCCTGTAAACTACTAACACAGGTGTTTACCCACCATTTGTTTTTTTTGTTCGTCAAGCAATAGTACACCATCCCCCGAGGGATCCCCTGATTCCAGGAGCAAAGCTCTCCGGCAAGTCTGGCTTTCCAAGATGCTGTGGCCATTGCCAGGGCCATAGAAGTGCAGTTTGTGTTGGAAATGGCGATTTTTTAACCATACGTATAGGATCTTATAGGATCTTATAGGGGTTGTACAACCATAGTTATAAGTTATAAGGAATCAGACAAATATCCCAACTTGTGGAGTTCGATCCATAAGGCCAGTAACCTGGCCTTCACGGACAACGATTTGGATCGCGACGAAATTGGCACCTCGGTGTTTCGAAGGTTTTTTTAGTTTTTTTCATGATGTGCCACCATCAGCCCCCAGATAGACAAGTCATCTTACTGGTGCTTAGGAGGGAATGGATGGGAATGGGGGTTGCTGGGATGATGAAATTTATAGTTAGCCAGTGGATCATTCCCGAAAATTCCCGACGTAAAACGCACAAGTAAGTCATTTATCAAGAAGAAATGGGTAGGATTTGACTGACTTGGAAGGATTTCACCTTGGTACCCTCTGGTAAACATACAAAAAGCTATTGAACATGACCATTTATAGTGGATTTACCCATGAAAAATGGTGATTTTCCATAGTTTTTTGTATGTTTACCAGAGGGTAGTCGTCCCCCAGTTATGAGTTGACGGCCTGCTCGCCAGGCGGCGAAGTGACGTGGACTCCACCGACGGACGCGAATGGGTTTGTGGCGGATTTGAAGATTCAAACATTGAGGGTTTAATGGGATATTAATGGGATATGAATGGGATATTACTGGGATATTAATGGTGTATATATATATATACATACATGGGTATGGTATATATATACACGCACATAGAACAGTAGAAAGCGGGAATGGACTGCAGATTTTGATCACTTTCAAGGTCTTTCGCATCACATTTTGGGGGGTCATTCAACCATTTTGACCCAGCTCCCCAGGTCAAACATGGGGAGGATACGATCCCCAAGTCTTGGCGGATAACGGTTGATACCCTCTGGTAATTTAACATAGCTACGGAAAATCACCATGATTAATGGGAAAATCTACTATTTCTATGGTCATTTTCAATAGCTATGTTAAATTACCAGAGGGTACCCCTGGACATCTAAACTATGCCTGACTATGAGGTTGCCCAAAAACGGTCTGACCGCCCAGAAAATGCCAGCTGCCGCAGGATACGAGCCAATTGCAGGGCTACTCTGTGTATCTTGCGCAAGATGCCGCCGGCACAGGCCGAGTGTTTTTTCGAAGGCCGTGTTTCAAGCCGGATGCTGGTATCACCCTCTCATCTTCATGCTGATGTTTGGAGTTTTAGTAACTGGGGATATTATTTCCCATTATTTCCCATATACTATATTCTGATAAATTCCATTATATCCCATTAATAATCCATATATCATCCACCATTTAACTAACTGCCTTCCATCTGAGTCGTGGATTTTCCATTGAAATCCCATATATCCCATTATTTCCCATTATAACCCAATATATCCCATTATATCCCATATATATTCCATAAAAACCATCCTACCGATGGCAGGTCGATCCTTGGTGGGTCAAGCCACCAGCGGAAGCTCACAATTCACGGTGCCCGATGGGCTCGGGATGCCCAGGGATCGGCAAGGCATCGAATCACCAGCTGGTGAGGCAATGTTAGTGGTTATAAATGGTGATTAATAGTGACTAATGATGATGAATGGTACTTGTAATGATTAATGATCTGGTTGCCGGTGACTGGAACTTATGACATAATTTTGAATGACAAACACCATATTTTGGGAATGGAATGTCATCATTCCAACTGACCAACTGACTTTCACTCCATCATTTTTCAGAGGGGTGGGGCTCCAACCACCAAGCAGCATCAAATTCGCCTCAGATCCGTTTGCACTGCTGCCGTCCCAGGACGGTGATGACTGGCTACAGCTACCTGCTGCTGTACACCAGCAGTGCGCTGGCCGAAGCCTCCACCCCAAGGGCCATTCCCTTCACCGCCTCTTGGACGGTCATTTTTTTTCGTTTTTTTTGTTGGCCCGGTGAAATTGGGAGTTGTGGATGGTATGACAGGTACCCTCTGGATCCCTCTGGTAATTTAACATAGCTATGGAAAATCACCATTTTTAATGGGAAAATCCACTATTAATGGCCATTTTCAATAGCTATGTTAGTTTACCAGAGGGTATGAGAAGATGTTGATCATGGGAGCTTCTGTTGAAACCAATTTTTTAGGATTTTGAGACCAAGATCTCGCCGTTCCAGCATCCTGATGTTACTGGGTTCTGCTGAAGCCCCCATCAACACCAGAGTGCGCACACCAGCAGGTTTTCCCAAGCTGTGCCAAGGATGAATACATCGAAGTTGAAATGACAGCCTTTGATGATTTGGATTTGGACGAAGGGCAGCCAAGCTCTTAGATGGGGGTTGGGTAGGGCCTGGACCTTTTCGACTCGGGCAAATTCCATGGTCTTGGAGACGAAGGGCTTTGGAGGTTCAAATCGTGGGGCTAAAACTCTAAATTTCAATGGCCACTTTTTGGAGCGGGCTTTTGGCTTTTTCTGTTGGTTCGCGAGTTCGAGAATCCCGCAAGAGATATCAACATGCCCAGAGAAAGTCACGCAGAGTGTATGAGTGAATTTGCACTTTCACCTGCTAATTCGTCACTATGAGGATTCCAAAAGTAAAAAAGGAGCAACAAATGCAACAATTACTTTGGAAAGTATCAATATATTTCAATTTCTATGGTTCCATATTTGGGTATGGGTCAATACCTATAGATACATTTTTAGTGGGTTATTCACATCCATTTTAACCCAGCTATGACTTGGGGTTCACGGCACGGTACCAGGGTTTTGACCCATCCCTATTTCACCAGGAGATGTGCAATCCCAAAATATCCCAATTTTCAGCAACGAGATCACCCGTGGCTCCTGTCAGGCTGGGAGGCGTCCTGAAGTTCAGGATCAATGGCACCAGCGACCAAGCTGGGGATCAGATCCTTAGGCGGGACGCACGACCGTCATGTTGGGACTGATGAGTTTGGGGATGAAACAACTAACCCGTAATATGGGGATTATACCCAACAAATTATGTACAATATGGGAATTATAAATGGATTATATAATATATATATATATATTTGATTTGGGGATTATAACATATTCATAAATGAAATAAATTGAATCTGCATAATCCCCCAAAACAAGAAGTAGAATGGAATGAGATTTTGAACATTGCGCAGGTTGAATTCCGGGGGGGTTTGGGATGATCCTCGCGGAGGTACAATATCTACGCCGCTGCAGATGCTTCAGGGAGTGACCGGAGTACAAAGGTGGGCATGGAGAATGGGGATGATATCGATGATATCTCATTTTTTTTTGCCCCAAATTTTGATGATTCTGTGCTAAGCGCTGAAGAAAACAACCCACCACCCTCGTAGAGCGCACCCTATTGTTCGACCAGTCGTTTGAGATATTGATGTGTTGCTCTTCAACACTGAATTCAGAAGCCCTGGCGGAATATTTGGCGGCTACCCCAAAGGAGTGGTGATCTGCTCCTAAAATAGTACCACCCAAGGGTCAAAGCATGTGATCTCCCAGACCACCCAACACCCATGGGCACTTTGGGAAAGGATGGGTATGTCCCAAATTGTAGGACCCCTTCAATTTCCGCCACTTGGGAAATCATGAGGGAATTGGATCAACCCTGTTGTTTCCTTTGAACCGCTGTCCAGCCCCTGTCAGTTGACGACAGTTCTGGCTGGGGCAACGCAAGTGGATGTACCCATCAATGCAGACACAGGCGCACTGGATTGCAGTGCGGGACTGGCCGGGGCGAGGATTACAATTTGAAGCTTCGCCACAGCGACTTACTGTCAGCTCTTGTTTTGGCTTGCTTTTCCTTTTTGTCTTTATCATGTTCTCTATATGAATATATATACGTATATATAGTCATAGCAATCATTTTCGCTGATTGAAGCATCGGAGTTGTGGAATGTTGTGGAAATACAATGAATTGCTCACCACTGAGCCATACCTATTGATTTCAAAACACTGATTGATCATCTTACAATGAACTGCACCGGTTACCAATAGAAGTCAAAAATCAATCTGAGCAGCGTTCAGAACCCGTGTTGGCTGATTATAATATGGGATTATACAATCCTATACATATTGGGGATTCACACAATCCATTATGGAACTCCTACTAATTATCCATTTTAGTAATTAAAAATACGTATCTAAAAACACTCTTGTTGATAGGTCACAGGGGATTATACTGCATGAGTTATTGAAGATTAGTAAAGATATTAACACCCATAGTAGGGAAACCAACCAATCATTCAACCAGTGGAACTGGGGAATACTAAAGTCCTGGTCCAGGCACCCGTGGTTTCCTGGTGATGTACGCAGAAACCACGTTCGCCGAGCAGCAAACACCTGCGGTTGGGGGGCCCTGGGGCTCGTGCCCAGCCAAAGGATGAGATCAAAACCAATAGTAAAGCCAGCGCTCATCATTCTGGAATGTGGACAAACCAATAGTAGAGCCCAGTGACCCTAAAGTTTGTTTGTAGGTTTGGGGATTTAGGGATGGGGTAAGAGTTAAAAACTACGATACCATCTTTTGGGGGGACGAAAACTTGCAGGGGATGACTTTCTGACTGTGCCTTGTGACAATTTCCTGACTTGTGACAATTTCCTGACAAAGCGAAAGATGAGACCTGACGTGCTTTGCTGTCGTGAAATCACCCGTTGAAGGCAGTCGCTTGAGTTTCAAAAAAAACGCCACATGGGCGACTTTCAAGCTGCAAGTCATGTCATTTCACTTTGTTGGGTTCCTTGATGTTCCTCGCCTAGCTATTTGGATTACTTGGATGGGTGCCATTGCCTCCACGAAGGCTCTGGCCATTTCAGATGTTGGCCTGTCCGTGCAGAATCTGTACGGGAGCTCACTTCTGTTGTCAATGGATGACGGGAATGCAACTGGGTGTGTCTTGGTGTGTCCAAACATGGGGACACCGACCTCATAATTCTGAGACACAAAAGGCTGCCATCATTGACCAACCCGACCAACCCATTAAAAGATGGGTTTTGTAGAGGGTTTTGGGGTTTCGTATGTTTCATGGCATCCTGAGGACGCTGGATGACTACGACCTCGATGAGGGCGAGGCGCAGTTGTGAAGTAACGATCTCGAGGAAAAACCAGGGAGATTTTCACAATGAAAGTGACATAAAGTGACTATGTAACATTTCCCATAGTACCCTCTGCTATTGAAAATGGCCATTTATAGTGGATTAACCCATCAAAAATGGTGATTTTCCATAGTTACGTTAGTTTACCAGAGGGTAATTGGTGACTCTACAATGAACATGGTATGTTTTCGCTGTGAGATTTCTGCTTTGTCGAATCTCCAAAGATTTCAACCACACAGAATCCGCATCCCTGCTGCGTTTGTCCAGCGCCCCGACAACTATATGTGTCCAAAACCACGAGAACTTCAAATTGGGTATATAGGTGAACACCCTCAATAGAGCAAATGATACAGTACCCATCAGAGACCCAGAAAACAGCCTATTAAATTTATTAAATTATACCCATTCCAGCAACCCATTCCAATACATAGAAAAGCCATCCGGAAAGAACACTCCAAAAAATCTTTTTTTGGGTCCCGAAAAAATCAAACATATCCCAAACTTTTTTTACCCATCATTCCTCCAAAGAGCTCTTCAGCGGGTTGCAGGTGGGTGGGACCCTGTCCTTCCTAGCCCCGGCGGAGACATCAAAGGTGGACGGATGGGATTGATCTGTGGCATTCTATGGCTATGTTTCAATATCCAAACCTATGGATCCAGGGGGACTAGTACGGATTTATATACCCTCTGGTTATTTAACATAGCCATTGAAAGTCACCATGTTTAATAGGTAAACCATCTATAAATGGGCCATGGCTTCCATGGCTATGTTAAATAACCAGAGGGTAACCATAAAAAGTTGGGATATGATGGGATTTTTCTACCTGAAATACCCATTTTCAGGCCGAAGAACATCCATAAATCCTGCTGAATCCTGCTGTTCAGCGGCAAATTCCCTTGGTTTTTTCGTGTTTTGCCTGTCAGATTTCTGCAGTAAAAGCAGAATAAGGTATCTTGCGGTATCTTGGCCTTGGGCAAGAAACCATCTGTGTTGAGGGGTGTTTCTAAGTTGTTCTGAATGATCAATTGGTTCGTTCCTCCTCCCTGACATCAGATGATCGGATTTTGAAGCCGCTGGTCTTTCTCTATCTCAAGACTTTTCCCAAATGGGTTCCTTAAAACTCTTCCGACCTTTCGTGTTGTGGTTGCAAAGACAACCAGTCCCCACTCCCCGCTCAGATCACCGCGTATGTCGTGGATCTAGCGTGGATCGTGCGGGGTCCCAGCGGCGGTGCTTTCTTCGATGTATGTCTGATGGGGTATACACCGCAAGTGGCCATTCAAATCGTATGGATAACATGATAATGGCCATTTCCTAAAATGATTTGAATGATGGCATCTGAATGGTTAAGCATCTGAATGATGGCCATTTTCCTAAAATGATGATGTTTCCATTGGAATTTTTGGTGATACCGGATCCATTTTTTGGGACTTTTCCTCAATAACCTTGGTGATCACCAGCTGATTGGTGCTGCTCATCGAGAAATTTTCCTTCGAGATTTCTGGCACCGTGAAGCGTTGCGCGTTGCGCGCGGCGAGGAGCCGGCGGGCAACAGCATCTTCGGCTATCGCGAGTACCTCATCGAGTTCAACAACACCAATGGCGATGACTTGACGGTCGGCAGCCCCGGGCATCGGTTTGTTCGGTGGCTTTTCTCGCAGAGAGATCTCTGGCAATTCTAATGGGGAGCAATGATGTTTTAGACTGCTGGGATTTGGTGGTACCTTCTTTTAAGACAAACCCACCAGAAACCAAACGGAATGGTTGTAGCAGCAAAAGCACCAGATTCCTTCACAGAAGAGCTGTTCTCAATCCCGACTTCACTGCGCGCTTGCGCGCAGTGTGAGTCTCACCTGAGGCCAGTAGCTTTGAAAGCAACATCTCAACTGACACGCCACTGGAGGGGTCCCTTGACTCGGCGCTGGTGATGGGCTGTCCACCTTGGAGTTCATGATATCCTTCCCCCAAAAGATTGGATCCTGAATGGCCAATAAGAATTTCTTTCGAAGCCCGCCATGTATGGGACCATACTCAAAAGAAGGACTACCATACCCCTGCTGAAGTGTCATAGTGTCGAACCACACAAATCAGCTTCGAAGATGATTTTCTCATTCAGAAGGAGCCATTCAGCCGGGTCTACATGAACTTCTCCGGGGGGGGAATTTCCAAGCAGTAGGTGGCACTCAAAGGTCCACATTTAGTGCATGTTTGAGGACGCAGGGTAAACATCTCCGCACCACCATCTAGCTTTGAAAATCGCTACCGCATGGGCAAAAAAAAAATGGTTCATCAATCATTTTCCCTTAGGACAACGGCATAAAATTGGATTAAACTATGTTAAACCCATGATTTTCAGACACCAATTGTTGATTCGATATCCCATAACGTTTCTCCGTTATCGTTGGTTTTTATTGGCTATAAACATTGTAAACATTTATATGTATATAAACCCGCTAGAACCACATTAAACCCAGATTACCAGACACACCCGCTTCCACTCAAACATAATATTGTTGATTATGTAACCGATTAAAACCCCTTACAATTTATAAGCCATTATGATATCCCATTATATTCGATTATATTCCATTACATTCCATTATATTCCATTACATTACATTATATTCCCAGTAGTATTCCATCCATTCCCATTAACATAGCATTATAAATCCCCATAAGAAAAAACATTTTGAAGCCTGGAAGCTCCGAGGCGCACGCATGTGGTGGTCTACATCCAATCCAGCTTGGGTGAGCAGACCACGTGGGGGCGCGCAGCAGGGGCGCATTCTCGTGCTGCAGCCACCAGGATCAGCCAAAAACGGGGATATGTTGATTCAGAAACCGTTTTAAGGCCCTTGACTCAAGAAAAAGTCAAAGCAACTTTGGCTTTTTTGGATATAGCATCTGGAAATTTCACACCCTGCTATTGAAAACCACCACTTTTGATAGGTAGATCATCGAACTAAATGAGATATGTTGATCCATTTTCCATAGCTATGTTAAATGACCAGAGGGTATTTTTGCTCTGGGCCACTTGAGATCCGAAAATGAAGAGATCCAGTACCACAGAAGGGTAGCTGGATGTGGCTTTATTATGTGTGATTTCTGACATTTCAATCCAAATTTTATCAACATCTGATTCTTTTGTCAACATCTGATTTTTATCAACATTTGTGTTATTTTGTGTTATTTTTTATCAATCCATCATAAACGCAGAATTTGTGTCGATCCTTTTTTCAAATCCGCGGGCTCCAGCGGCTCCGAGCGGCAGCTCCGGCACCGAGGCCCACGTCGCTGCTCATCGATGATGCCGATGGCAGCGTTACAGGGACCGTAGCTGCGCTGCGTTTCGGGTTGGGTTGGCTTCTGATCCATGGATATGGCTGAAGATTTTACCGAACTTTGTGGTTGAGTACAATAGAGGGCTGCACTATCCAATAGATTAATATATATATAATTGATAATGAGAAAAAAAATATATACATAGTATATATATATATATACGTTGGGGATGATCACAATCCAGTATGGGATATCCGATCCATGATGGTAAATTAGCCCTAGCAGTGGGATCGAGCTGCAGCGACTGAGAACACTAAGAGCACAAGCAGCTGGTTGAAGCAGTTGATTTCAAAACTTGTGGCGATGGGAGTCGCAAAAGGGTGTTGAAGTATGAGAGGACCATTATAATCATTACACTTATCCCATTACATTACCATTACCTTGCCATTATATCCCATTTCAATGGTTAAATATATAAGTCCGTTATATATCCCATAAGATATCCTCATTCATATCCTATCAAATGCCAATTTTTTCAATAGTGACATCCCTAGAAAGCCCCAGATGCCACCAGCAAAATCACCCATGTCATCCATGGCACCACTGGCAACTCAGTACATAGATCGCTGCTTGAAATTATGATAAACCCCCATTCTATTCCCATTCCATTCCCATTCGATTCCATGATTATAACTCCTTATATTCCACTATATCCCACTAGATTTCGTTTTATTACCATGATATTCCCATTATTACTATGATATGCCACTATATGATATTCACATTAATGTTCCAATAGATACCATTGATACCCCACTACACTCCAATGATATCCGGTTCATAATATTACACCATTTTCCACCTGCCACCAATATTCCCACGATATTTCCATTGATATTCCCATTGCACCAGGGATAAACTCCCACCAGGATCGCCTTCCCGGACCGCGACTTGGACCTTGGCGACCTGGGGGGCAGCATCAGCTGGGCGGAACCCAAGACCTTGTCCAAGGCCGGGCAAAAAATCCTGGGGAACATGTGGATTTTTTGGGATCATATGGGAGATCATGGCAATTGGAAGATGATGGTAAAAATGGTGTTGTTATAGGGATAGTAAATTGGAAGATGGTGGTTTTGAGACATGAAAACAGGGTGAAACATGGTGGTTTTACCATGAAAAAAATAGGAGTTCATCAGGAAAAGGATGGTGTTTTACATCACAAATAGAGGTCTAGAACCAACCGCAATGGGGGCATGATACAGAAATAGCTGATGTCCAAAGATCGGGAATGGAGTAGGGCGCCCCATCATTTTGGACCCACCATTTCTGCGATTGTCAAATCAACAAACTTGGGCAGTTTCCCATGTTCTGATGCCCATTTCTTCCCATTTCTTCCCTCGTCCAGTTCCCCAGCATTTGTTTTTCTCATACCCGAAATTGCTGGGTAATGTGGTAAAGCCTAAACCCTGAACCATCCCCAATATTCCTAGATATAGGTGGTACAGTATATACTGTACATTGTACATGTACCCCAAATGGTAGGTGGTGACGTATGAGATCGGCCTGGCGATCAATGTGCAGGGGGTCGGGGGCGCCAGCTTTTCCATCGAAAGTGGAGCTGTTTTTGGGGACGGACTGAACACCAGCAAGATATTAGTTGGGTATTTGGGTAAAACAGCTCCCCAACTATTTGGGTTTTGAAAGTTTTGGGTATTTGTTTTTTAGATAAACCATTTCCAATAGCTGGGTGATGCATATATGGTGATGTGAAGCATTAGGACATTTACCTTTACCAATCCCTGGTGAAAATGGGTATTCGAACGAACAAAAATGGTGCTATGACAAAGCCCTGTTTTTTTTTTTTGTTTTTTTTCGAAACGTCAACTCATAAGATCATATAATAATGTCATGCAGGGGCCTCAGGACCCATTCAACATATTGTTCAAAGGGCAAATTTCATGGTTGATGGCTACAGGTTTTTTTTCTGTGTGGTTAGCAACCCTTCCGTACCAGACGGATGTCTTTCTGCAACATCCGACCAGCCTCTGGGCAGTACCTAAAACCACATGAAAATCTCATATTAGTGAATAGTAAATATTAATATAGCACGTGAAAGATCACTATGAAAGATGATGAAAGTACTAATATGATATTTACTCTTATCATAGAGGGATTCCAGCCTCTATGATAGCCGACATATATATATACATTTATTTTCATTAATTTTGTACCTTGCATTTTTCCAAAGTTGTAATCCTACAATCTCATTGATCAGCCTCCAAGGCCTCTCGTTCTGTGATCGGCCAACTGCCCAGCAGCGCCCGCAACGGGGCCCTGATTTCCGCTGGCGGGTTCAGCTGGTGGGGGTTAAATGTCAAACACATTTGGATGTTTATCCCAGTTTGTAAGTGGACAAAGAAACCATCGAGAACATATAGTTAGTATATGATGTATAATTCAGTATATATATATAGTTATTTTTTTTTTACGTGTATAAAGAAGATATCCCATGTGGTATATATGTATTTCACATGATAGACTATTACATAGATGTACTGTCCTATGATAGCTACATACTACCGACATACATACATACATACATGCATACATACATACATACGTACGTACGTACGTACATACATACATACATACATACAAACACTTACATACACATACATACACATACATACATACATACATACATACATACATACATACATACATACATACATACATACATACATACACTTACATACACATACATACACATACATACACATACATACACATACATATACATACACATACATACACATACATACACATACATACACATACACATACATACACATACATACACATACATACACATACATACACATACACATATATACACATACATACGCATACATACACATCCATACACATACATATACATATACATACATATATGTGAAAGGGGTGGCACTCCCTCACACACTGGCAACGGATGGTCAGTTCCAAACTGAAAGATGGTGGCTCCCAGCCACAAGATAGATGAAACAGTTCCCAACTGATGTATACCAAATGAAGAA
>Ga0126342_10004554_pt1 | contig 23752 bp, 17 predicted proteins | sample Cyp1metagenome_FD_92528 | JGI IMG/M metagenome (GOLD analysis project Ga0126342, IMG submission 92528) | Coral microbial communities from Lord Howe Island, Old Settlement Bay, Australia - Cyphastrea 1 metagenome | ecosystem: Host-associated > Invertebrates > Cnidaria > Coral ...
AAAGCAGAAAAGCAGAGAAGCAGGAAAAGCAGGAAAAGCAGGAAAAGCAGGAAAGCAGAGAAGCAGGAAAAGCAGGAAAAGCAGAGAAGCAGGAATCCAAAAATAATTCCTAAACCTGATCAAGAAAAAATTCCTAAAATAATTAGCCCTCCCTTTCAAAGCGGCATTATAACCGCTTGGATTGCTATTCTCATTCAGCAAAAAAGATATGTCCAGTTGATATGTCAACAAAATTGCCTTGCACAGAATAGGGTGATATTGCTGATATGATGTTGTTAACTATTGTCACTATTATTACAGCTACCGGTGACATCTTATCACCACCGAATTAAGTACTGTCATGAGCTGAAGACGTTTACCAATGTGGAATAACCAGGAAGGGGTATGCCCTGTGATGCACCCCGATTGCGGATGGTTTTTGACACAGGGCTTACAGCATTATCACCATTAAATCCATTAAATGGTTAGAATGCTAATGATCCAAACGCTGGTTCATAATCAAGAGTATTCGCTTTGATTATGATTATAACGAGTGATTGCCAGTTCTTACTTTCATTGCTATCTTTCTAAGACAGTATCATCACCATTAAACATAAATGGTTAACCAAAAGCATCATCTTGTTCATACTGCTGATATGATGATATTGTCATCACCATCAGAGACTATTATCATGCTGGGTAATGATTGTGACCCAAGATTACTAGAGAATTTCGTTGTCATCAAAGAGATATTATGACCAACAGCTACTCGTAAAAAGGAAAGGCAGAGGCAACCAAAAAGAAAACAAATGCGATGCTTAAATTCAAACTGTTTACACAAGGCCCCACAAAAAATAATACTATCAAAGTTTCTGCGTATTTCACTGCTACTGTCATTGTTGTAAATTGTCTAACCCACTGCAAACGCAAGCTTCAAAATTAGTATATCAGCCATATCCATCTAATCTTCGTCTCCAATACGGCCATTGCTGAATGAAATTCAGATGAAAAACCACTTGCTTGCCTCGCAATGTCTACAATTCACAGGCGCAATGGCACAGCCCGATATTTCTACTCGCATTACAAACAATACACTTAGTTCCCCATGCAGTCATAGCTTCGTACGACAGCACCATCATATTGTACATCAACTGCAGAACGAATAAAAAGTAAATCTTTGCTATGGATTGGAATCAAACCACGAAAATCCATTGCTTGTTCCAACCAATATCTCTCAATGAAAATAAACACAGGTTTCATTCAATCAGCAGCGCTGCCAGCTTCATGCATTACAGCAGCCGATTGCTCGACTTTGTCCAGAAGTTCCAGCTGGTCAGCCAGAATCCTCTGGATTTCTCCGACCTTCACATCCTCCGCCGAGCACGGCTCTAAGACTTGTCCAGAACTCACGCAGTGCATGCGCCAGCTACTTGCGCAACTCACAGCTGCTTGAAAAAATGCTGCAAAGACACACCACCACCAAGCCCATCCCTCGATCCAGATGTTGTCCCACGAGACGCCGCAGTTTACCAACATTGGCTTCCTGAAGCAGATTTGACTGACTGCTAAACCCAACTGTCCCAAAAAAACGGAACACATTTTTTTTTGGACCTCGTTTCATTTCCTTTGGACCTGGACACTTTTCATGGACCTTACTACAAATCTTTTGGAGATGGCTACCCTTCTTTTGGACCTGCACACCCTCCTGCTGGACCTGGCCCTTCCCAAACCATACCCCCTTTGGATAGATTTTCCAAGCTGCATCTTGATCGCAATTCTTCAAACAGTGCAACATGGCAGGAAGCATTTCAGTACATTGTGTGGCTTAGTGCCTCCTTCCCATTCTGCCTTCTTCTCAATTTCTACTTTTCACACCTCTCCCGGCCTTGGGCATTCATCTGGTTTCAATATCTAAACTTCCCCCCCTTGTGCCTCTCAGCAATTTCCTGCTTTCATTCACTTGGTCTCAGCAAGACTGCCCCTCCGGCCTCCTAACAACTTTTTGCATGCATCTTCATTTGGTTTCAATGTTGCCTCTCAGCAACTCCCGCATTCATGCCCTCGTCTCTCCACAGCGTCTTGCATGCGCCGTCGTTTGGGTTCAATATCTAGGCTTCCCCTTCTCGTCTCAGCAACTTCTTGCGCTCATCTTGTTTCGATGTCGAACTTCCCCCCTCCCACCTGCCTCTCTCTCACCAATTTTCTGCACTCATCTGGCTTCAATATCTACATGTTCCCCCTTTCTCTCAACATCTTCTTGCATGCATCTTGTCTCAATATCTGAATTCCCTCCACCCTGCGCCAGGTCCAAAAAAACATGTGCAGGTCCAAAAAAAAGGTGCCAAGGTCCAAAAACATCCAGCCCAATGTGAGCGCATATAACAATGGAGTTTCCTCCCCCCACCCGAATGGAAGCAAGGTCCACAAAGCAGGTGCACGGGACCAAAAAAAAGAAACCAAGGTCAGAAACAATTAATTTGGCGGTCGTAAAAAAAATCCCTGGGTCCAGCACAAATACATGCAGGTCCAACAAAGTATCCCCACCAGGTCAAGAAAACGCACAGGCACGTCCCCGACATTTTCTGTGCCCCCAGGCCCAAAAAAAAACCGGCTGTGCGGGTCCAAGAAAATGGTGCCCACGTCCAAAAAACATGCTTCCCCCAAAAAAACGCAGCCCATATATAGTCATTACCACGCTGACTGTATACATTCCCAGAATTTTGCCAAGAAACAGTGCTAGCAGCAAACACCATCACCCAAGCGGCTTGACACTTCCGGCGCTCGTCGGATGCTCTGTCGTATGGACCTGGTCGTTTCGCCTTAGATCGCAACACACAGGCATGCTGTATACTGGACATAAATTGCAAGCATTTTCCACAGCGCCCTGTTCCAATACAGATGAAAAGTTCGTCCTAGGCGCAACGAAGCGTCTGATTTGTCAGTTACGAAAACTGCGCGCGCAGAAGCTCCTGGACAAAACATACCGCTTTCTTAATTTAAAATCACCGCCACAAACTGATTTGTCAGTTACGAAAACTGCGCGCGCAGAAGCTCCTGGACAAAACATACCGCTTTCTTAATTTAAAATCACCGCCACAAAGAAAGCAGCAAACACTTGGATGGAAAAAAACGGAGTTGGTGCAACAACACAAGCACCGATGCTCTCTCAAGGGCAATACGAACGCAGATTACCCACTAGTCAATCAACAATGTGATGAACCAAACCAGCCTGCAAAGCTTAGACCGGAGGCTTGTCCACTGGCCATAGCTGCGCAAATGATTTATGGTTGCGAAAGGTCTTGAACAATTCTCCACAAAGACTCGAGCCAAAAATGATACTGGGATCAACTGCCGCAAAGCGAATGTTGAAAATGGGAACCATCTGAAATTGTTCATACTGATAATTGATTAAATTACCCGACTGGAATGATTAACAATATTGTTCATGATTACAACAATAACCATCAATAACCACATGTAACCACTAACTGTTTAGTTAATCATGACAATAGCTATAACTAAGTTTAACTATTTGGTTTAATAGTTTACCCTCTGGTAAATTAACATAGACCCTGAATATCACCATGTTTTAGAGGAAACTCATCTTCCAACCCCTATCTACCAGGGTCTATGTTAATTTACTGGAGGGTAATTGTTAACTCTTTACTTCTCCTTCTCCATTACCTCTCAGCCACCGAGAAATCGGAATCTCTCCTGGGTGCAGGACTAATGCTCGAAGCAACTCAGGCTCCACAGATAGGCGCACCTCGGGTGACTGAAGGACAAAATGACGACTGGGATTTCATCACGAAAAACATGGGTTGATCTTAGTTGATCTTGGATTTTTGATGATTGATGACCTTTGATGGTTAATGACCTTTGATGCTTCTTGATAGGTAAGCATAGGTCAAAGATGAAGGATCTATGGTGGATCTATCAAACTAGATTCCCAATTTCTGTGGTGATATGGGTATGGGTCAAAATTGGGTAGGCCTAATACTGGATAACAACATACTATATAAATTTATGAAGAAACATTGTGGTCCCAGTTCTTTTGAATCGATTTCTGATCGCTGGTCGATCAATGTCTTCTGTACTTGGTCGATCCATCATTCCCCGACAAAATGAGGACAGGCCTTTGAAGACGGAAGCCACAGCTTTGTTTTTTTTCGGGACCCTCTGGTAATTTAACAAAGCTATTGAAAATGGCCATAGAAATAGTTGATTTACCTATTAAAGATGGTGATTTTCCATAGCTATGTTAGTTTACCAGAGGCTAAACCATGGCTAATCGCTGCAATGTTTTTTTTTTCCTCCGTTGATGGCGGCCCGCGGAAGCCACATGGGTGGGCACCCCATCATCATCCCATGGACAAATCCCTGGAACCGGTGATCCAATTTTCAGCCGCCTGCGACGGTAGGGCTAAATGGTCCTCGGCCTGGGATGAGATCGGATGAATGGTGGATGAATGGTGGATGAATGGTGGAAGGTGAGGGGATTTTTTTTTGTGGATTTTAAATATCTAGACCGTGAGTGGTATCTATACCCCCTACTTTGTGCCCCCAGGAACCGTGGGGACTTGTTCCAGTAGGGTAAGTAGGGGCCATGTCCAGGTCGGTGAAGGAACCCACGTAGTATGGGATTTCTTCATTTTGGGGCCCAGGGGTAATAAAAGAGAGGGGATGGGCTACATTTGGTTCATCCCATTCATAACTTAGTTATCAGATGTTCAGCTGGTGCAGTGCAGCACTGTACGGACGATCTCAGTGATACATCTGGCAATATATACCAGTAACAAATCCCAAGAATGATGTATATAACTAGATGCCAGGCTTAGAGATTTTGTTTTGAATATGTCGCTGGGGTTTATTTCAAAGGCACTTTCGCACAGCTTAGGAAATTCGGGCACTGAAGTAATTCCATGAACCTCATCGTTTGTACTTACCGTCCTTAAGGTGAGCGAAGCAATTCGCAGCTTTTTGACCTTCCCAGTGATTACAACATACCCTCTGGAAATTTCAGAGTCGTCCTATCAAAGATCACCATGTCAATCTACATCAAATGGGTCATGTTCTCCACATCTTGATGTGGCGCATCCAGCTATTCGGAAGGCCCTCCAAGACAGTGAATGTAGTTTATAACTAATGTGGGCAACACAATAGTAAACCACCCATTTGGGAATGGTTTATACAACCTATAAAAATGGTGATTTTGGGGATGGTTTATGATTGTTTTACCCACATTAAGTCGGATTTATGGAGGAGAAGGGTGCAAAAGCCCCTTGTTCGCTTTTTCGTTTTCAGCTCATGGATTATGATCATCCCTATATAAAGATATCACAAAGGGTACAGGATGGTGTCCCTCAGTGATGTTTGTTGGTTTATCAACCCCATGAAAACTAGTTTGTTACATCTACCATAAACCATAGAATTCAGCCACTTGTAAGGCGTAGGTTTGTCATAACCCCCAAACCAATCATCCAGCAACAGGGTCGCAGCCGTCGCGAATCATCGCCTCCCGTTGCAGCCGCAATTGCCCGATGCTAGGACGAAGACGCATGCCTCGAGCAATGTGCCCCCCATGGCATCATGGCTTCTCTGCCAAAACAAAGGGGGGTTTCGCCACCCCAAATAGAACATCGAATCCCTCCCCCCAAAGTAGGAATTCAAACAAGACAAGTTATAGTTTTGCGGGAGATCAACAGACATTGGAATTCAAACAGCGAAAACGCTTTCACCGGCAATAAAGAAGGACACCACAAGCAACCATGGAGTATAACGAGCAATAACGGGTGAGCAAAAACAAAAGTGTTCCATTTTTTGCAGCTAAGAACAGCATAGAACGGGCGTAAACCTTGCAGATTTCATGGAATTGGAACATTCGCTGTTGGACTTCCTGTGTTTTGTGAAGTGTACTGTGGTGTTAGATGGTGAGGAGCTTTCACCTTTTCTGGATCGGGGTTGTCAAATACTGGGTTTCCCTGCAGTTTCCCCCAGGGAAAAAAGCCAGAAATTCCGATGGATTATTTTGGATGAATCCAAGGCATTTATGGGCAGCACGGGCAGAACATGCACTGGAGACCCACGAATGGTTTGGAGGATTTCAAGTGCCAATGTTCCAATGGTTTCAACAGTAGAAAATAGTGACCCAGGCTGACATGAGTGACATGAGCTAGATTCAGGAACAGTGTAGCAACCCCCCCAAGATATATGGAACAGTGAGTCTTCACTAATGGTGATTTACTTTTCCTTTTTGGGGAAGACCCTAAAATATTTTTCTCTTAGTTCTTTGATCTTCACCACATTTCACCACCCTCGGCCCTCACATAGATTTTTTTCGACGCACCCAAGAGTCATTTTGTGGCAACTCTTGAAATTCTCGGATTGAATGGGATGCAGATGTTCCATATTTAAATAACAGCAGTTAAAGATAGTTAAACCATGGTTTAATTGAAGTTATTCCACCATAAACCACTACTAACCTGTGTGGGCAGATCCTCTTCATTCAGCTGAAATGTCCCACCGTCGACTTGGTTGCGACTGTTGCAGGAGGCTAAATCAAAAAACACTCCCATTAGAACCGCCATCAAAAAACTTGGCTGACTTGTTATATATATATATGTACATAGATTGTATGTATACACATATACGTATACATAGATAATTCGTATAAATTATATATGTACATACATATATATATATATAGATATACACCCTATATATCACCCAAAAAACCCATGAGTTCCCATCAGGATCTAAGGCTCTGACGCTTCATCTGTGGAAGTAAAGCCGCCTTGGAAATTTGGTGCGGCAATTCGGAAAGCAGTGCTGATGGTTCTTCAGATCTCACTATGGGATACCCTCTGGTAAACTAACATAACTATGGACAATCACCATTTTCAATGGGTAAATCAACTATAAATGACCATTTTCAATAGCTATGTTAGTTTACCAGAGGGTAATATAACCATATATTCACTACTATGGGATATCAACTGGGATACTATAACCATGTATTCACTATTGGGATATCAACTGGGACAATTTTCGATGTGTCTGAAGATGTTGGAACAATTTTAAGAAAGCACGGTTTAGAACTCAATGTTTACCACTAAAATTACACTTTGGGTAATTAGCATATATATATATTATATATACATACACCCATAACACGGGAAACACGGCACCAACAATGGGTGATTGATTGTCAAGACAGCATTGGCGATGCATCATGGTTGATGTGGTAAAAATCATGGTGAGAACCATCAAACCTGTCATTTTGGGTCGTTTGGGATCATTTTGGGTTTCATACAACAAAACTTGGGTAAAATTGGGGTTATCCCATAGGAAACATGCCAGGGAAGCCCCAACTTCTGCAGGGAAAATACCGTGCTTTCATGGTGGCTTCTCGAGTAAGACATGGAGATTGTAGCGATTTTTCTGGACGATTTTTGGGATGTCCGGCAGCCTCAACGTTGAGTACGACTTGGTGAATCATGCAATACCCATCTGATTCACCACCATGAGAGAAACGGGGTGAGAACAAGACCCGCAAAACAAACAGAGATTCGGTGGGATTCGATGAGACAATTACCCTCTGGTAAACTAACATAGCTATTAGAAATGGTGATTTTCCATAGTTACGTTAGTTTACCAGAGGATAGACAAAATGACGTCAACCTCACAGAGTGTAGACCTATTTCAAGGTCTTCATGCCATGCCAAAAAGTTCCCACTGTGAATCTCCCGCATGGCTTATACCTCCATTTTGGGTCGATTAAATCAGGATTTTGGTTGCTGACTCTCCTCAATGCTGGTTGCTTAGAAACCAGTTTTTGTTTTGGCAGGTTACATACCTATCTTATCCAGCTTCGTTGGTGAAGTCTCCCCACTTTGGTCGGGTAAATAAAGCCCTGGGCCCTAGTCCATGTAGATTGCCAGTATATGCAAAAGCATGTCCATTCTGAAAGGTTCTATACCCAAATGACACTAGTTATATAAAAGTTATACACATCAGGAATGGTTCTCAAACCCATGTCAATTTTATCCAAGTATCCGTTTTATATCCGTTAGACCCAATTGAATTGGAACCACATCTTTCTATATAGTTCATTATTTATCCGTTCCATCCCCTTCCTATTCATGAAATCACCATTTTGGATCAATGTGGTTGAAAAACAATGCCATAAACCACCATTTTTTTGATGATTTTATACCACCAATTTATGTCAAACTTTGGGATGGTTTATTCTTGTTTCAACATTATACGGATTATAATGAACTAAACAAACAAAATGTATTAAATGGATTATTCTCCATGATAATCCTAAATGGATTTAATGGTTTCCGATTATCATGGATTCTAGGTGAACCCATGTGGGCTGTCTCTAAAGCCACTCCGCCACTGAGCATCGCAAGCCTGGGGCATCCTGACCACACTCTCATCGCCCACACAGCTGACGCTGCGCTTTCGGACCTGATGGCCACATCCCATGGCATCATGTACATATGTACATACATGTATACGCTGTATGTATGGATTTGTATATATAATATTATACATGTATACATGTATGTCTGTATGTAATGTAATGTAATGTAATGTAATGTAATGTGATGTGATATATGTACATATATATAAATAAGCGTGTATGTATATATATATATACATATATATACATATATATATACACATATAGATATGTACACATTCATTAGTATCGTGAGATCTGGGCAGCTTTTGATAATTCACCAATCTGCAACGCTTGGGGCATCTTTTGTGGTCAGGGCTCTTGAACTTATCCAACATGCTTATATATACTTATACAACACCTATGGGTACAACACCTATCCCTATCTCTCTATCTATACATATACACATAAACCGTTTATCTCAGATATAACTAGGGAAACAAACCATGGTTCTACTTCCAACCACTTGCTAACTCTCGTCCTCGTAGTCAAGCATGGGAATCCCGAACTTTGAATTGGAAACTCATCTAGCAGTGGATGATCATGAATATTTTTGCTCGCCGTGTTTGATTCTCAGAGAGAATACCATTTCGAATGGCTCCCCAAGATGGATATAAAGCCGCAGGAAAGCGCACCCTTGGGACCAACAGATATATATCTTCAATATCCCTGACACATTCAGATGGCATCATGCTGAACCATCAGAAATCATCCTCAATGTCATCAATATTCAATATCATCAACCTTCATTTCTTGAGTAGAAAAAACTTGTTGGTGGTTTCAATCATTTCAATCACCTGAAACACATAAAAAACCATTGGCAAATAAGTTATTGGGGATCATCATCGCAGGATGCCGACAATAAAACATCCTGCAGATCCTGCAGATCCTGTGACTCACCTAAAGCCTGAAAGCCTAAACCCTAAAAGCCGGTGCTTTCATTCATCAGGTGACAAGTAGATTAGAGACAAGTATATGAGCTATATGATCTTGTCTGTGTTCTTTGGGGGGCGAACGTAGGGTTTGGTTCCAACATCGTTGAAAGCACCAAACAACTCTAGTTATCTAAGTTATACCCAAGAAATGTCCCCAGTACATTCCCATTTGAGATAGTTAAACCATGTTAAACCCCCCATGTTCACAACCAGCAGAGTATCAACCCAGGGCGCAGGGATGGTTTCAGCTTCCCATCGAGGTCTTGGCCTGGATTGCTTGGGAGCCCCAGAACTGTTGTTCTGATTTGTCCATGAGGTTTTTGGTATTTTTTGGTTACCCAGGGTTTTTTGATTACCAGTTTTGAGAAACCAAAAGAGAGGTAAGTTTAAATGGTAAACATAATTATATTCATCAAACTTGTAGGGGACTCACATCTGATAGCGATAGATAGCTGGGATCACTATGAGGCAAAAAACTTCCGCTATGGGCTACAAAATTCATCGAATGGTTGGTGGTCAAGACGGCTAACACGCTAACGGTTATACCAAGAGTTGATAGAGGTGGGATAACACCCAACTATGTATGTGATTGTATCTATGTATGTATCTATGTATGGATGTATGGATGCCGTTATGTAATATAATTATATGATGTGTTTTTTAAATAGGTTATCACATGTTATCACCACAGATACATGCAGTACATCGGGCTGCAGATCCAGCAACACTTTCAGCTGACCCTCGGTGCAAAGACCTGGGCCGGAGAAATGAAAAAACCGAAGCTGGCGTGATGACCGGTGAAAATGGTCATTTATAGTTGATGATTTACCCATTAAAAATGGTGATTTACCCATTAAAAATGGTGATTTACCCATTAAAAATGGTGATTTTCCATAGTGATATTAGTTTACCGGAGGGTAATGGGACTTAATGGGGATATCATAGGGATATTCTACAAAAAGGGACTCAAAAAAATATGATCCACGGCGGTTTTTTCCAGGAAATGATCTGTCCATGGTGAATTTTCATGAATTTTCCATATCTATGTTGCTTTCGAGGGAAGCATCTTCAGGTTTTTCATAATCCAACGGGGCAATGGACAATCCCCCGATTATGCACTGCCATCTCAGAAAAAACCAGAGGGTAGGGCTCGATGGTGGGGACCGCTAGACTGAAAGTCCAAAAAACACCTGCGATCGACGCTCCGTTTTTTTCTCCGTATCCAATAAAAATCAGCCATCAAGTTGAAATGAAATGCTATTTTTCAGATATAGTTTCACTATGTTTCACTCATTCTGTGTCTACTTGACATATTCTTTCCACATGCTTTTGGCTCGATGATTTTCATGGCCAGTTTTCCTTCAAACACGGCCAGGCCAGGCCAACCATCGTACCGGCATGTATTCTTCTTGTCATCCCTAGAAGGAATAGTTGCTGCTAATTGCTGCTAATTGCGAATATCATATGATATTCATATGATCATATGATCAATTATGATCATATGTCATATCTGATCGTATCTAATCCCTGTTCATCTCTGCCATGTGTACATTTCTATACATCATAGGAGTTTGTTGATGTTTATTGGCATTCCGCAACAAAAAACATGGATATCCGGAGTGTCCGCACCAGCAGGAACCAGAGTCACCTGGCTCTGACAGTGCGACGAGTCACCTCGTGGGAAACCATGCTTTTCTTCTTTACATCCTTTACAGCTTTTACTATCCAACCTCTCTTTTTTTTGTTGTCTCGATGAATTCTGAAAATATCTGACAATATCTGAAGAATTCTTAGCATCTTGACTTTCCAATAAAAACATCAGGAATTCCTCCATCGATTGGCCAATAAACCACCAGCCCATCATTTCAAAGGCCTCGTCCATGGCGGAAGCGGGGCCAAAACCGCTGAAATTCGTTGGTCTCAAACGTTGTTATTTGGCAAAAGCCTGGTTAGATGGGGCTGTTCCCGGAAATTGCTGTTCTGGGTTTTGATGGTTTTAATATGGTTTTTCTGCGGGTTTATTCCAAGGTCTTTCAACTCTTATCATCTTTGAGCTATTTTTAGCTACTATTCTGTTGGGTGGAACTGGCTAGCCAGAGTTCCTGGAAGAAGACCACTGGATAGCTGTTGAAGCTGGAGATTGGTATCACAAGATATGTTGACCAAGACGTTTCTTTTTGGGGAAAAACAAATGAACATAACTAAACAGGTGATTTTGAATGGGTCGTTTGGTCTTTTGGTAGGTCTTTTGGCCCATGGGTCTGAAATCTGCGGTCAGAAAAGGTCAATTAATCCCAAAGCAGGTCGAGGGCGGGCTCATTGCATCCTTGAACCACTTAAGATAACCTGACAACAACCGACCATCATTCAGAGGGTTTATGCCATAATTTACCCTCTGGTAATTTAACATAGCTATGGAAAATGGCCATTGAAACCGTGGATTTACCCATTAAAAATTGGGATTTTCCATAGCTATGTAAAAAATAACAGAGGGTATCCTCCTGTTTTGGCAAAGCCACATCACTAGTCATCACTGCAAGTTCCGCCGTCCCCCTCCAGGCACAAAAGGCACAAAGCCAGTAATTTCGTGAGTACAGATGGTTTCCCTAGGATTTCTTGCGGCTCTCACAAGGCTTGTGAAGCGTCAGCATGTACATCCTTAGCATTGTGGTACCTTAGCAGCAACCAGCAGCTGTCACTGTGCCACCTGTTTTTTCCCCGTTTTTTCGCGTGAAATACGGTGGAATACGGTGGAATCTGGAGACCTTCCTGTGAAACACACAGATTGGAATGCCGCAACAACTACCCTCTGGTAATTTAACAGTTTGCTATTGAAAATGGCCATTTATAGTTGATTTACCCACTAAAAATTGTAATTTTCCACAGCTATGTTAGTTTACCAGAGTGTATCTTCAAACATCACTTGTGATGGTCGGATAGACAGGACGACATATCACCACTGTATCCATCGGAATGTTTGGTGCGGCAAGGCAATTGCCAGACTTTGAGAACTGTTCGCAGTTGGAGACAGTGTCACTGCGGCTTAGCCGACGGAGTGATACTGCGTGTTCCAATCGTGAAAGGAATTCCACATGGAATCTGAGAACGCACGCATGTCCTGAGCAGAGCTGGTGGCCGGGGCTTAAGCGACAAATCACGTGTTGTAACTGGTGTGTTTGTGGGCTTCGTTTCCCGGTGGGATAATTCCAACTCATCCCTTCCCCATAATCCCCGTTCGAAACCATGGTGGATGTAGGGGATAAAGCCATATTGGGACCTTGGAGAATGGGGTGTTTCATAGGGCATTGGATTAGGGGACGTATTGGGGTTACAAGAACCGACCAATGATTCAATCGGTGGATCCTGACGCTAAGTCGCAGCAACTCTCTGAAACTTCAGAATTTCTTCAGCCAAAAGGTGGTGTGCCAACAAAAAACTCGAATTTGAAGTGTTTTCCGATTTTTCCGCCACACTGAATTTGCTTCTTGGGTCAGATTAGCGATTCAAAGCCCGCTGATTTTTTTTTTGAGTCGTCTGTCAGCCATCCAAGGGACTTGAAAACGTGAGATCTTTTCATCCAAGCGCACGTCCCAGGTGCCTGGCGGGTTTTTCGTATGGCCAGTTCTTGTACTAATCAAGGTGTAAACTAAACCATCGATTTAAAATCAAACCATGTATATGTTTTGGGGTGATGATTTTGACATATTTTGCCGACTCATATGATTGAGACTGAGTGGTATAATGTTTTGGTGATCAGCAGTCAGTTTAAAACAACCCTTTGGCTGAAATAGGGTTAGAAGAACGTCCCAAATCAAATCGCATTGCTTTGTGGGAATGTTTTGAACTGATACTCTGAATCACATTTTGGAACATGCTTTGAATCAATAAAACAAAACCGCGTTATTATTCTCAGAGTCTTAAACACCAGCCCCAAGTCACATGTTTCATAGTGTTTGCTTCCCTGGAACACCAGCTGCTTTGACGGCACTTCATTGGGGGAAATGCAGAAATCCTATGAGTGGAGCTGGGAAATCCCCTCTAAATAGGGAGGTTTTGTTGGGAAAAAATCCCTCTTTTTCATGGTCGATTTTCCATGGCCATGATTCCCAGGGTGGCCAAGCATCTCCAATGGCTGGATTGATGGTGAACACTTGCAGAAGAAGCCTATTCTCCGATTTGGGATTGGGGGTGCTATGATAAATAGCTTAGCAGCTAAGTATTGCTAAGTATCCCAGACGGTTTTCGGACAACGCCACGGTTTCTGGGGTTTTCCTAAGATGGGGGTACCCCAAATCATCCCCACTTGACCAAACTTTCGTATTGAAACAACCATGGTGACTTGGGGATCATTTCGGGCTTTCAATGGGGGTTACCCCAATAGCTGGATGGTTTATTTCATGGAAATTCCCAATCTAATATCTGGATGAATCGGGTACCCCCATTTAGGAAACCTCCATGTCAGGAAGCAGCAATGATTCACATCAAACCAGCGAGGTACTTAGCCCTGCTCGCGTTAGGCGGCCATAAGCTTGAAGACGAGTGCGCGATTGTCCACCACGAGACAAAACGCTCATGTTCTCATCCTTCCTGGGGTCGCGAAAATCGCTGTCAGCGAGTTGTGAAACCACCAAACGAAAAAGTGAAAAAACGACTGGATGACTGGATGATAGGTTTCAACTGGTTTCAAACCATACTCAAATGATCTATGATGCCACTTTGAACATTTTTTTTCTGCCAGAGTTCAGTTTACCCATTTTCTTTTGAGCAGTGTCAGATGTTTCGTGACACCGTCTCACCAACGCAGGAAAAACCGTCCAACTGTATGTATATGTGACATGTGCATTAAAACCACCACTATATCATATATAGATAAACACAGATATACGTACGCCAACATATAAACCAAATCATAGTGATTCACCAAATCGCCGCTTTAGTTTAAAACTATTCTAATCAACTCCAATCCATGCTAGTGCGATTGTGATAAGCCCACATCGAAAAGCAAAACAACCGCACCATAGGTGCCATCCATTTCTACTCATTTATATCTCAATCGCGTTCTGTGAAGTGAGCATTCGATTAATCACTTCCGGTTGATTATCTATCTGGGTGTGTCTGACCATGGAGAAAAGGCCCCCAAATGACCTATAAGAAAAGGGGCATATTCATGATGAACCATCGGTTTCGGGACAAAAAAAATTCAGACACACCCATTTTCGGGGGGTATCATGGGGTATCATATACAGTATAGGAACGTGATCTTCGAATAAATCCATGGGATGTACCCTCTGGTAAACTAACATAGCTATGGAAAATCACAATCTTTAATAGGTAATCAACTATAAATGGGCCATGTTCAATAGCTATGTAACAAATTACCAGAGGGTAACCCCTGTATGAAGACCCCAATATTGGAAAGTTCATGTACTCAGTGAGCAGGCAATATCCATCCTGAGTTGATTCCATCTTGAGACCGGAGACCCCCCGAAAAACCGGAGCCAGATGGACAGAAAAAAATGCAGGTACACATAGTCATGTGTGTAGAATATACATGAGTGCATGGAAACAATACAGTATAAACACACACACACAGACACACACACACACAGACACTCTGGCTGCACCCAAAAAATCCACGAATACTCGCTCAATCCGAATTATAGTAATTCACTCACCTGAAAATAGTCGAACAGTTTGGCCATTTGGGGATCTATGATACCTCTTATTCCCATCCTTCAAGTGACGTCACGTCGTGAGGTCACTATAATTCATTCCTACACTTATTGGTAACATTATACATGTATAGTAACACTATACAATTCATTCCCACAATAACCTCTAATATAGATATATAGTACCACTATACATTACCACTATACATTGATTATCGATTACCATCTCCATATAGTGATTCGTATGTACTATGGTACTATTTACCACCATACATTACCACTATAGTATACCATGATATATTGATTATCACTATAGTACCACATTACCATCATTGATTCGTCGCTTTGTTCCCCATCGGTGAAAACTTCAGTCCCAGCCGCAACATCTCATGGACGTTTCGCAAGGCGCCATCGGCGGAGCGCTTCGGGGAACCTTGGGGAACCATGGCGACATGACCGGATTTCACGGGGATTGTACATGATTTAATCAGGAAATATGGGGATATTTCCTTGAAATGTATACCAGCAATTTAACGAAAATTATCTAACGAGGTAAGTCATTGAACTACCAGAGGCTCATGTTCCGCTGTTCAATGACCATCATATGGGGATTCAGCAAGAAACATCAGATCAAATGGGTATATAACTGGCAAAACTGGGGTTTAACACACACACACACATTGTACGGATTGAAACATAACAAGGGTATCAATTGGGTCTGGTAGCTGTGACAAGGCTTTTAGATAAGACAGCTTCCCAACAAAAATTAGGGGAACTTAACCAACAAGAATGGACATATTTGTCGACTGGCAAAAACAAGGGCTGGTGCCTGAGGCAATCTCAAGCAACCGTAGGTTGGTTCTGAGGTTTTACCAATGAGTTTCATTGGGACTTAACAAAAAAATACAATGCGGAATGCACTAGCACAAAGGAAGCCAAACAACCAACAGCAAAACGATGCAAAAAGGATAACCTGGGCAAGTTGAGCCAGCAATGAGTCATGGGAGTATTTTTTCAGGACAGACTTGGCGATATCGTTGCAAAAATGCATGAGGATTGAACCAACAGGATATCAGCAGTATTCCAACCAATGGCACGGTGCGCGCAGAGATCATCACTGAAGTGTCGGGATTTGATGGAGCAGTCATACTACTGGCTGATGTTTGAGCTACGTGTCTCAACTATGCCTGTCACTAATCATCATGAACCCAGAATTTTGGTTAAAGAACAGGAGACCATACCAGCCAGCATACCCTCTGGTTGGTCAAACATGGCTGGAAAATTCCTCGATTTACTTCGGGCATTTTGCCAAGGAACGCGAGGATTGTGCCGACTTCAGCGGTTTCAAAGGGGGTAAGACCTCGGTCTTTTTAAAGGCCCGGCGGCGGCGGTGAGTTTGGGAACGATCAAACACTTGCAAACATTGGCATATCACCTGCAAAGAATGGGGCTTTAACAGACATAACATGGGGATATGCCAGATGTTTGTAGTAAAGGTTATAACACTGACCATCAACATCTATCAACAATGGGTGCCGGGTGCAATATATGTCTAGATAATTCTATATATTTTTTGTATGTGTATATTATATATATATTAATATATTTACACAAGTATAGAAAAATCAACCTATCGTAGTCTATCAATTTCTGGCACCTCGCGAAGAATTGTGCGAGTTGTGTCTGGATCTTGGGTAGCCTTGGTAGCCTTGGATGACCCCGCTGGTGGTCGTGGTGCGTAGATACCTGAGTTCGTCCTCAAATGGGGCTACCCCAAACCTTGATAATAAGCAAAAATAAGCAAACACCTGGATGATTTTGGGGTACCCCCCATTTTAGGAAACCCTCCGTTGGTTCACCCTAGTGATCTGCAGCGAGCTTCGGTGCGAAATCTAGGTCCAATCCTAAACCATCCATATCCTTAATCCAGCCATATTATTCTTGGATGATGTAGAAATCACTAGCAGTCACTAGTCACCAGCGGGTTCCTGCATTGATCCCCCCTGATTCCCAATATTTTGCTGCTTCTATCAACGATTTAAGCAACGATGTGTTTTTTGAAACAAGGAGGGGCTGGTTTGGCATACCATTTATCATCACTTACCGGTTGTGGAGATAGTGTTTCGCGGGCTTGCACTCTTTTTACCAACCTGTTTTTATTCGGGACATCCACTTACCACATTCTCCTACATATTATTGTAAGTTCATTATTGGCTTTCCCACATAGTCATAAATCTTGGATATCCTGGTATTTCAAAAGCATTATATGCGGATAATATAGATAATCATAAATGTATCATTATAACCGTGTCCAACCATAGTATTACAAATACTAAGCTAACTTACACTATAACGGTTGCTGGACATAATACTATGGTTAACTATGTTGCATATCTAGGTTGCACTATGATGTTACATAGATTAATGCTATTATGTTACATAGATTAACATGAATGATATCCGGGATCCTTTTGCTGGATTGATATGGCTTGATATTGCTATGGGTCAAAATCCCTGGTATCTCACCCAAAAATAGCTGGTATATGCTGGTATAGTTGGATGTTCACCTTACTAAAATTGATCATAGCTTTTGACCCAGCCTCATATTAATATAATGGATATTAACTAAAACGGGATGCGAATGGATGTTACACACAAATGGCAATGTGATCAAAGTGACTCTAACTACCAGTCCTCAAATAGATTAATGGATATTTGACATTAATATTACATATTAATCCTATGGATATTAATCCTATTAATGGATATTAGTGGATATTAATCCTATTCATATTCCATTACCCTCTGGTAAACTAACATAACTATGGAAAATCACAATTTTTAATGGGAAAACTCACTATAAATGGCCATTTTCAATAGCTATGTTAGTTTACCAGAGGGTAATATGACAGGATCTCCATCAGCCCAGCTGCAACGCTGCGCTCGCTGCGCTTCTCTCGGGACTTCTCTCGCGGTCGGCGGTCGTAGGGCGTGGTGGAGGTGATGCCGAAGCGTGGCTTTTGGGAAGATCGGGGCTTGGTGGCCAACTGCAAACCTGGATGGAGGTGGGCAGATAGGGCTGGGATATATATATATATAGAATTATATAGACATTTTTACACATTTTGGACTTGTGTGTAAAAATCGTTATAACTGCAAACCTGGGGAAATGAGAAGAGGAGATGTATCTAAATGCACATGCATATAGATGGGAGCTGCGTGCCGAAACTGATGCAACTGAGCTGCATAGTCTGTGGGAAGGTGGGTAGAAGATGGGTATAGCTGGGAGGGAAACTAACTGGAAACTAGGAATGTCCAACATGAAGGGGGCGTGCGAAACGGAAGACCGTGGGATAGTGGGAATGGGGACGGGTGCATGACAAAATATAAGAAATGTGGTGCTGTTTTCAACGATCATATACAATAGACCTTTGGAAAATGCGAAGCATCTGACACGGCAAAGAAGTGAAACTGGGAAGATCTGAATTTTCCTTGAATCCTCCTTTCTAATTGGTAAACTCCCCCATTGAAGTCGAAGTGTGCAGCAAGCACCGTCGCCAAATGGTTTGGCCATGCACTGTCGATAGTGGTACCACATATGCAGCCACATACCACTTGACCCAATGATCTAATGTTAGTTTTTAGCAATGTCACTTAAATCAGCCTAATATTTTCATGGTTTATACCAGCCATTTCTGGTAGACTTGGGGGCCAAGCCATCCTGTTTGCAGTCGCCCAGCAACGCTTCTCCAACTCTTTGGCGTGATTCCTGCAACGAAGCCGTTCCCGCCGTTGATAAAGGAAGATTAATTGGAATCATCTAATACCAGCGATGAATAACACGTTTAATAAAGGAACCAGCAGCCGCATTTGAATATCATATAAGATGAGATTCCAAATTTTGTTACGCCGATTTTAATAAACATGTTCATTGATCCAGTTATATATGAAATCTCCCCAGGTACTTGCTTCTGAGCCAGTTATTCAGCACATAACCGAGCCAATCAGCTCTAATAGTTCAATACACATATACCTAATTAAATACAGGATGGGGCCCCCCAGTTATAAGTTGGTTTATAAACCATTATAATCCCCATTAACTATAGTTGTTATATCTACCATAAACCATTGCTAAGCCACCTATAAACCTGTAGGTTCTGTGATTTAGGTCTTATCATCCAGATAGCCTTTGGTAATTTAACACTTTGCCATGGAGTTTCCACCATTTTGACAGGGACATCATCGAACAAAATGGATCAAAATGGCCTATTTCACCCGAGGATAACCATTCGGGATGAAAAAACATGGGGATTCGCAATGGTGAGACTTAATCCACAAGAAGTGGGTATTTGACAAGCACAACTTGCAAAGAAATCAGCAAGAAATGGGATCCAGGAGTTTAGCATTCAACCAAGATTTTCTAGAAATGGTATCCAGGAGTGTCCGCATCGTTTTTTCCGGTGGTAAAAAGCAGCGTGGCATGCGGTGGCCTTTTTTTTGCCAAGCGTCCGTGTTTGCTCGTGCAGAGTCATCTCACTTCTGAGGCGATCTTTCAGGGCCTGCCCGAAGGCCGAAGGCGCGCAGGGCGGGATGGGAGAGTCAGCTAGTAGTTAGTAGTTCTCAGATGTTACCCTCTGGTGAACTAACATAGCAATGGAAAATGGCTATTTATAGTGGATTTTCCCATTAAAAATGGTGATGTTCCATAGCTATGTTAGTTCACCAGATGTTATCAGATATGAATGTGACTGGTTAGTTGGACATCGTTCGTTACCAAACTAATTGTCCTTGCTGCCGAAGATCTTTCCTGTGATCCCAACACTGGGCTAAGCTGATGCCGGATGGCCAGTGGTTCAGCTTGAATGCAAAGCTTCGAAGCTTCTGAAGTGCCCCCCCAATTAAAGTGGGGCATGGTGTCAAGGGTGAAAGCTGAGACTGTGCGAGATTACACCTGTTTGAGACCATAGAATGGGGGTTGCTTGATGTTAGATGGGATTAGTTACGAAACTTGTAGTCATGTTACTAGTTATGGATGTTACTGGCTATGGTTAACCATTGATCATGGAACTACTGGTTGGAATAACATGGTCAGTTACTATTGTATTACAATTCGTTACTAGTTGTTAGATGGTAATATAACAACTGATAGCTAACTGATGCCAGCACTAACAATTAACATGTCATCACATCAATTCTCACTATGCTTGGCTATTTGCGATAATGTGCCAATAACACGTCACACATGGTTTGAGGACTGACCCATCAATTATCATACTTAAGTGGGAGCGTAACTTGCTATATCTGGGCCCTTTTTCAGTAGCGTACTTCATGGAATGCATCTTCGGAGATGATGCACCTAGTTTTCACACCCGATGGACATGGGCAAAAGAGTAATTAAGGCCTTGGAACTGCAGATTGACTCCAATTCTGGTTTACCTTTTTTTGACCCATACTGTACCCAGTGATGACAATGTGGGTTGTGTTCACATGCAGCTACCCAATTTTCTCAAGCTACCACCATATTTCCTTGAAGCCGCCCTGCAGTGCCATAAAATGTCGACCTTGACATTGCTGCTTTCGAGGATACTCTGCAGATCTTCGTTTTCATCACCTTCACGCGTTGGACGTTTTTCCATGACATTGGTCAAAATCGGGAAGATAGTGCATGGTGATACCCTCTGGTAATTTAACGTAGCTATTGAAAATGGCCATAGAAATAGTGGATTTACCCATTAAACATTGTGTTTTTCCGTAGCTACGTTAGTTTACCAGAGGGTATCTCACAGTGCATAGGTGGGGACAAGGTGTGGGACTGGGCCATTCGCCATGCTGTTGGATCCAGGGAGATCATCGCTAATCATTGCAGACACTGAGAGCCCATCCTCCATTTTCGAACAAACCAAAATTTGATACTTGAAAAACATCCTCAGGATTGCCCAGATCTCATTATTTTCCAGACACAATGGTAATTTGTTACAGTTTGCTATTGAAAATAGCCCATTTAGTTCGTTGATTGACCTCTTGAAGATGGTGATTTTCCATAGCTATGTTAGTTTACGAGAGGGTAAATCTTGGAGGTTTCACTCTTCACCAACATCCAGCGTACGGCACGGTCTCATGGGTGCCAAGGGACACAAGTTTCCGGGCGCCGTGGCAGCACGTGAGATGGGCGGAAGGTGAATCGCCGACCTTGGGAGCGGTGTTTTTTACAAAAACATGGCGATTTAACCATGACAAAATGGGGTTGTAGATGGTTGTAACCTTTTGATGCATGATGTATCTGATAAAATTTTAAAACCACAGTTTTTTTTCTTTTCAAACATCGGAACTGTAGGGAATTGTGAACGATTTTCGATAGGTCCAACTTGGGAAGTTGGTGGATAAGTAGGCGGATCGGGCTGTAAGATTGATCAATGAGCCCCGGATAAGGGTTGATGGGGGGTTGATAACCCCTTGATCCATGGCTCCATGTCTTCATGGTTCCATATTCATCGCTCCAAACGCGGTATGTATTTTAGATTAAACATATTTACACGACAAAAAGAGGTACCCTTTGGTAAACTAACATAACTATGGAAAAACACAATGTTTAATGGGTAAATCCACTATTTCTATGGCCATTTTCAATAGCTATGTTTGTTTACCAGAGGGTAATCTAAGCAACAATTGCTATGGCTATGGGTCAAAAGTCGAAACCCAAAAACCCACAATGCTTTGGTCAAAAATCGTGTTAGGCTGGAAGGAACCATCCCATTTTCGGATATGTAAACAGTACGTTTCATAATTGGGGGTAGTACCTATCCTAATGTATCGGATACCTTTGGCAAAATAGCATAGAATGCCATCATCAGCCTATTGTTACTCTGCCAACTAAAACCATATGGGAATCGGCCCTGTCATCTGGTGACCTAAAATTGGATCCTTAAATACCTAGCTATGACCAAAATCTGCGGTGTCGTAAACAAGTTTGAAACCGTAGCTATGGTGGTTACAACTCCGGTTTTGATGTTTGACATTGTTTTACCACAAGTGCTGTTGAAATGTATTTCTTGTTGCTTATACTTATCTCTGGCCAAAGAATTCTTGACCCAGAGGTCTATCCGGGATGTTTGCAGGTCCATGACTACTCCATTTCAGCTTACCAGGGCTTACCATATATGGGTTTGTCTGAGAATAGAGTAGCCCACAATCCAATGGTTTATGAACGTTTTCCCATTAAAATAGACATAGACATCTGGGGTATCACTGCACAACCATTGACAAAGCCATGGCGGGGACGTGCCAAGTTGCGGCTGTGGTGCTTTTCGGCTCTCGGCAGGGCCGTCCTTTTGTGGATAACCCTTGGAGGATCATCCCAGGGATTGTAGTTGCTGGGGGTGCACTGAGCCATGTGAAAAGAAGAAGCAGCAAAACTTCAATGCCTTGTGATATATATATATAAAAGAAGATATTTTGCCAGTGGGGTCAAAAAACACCGATGTATCAAGCTGATGTTTTGGGACGATCCACCTGGGGATCAGAACTGAGGATGCCGTTCATCCCATGATACCATCATGATACTCTTCAGGATCTATTGAATCTATTGGATAGTATAATCCCCTTATAATCATCAACCAAACATCAACGATTCTCCCCATTTTTGCTACTAAAACCCAAATATTACCCTCCTGTAAACATACATAGATGTGGAGTTGACCCAGCATTTCTAGATCATTTTCCTACAAAAAACCATAATGCCATAGGCTTTTCCAGATCTACGTGACGCCCCAAGGTAGCTTCACCCACCCATTGCGCCGCCCATGGTTTCGGTCCTCCTCTCGTTCGCGCTTCCCCGTGAGCCCCTCGGCAACGGCCACGTCGGCCACGTCGGGCTCATGGCGAGCGTCGGTGTCGTGGACGGTGATGGCGGGAAGCTCCGGCTCGTGGATGGCCACCTTTACAGCTGTGCATCAGGGTATCATATTCCATTGTATATTCCATTGGGATCATCATTATATTCCATGATATAGGTATTTCATTACATTCCATGATATTCCATGATATTTTATTATATCGATCATATAGGAATCATCTAGGGATCCTATAGGATAGACTAATGGAATGTTATGGAATATAATGGCATTTATGGGATATCCCAGTCAAACAGTGGATATCCGGTGATTTCATACAAATCTTGCACAGTAAGTGGTACGCAGTCCCAAAGTAATAATCTCAGTGAAATAAACACAATAACCCCAGCTGTATACGTATGCAATCTGGTTGGCGGTGCAATAACCATCTTGAAAAATATGAAAGTCAATGGGAAGGATTATCCCATATATTATGGAAAATAAAAAAAAATGAAACCACCAACCAGTAATGTAATGTAACGCAACGTGACGTGACGTTTTTGGTGATGCGACGTCAGGTCACTTAATTTGCAGATCGGTCACCTGGAATCCTGGTACCAGATTTTTCCAAGGTGTTTGTTTTAGCCTACGGCGCCATTAACGACCCCAGCGTTTTTGTCATTTTTGCTGATTGGATGCAAGTTGCTCTTGAAATTGATGCATGCGCAACTGACGTCACGTCACTGGGTTGGGGTAGGGTGGGGATGTTAACGTTCATGTTAACTTGCGTCACATGCACAACTGACGTCACGTCACTGGGTTGAGGTGGGGTGGGGATGTTAACGTTCATGTTAACTTGCGTCACA
>Ga0126342_10004555_pt1 | contig 23747 bp, 19 predicted proteins | sample Cyp1metagenome_FD_92528 | JGI IMG/M metagenome (GOLD analysis project Ga0126342, IMG submission 92528) | Coral microbial communities from Lord Howe Island, Old Settlement Bay, Australia - Cyphastrea 1 metagenome | ecosystem: Host-associated > Invertebrates > Cnidaria > Coral ...
AGTGGCACTCTCTGCTGGACAGTCTGGAGCGCCCGTGAGCAGCAAAGCCTGCGCACATGGATCGTGAGTTTCTTTCTCGGATCAGCGGTTAATCAGCTGGCCCACTCGTCGGGAGAGTGGTCTGTATTCTGGATTTCAAGCTGCCCCGTGGTTTTTGCTATGTTGCAATGCACTGCAGGTACTTTGCGGAGACGAAGACACTCTAGGAGCACCTGAACAGTTCTGCAGATACTTTTCAGTTTGGTGCTGCCGAGGCAATGCATTCTTGTTTGATGGTGAGACTTGACCTGCTGCAAGCATGTGGACAGGCGCCACAACCAGGTGCTGCCCACTCTTGATAATGCCTGGAATGGTCTTCCTTTTGTGTGACTTGGCACGGTAGTCGTATCCACCCGGAGGTGCATAAGCTTTTTGTGGCTGGTTACGGATGGTCACTCACCTTGCCCCGTGAGACCGCGCTGTCGTCGCCACTGGGCCGCTCCCCGCAACGGGGAGGGGCACAAGACACCTGGCCACACATGACATTGATGACATCGCCCTCTTGCTGGTGTTCACGCCATCTGGTACTTGGTCCTACTCTGAATTTTGGGCACGTGAACAAGTACTTGTGAGTGGACTCTGAGAGGCTGGTTTAGTTTACAGTATATAGTAAACGCGACTTCTTGTTGCCTTGCTGGCAACCACGTAGTTCGCGTGTCTCACGTTTCTGGGTGGCATAATTCGTTTGCTGCATGTTTTTGTCTTTATTGTGACACAGTGGGTTTTTACCACTGTGTCCTTGGCAAATCCCTTGTGGTTTTTCTTGTTGGGCTCTGGCCCCGTTGGCTGTTTGCTTTGCTGTCTTTCGAATGGTAAGACGCAAATCTGGCTGGGGGATCTGCGTCTTACCCTGTTTTTGGTTGTTTGTGTGTTGGTTGTTTTTCAGGTTATGATTTGCCAAGCTTCATGTGACCACCTGCGTCCATGTAGTAGTTTTCTTACCAACAGCTTCGTCTCATGTAAGGACCGAGCCTTAGAGCGTGATCGGCCAAACTAGAGGGAAAAAAAAAGCTATGTCACTGATCAATACACTTCCTTGTGCATAGCAGTACATCTCCGAGAAAACGAAGGATCGAGAGAGGACCAGCTGAGAATTGGCTATCATCATTACCTTCCGGGGGGAGCAATGTCCCTTGCGACGGTTGTTGAGATCATGATTAGATTCGGGCCCGAACCAGCAGGCTTTTTGTCCCACTTCAGCTTAAAGCAAACCCCGTGTGCTTGCTATGGGCAATGGTAATTTCTCTTGCAACTATGCTGCAGCCCGGGATCTTCAATTGCCATGTCGTTCCCTCCAGCTTTGAGACTTAAATGAGATTCTTTCCCACAACTGAATGTGCTTGTCAACGTGAACGTTGGCTCAAGCCTGCGAGAGCGAAAAGTGTGTGAATGTGTTGCGTGTCACGGTGAGACGGCCTGTGAGAGTCGAGACTGCAGAAAATTCTTACTGTTTGTTTTGTTTTGGTTTAGGTTTGCTTCGAGCACAAGAAACGGTGTTCGCGATCTAACTTTGTGTGTCAAAGTTGTGCCTTGCCACCTCCCTCCAAGAGGATCAACAAGAGTAAGAGCAAGCAGAAGGGGAAGGATCAATATGGTTGCTCTTGTCAGCAACGCTGTTGACAACGGTTCTACTTCGGGTAACTTGATGCAATATGTCGGTGCCTTGGAGGAAAGCATTGCAGACTGCTTTTCACGTCAGGAGCAAAAAAGGTTTGTGAGGACAGTGGGCCCTCCGGTTCCATGAGAACCTTGAGGCCGTCATCGAAAATTTATCCACGGACTTTGAGGAGGACTTGAAGCATCTGAAGGGCCTCGCGGACATGAAGCATGGGGCCACTTTGAAAGTGAGGCTGCTTCTTGCTGAAATGGTGGCAACCCAGGGTTGAAATTTACAACATGTAGAACAATGCTCTACTTTTTCAATTTGAAGTTTGATCTCTGATCACACCAGGCATTGATTGCGGCGAATCGTGATGACACAGTCAGCGCCGTCAAAGCGATGCATGGGATTATGTCAAAGAAGTTGCAACCTTCAGTATGTGTCTGTAGGACGTTTGCTGGACAAGACTTCTGAGCATGAGGGGGCACCACGCGAAAGTTTCAAGCAATATGTTGAGAGTTTTGACTCAACCAAATAGGTCAGAGTCACAGCTTCCTGTGAGTTGGGTTTTTTTGTTTTGGAACATGCACTATCACTATCTGATGTTCATTCTATATTTATATATAATATATCACTGCCCTATCCGGCATCGAGCATCCTTGAAATCAACAATGTTGTTTTGATTTTATATTACCTGTCATCTCCATCATTATCCGGGGCCTGGGGCTCAGTACTGAGGGTGGTGGGGCGAGTGCCTCACAGAGCCACCAATTTAATCCAAGTCATACAAAATTTATCCCAAAGGAGTTTTGGATGCGGGATTTGGAAATCTTAGCTGGCTGTGACAGACATCAACCTGATTCTTCTGTTGTCAATTATATTTGATGAAGGAATCAATTAATCGCTAGTAAATTGGTCAGGGGAACATTCAATCTCCACCACCAAGCATGGCTCAGTAGAGAACACCGTGTGGCGAGTGTCTGAAAGATCCACAAATCTAATCCGAAGGTTCTGGTTGTTTATGTTTCGGTCAGTTTAGAGTCTAGACTTCAGACTAGACTTTCGGTTGTTACTGTAGATTGTTTGACTTGGAAATCTTCGCTGCTTGTTGCTGTGGTTCTGCTGTCAAAGCATGAATTTTTTGGTCGAGGGAACGCTCCACCACCAAGCATGGCTCAGTAGAGAAAGTGGCACGGCGAGTGTCTGAAAGATCCACAAATCTAATCTACATACCCTAACCATAACCTTTTCCAAATGTTCTCATTGTTGGTGATGTTGGAGTTTGCGTCAGGCATTTGGTCTGAAATCAAATTGGTCAGTTGTTGTCAAATCATTCGCTAATTGGTCCAGGGGACACTCGAGCTCTGCCACTCCGCAAGAAACCGGACGATGCAAATCGCCGCCCACAAAAAGTTGGATGCGCATGCAGTGCTCGCGCATGATTCATGAATGACAAGGTGAGATAAAAATTGAAACTATTGAAATTCTAAGACCCATTTCATGGCAGCAACACCCGCCATAACACGTCATAAAGTGTGCCAATACAAGCGGCAGTAGCTACTCAGCGCACGTGGCAAAAACAGCTTCCAAGTGTGGCAGTACAACTGGCAGCAATACTCTTGAAGTGTGGCAGCACACGCGGCAGCAACACCCTTGAAGTGTGGCAGAACACGTGGCAGCAACACCCTTGAAGTGTGGCAGAACACGTGGCAGCAATATCCAAGAGCGTGGCAGTAACTAGTCAAACCATGTGCCAGCATGTGGCAGCATCCCCGTGTGCCCAAACATTTATGCTACAGAAAATCCTGGTAGAGCAACCTGCCAACAATTAAAGCACCAACATGAATTTTCTGACTTCGCTCATGAACTCCCTTCCAAAAGCAATTTCTCATCGAGTTTTCCCTTCACTGTCTTTCAAGAATGCAGACATGGCTGTTGCAACGTAGGAGCAGGCTTGAGGCCAGAGCTGGGGTCTGGCGGCAACACTTGCTTGCAGACACAACGATCTGGCAATCTCCTGAAACATTCTGATTTCACGCTCCAAGACTGAATTGTGAGGGAAACGTGCTGGCACTGAACTCTCTCTGGCAACCAATTGTTTTCAAAAACAGCTTTCAAAATTTCTCCTGCAGCGTCTGACTGAACAATGGTATAGGGGCTTGATTTCAGGCCCACAAAATGCTTGAGATTGGATGCGAGCTGGCATGCCTCTCTTGAAATTGTCGGATAAGCTGGCAAAACCTTTGAGAAACAATCTTGAACGATCAAAACTGCATGCTCCATACCTTTCGAAGACTTAAAGACAATAAAATGGTCGCCCGCCAACTGTTACCGAAAAGCATCTGGTTCTGAAAGATCAAGTTCTTCATTGACTACTACTCTCCTACTTTTGACCCTTTTGCTGTAAAGTCTGGCCCTGTTACAAACATCACACGTGGACAATTTTGGAAAGTGAGTCAAATTGTGATCAAATGGAAGAGGAGCTAAAATCTCATGTTCCACGGATGCAGGATCGCTTGGCATTCCAGGATCTGAACTGGGCTCACCTCAACGGCTGGCCCTACTGACGAATTGTCAGGAAATACGACCGGCTCCGCAGCAAGATCTGGAGGAGACAAAGCATCGACATCACCAGCTCCGGGAGTGGGTTCTGCAGGGAATCCGGGTATCACTGTGAAATTGTTTCGAAAGAACGGAACGTTCTGAGTGACTCTTGATGCATAAAACTTGTTCGCCTCATTATCATTGATGTGGCACTTAGAGGGGTCACGAACAAGAAAGGGCTTGGAGCCCGGAAGCCACATGAAACCTAATCCATTCTGCCCTACATCAAGGCCAATTGATCTAACCGTTGGGCATGAACCCAAAGAGAAATGGTTGGCATCACCTAAAATTCCATCTTGGTCTTGGAACCCAATGGTATTGGACGATTTCTTGAAACCACCGCTTGTGAAAAAAATCAATTTCTCATGGGAGTCATTGGCAACTTCGGACAAGAGGGAGCTGTGATACCCCTGTTCCTGCAGAGCTTCGTACGGCACCAAGTGTCGACCTGTGCCAGTGTCAGCGGCCGACTCAAGAGACCCGATGGCCTGAGACGGAGTGGCAAAAGAACCCAACGCCGCAACGATGTCGACCGTTGCTGCGACTTTCGGTGCCGCAGGCTTTGGCTTGGCTTTTGAATCGGCTTTTGAGTTTTGGGCTTTGCAGGAGGGGCTTTCACATGACTACATTGGCATTTACCTCCATGAACACGACAATTGGGCATTCGATGGGATATGCATGGAGTCTTTGCGTTTTCCTCAACCGACATCGGCTTTCCGGGTTTTCCCTTTGACTTCTGGGTGGCCCTTTGGGGGCGTCTTTCGGCTTTGGAGAGCTAACTGCGGCAGCTACAGAAGGCGTGGCAGGAGAGGCGTTTGCAGGGACTGCTGAGGTCTTTGCCTTATAGGCTTCTCTCCTTTCTTTGGACTGCGAGGGATTGCTCAATGGATCGAGCATTCACATCTTCACGCTCCTCAGGTAAAAACGCCTGCAACTTTTCCCAAAGGCAATCAAACTCCAGCATTGCATGATTGAATTTTCCGGGGATCGCTTGATCTTATCAATCACCCTTTCCAAACGACGCACGGTTCGAAGCTTGTGGAAAAGAAATTCACCCAGCATTGCCAAGCATTCTCTGATTTGGCCACTGTTCACTGTTCAGTTGGGATTTGGTTGAGGACCCTCATGACGTTGGAAGAGAAATTTTGCAAATCGGACACGGGTGCCCTTTCAGCCCAACCAAAAACCCCGACTGGGACGCAATCAGCGGCCCTCGGAAATCATTTGAATCACTGCCCTGCCACGAGGTGCAATACCTTGAGGAGTGCAACCCTCAGCAAAACCTTGAACTTTGAATTGCAACTCCCGAACACCTCTCAAACCTTTGATGAGTTCCGATGTAAGCCAACGGCCCAATCTTGGGACAAGACCTGACGAGTTGGAACATTCCTGAGCTGAGTCTACCTTAAAGGCAACGGCAATCCATGAAGTGAGATAGTCATTCCCACTGATGTCGAGACGGCCTAACATCAAGATCATGGGGTTTTTCCAAATTCTAAAGTTAGCTGCATTGTTGTGCAATGGCTCCAGCTTTGCACTTTGAAGGGCACGACTGTCAACGATATCCCTTTCAGTTTTCTCTTCAACAAGTTCCTCATCACCCCTCATCCTCTGGCCAGTCACCGTCCTCAGGAGGTGGTGCAGGAGGGCCAACTGCAATCCGAAGACGTGGAGGCTTCCGTACCATTGTGCTCATAGTATCCGTATCCCATTCTGTCTGACAAACACTGATTGGCTGCCATCATTGAATCCATTCTTTGTTCCATTGATGATTGGAAAAGATTGGCATGGGGCTCGTTGGGAACTTCGACAACACTGATTGGCATCTACCGGTGCAGACGTCCTTCGTGCCTCAACTCTTGCTGCCACGGAAGAGGGAGCGGCGCTTAGAGCAGCCAGGCTCTCCTCAAGCCGGGCTTCACTCGATTGGAGACGGGAAACTTCGGAAATCAGGCGTGTAATCTCAGCAGCCTTATGACCAAACAAATTCTGGAAATTGTACATCTGGGACTCAAACTGGGTAATCTGAGACACCATGACTTGATTGCGGTTGATCTGAACTTCAAGTTGGTCTCGGGTTGACTGAACTTCCATGTGAAGTTTTTCAATCTCAGAGGTCTTGGAACAGTTGGTTTGATACAAACTTTCAGCAACATTCACAAGCTCTTGAATGCGAATGCAGGCTTGCTTGTACACTTCTTGGGCTAATTGCTCTAAACCCTGGACCTTCTCTTCAGATTCTTGGATGACCCGCCGGGCTTCAGACACCATATTTGAGAAAACCATGGGATCTACTCCAACATTGACTTGCTGGGGTCGCTGATCATGATATTCGAAGGTGTTGTGAATACAAGTCTGGGGTCCACTGGAATCCTGGAAGGAAAGTCCGAAGGCAACTGCGATGGTTGGGATTCTGAACCAACTCCATGACCAGTTGAAACAACAGCCGAGTGCCTACCAGAGTCATGAGCCTTTGGCATATTGTTGATAACTTGTGACATGTTGCGTCTTCCTTGTCCCTGCCCTTGCAAACTTTTGGAACGGGCACGCCGAGGTGTTGATACGCACTTCAGTTGGACCTTTGAGGATACGCACTTTCGGTTGGACCTTTGAGACGACGCTTCTCCAACGGCAGCTGGAATACCCATGGATTCACTGCTAACGTTCAAACTATCAAAATTCGATGTGGGATCTGAGCTTGACATCTGAACCTACCACCGCAAGTCTCAAAGAGTCTCGATACTACCTGCCACGGCGCTGACGCAGCCAAACAGCAGGGGCGAAAGATTCAAACACAAATCAAATTCGGATGCTTGAATTCCAAATGCAAACCACGGCAGTGAAACTAAGTTAGCCGTGAAGCTGACCCAACTGTGAAACATTGATACGGTCTTGCACTTGAAAACTTGATCGGCTGCTGTGAAACTCACAACTTCGGAGACCACCCTTCTTGATGAAATTGGTTTTCAAATCAACGCAGCGAAATTTGAAAGACGTCACATTGCAGTGATGAAACTTGGCTTTGGGCAATCGGCTGAAAGCAAATCAAACCACAATAACGAAAGACCGGAAATGGGAATCAAATGAAACTTCAACGGATGGTTAGTCTCAAAAGATGCAAATCCAAAAGTGCGATACTGTTGGGGTGGTGCCGCAGCAGCCAAGCGCCCAAAGGCTGAGACGAATTGGAACTCAAATGCTAAGTGAAAACACTGAACGCACCAAGATTGTCCTTCTACTGCTGTGACTGGTGATAATGGATGAACCTCTCAAAACGATCAATCACCGAATCTTCCGACACAGACCACGTGCTGTATTCCCAGCCCAACACCTGAGGTTGTCGAAGTTTACGCACTTGAAGGGCAATCTGACTGTCCTCTTGGAAATCGAGAATACTGCGCCGCCGTCACAAGATTCAACGTGCCTTGGAGGTAATGCATCCTCACCATGGACGCAAGGACTTCTAGGCGCCCTCTGGCCTTCAGAAATGAGATTTTAGGGGTCAAACAAAAGCAAACTACGGCCGATAACCAATTTAACTAATTTAACTACTATGAACGATTACCCCAAAACCCAAAACCACAGAAAAAACAAATTTACCGCGCTCACCGGGAGGGCAATGGCAGCGGCCTTGTTTTACCATCTTGAGCCAAAACAAAAGTAAATGCGAATGTGTTGACCCGAAGGGAAGGACACAACTAAATTAAACATATGAAAACATGGGTATGGTAAACTTCCATTTCTTTCAAATTTAAGTGTGGCAGCGTGAAAAAATCAGCAAACATATTTTTTCTCGGACACATGTTTCCAAAAACATTTGCAAAAAAATGTTTTAATTTTTGTGTATTTGATGTTGCGGGTTGACCATTATCAACTATTTCTGCCGCTTTGTTTCGCATTGTCAACTTCATGAATGTCGATAACCTTTGTTTCGTTCAGGAGGTCTTCGGTTTGACTTTGCCGTTGTTGATGGGATGCCATTTAAATCCATTGCGGCGGGAATGGAAGTTCCACTGGTGTTTATTCCTGCATTTGGGCGTTCGTCATGCTTGTTTTTTTGAATTCATGGGGTGAAATCAATAAAAATGGGTTTGGTCTTGATTGTTTTTCTTTGAATTTGGATTGCCGACCTCGCCACCTTTGAACATTAAACTTTCTATTCATGAATTTTGGTGATTCGTGATCCGCAGTTGCAAACCCAACAGTTCCACTTGCGATATGCGCTGATGAGTGACGTCTGGATGGACAACCAGCAGGCGCAACAGTTGTTGATGCTGTGGTCGGTTTTGACTTTGCTGAATGATTGTCTTGGATTAGGCAATCCTGTTTGCCGCCAATGCATTTCGTTGCAGCCTCATTTTTTTGTTTTTTTTTTTCACCTGACCCAATTTGCAATCAATCAATCAATGTACTTGGACGTTTTTTTTGAAAAACATGTTTTTGGTTTCCTTCACTTCACTTTGGAATTCCAATCAAAGATACTGAAGGTGATGCTTGTGCCGAAGGGCGCTGGGCTGATGCACGCTGTGCAGCAGTTTCACTGAAATTTTCAGTGTTTTCCCCAGTTCGTTGTGTAGCAAAAATGACTGCAGTGTATGACACTTGCTGCCAATCATTGGTGTAACCCCAGCTATGTTGCCTGCATCAAGGCCGCACATGCTTCGGAGGATTCTGATGGCATCATGGATTTGGGAAGACAAGAAGGCCTGGTCGTTCTCAAAACCATGACCATTACGATGAACACTTTGTTGACGATGGCGAAAAACAAAACCAAAACCAAAACACAAAAATAACAAAAAGAGAAACGGAGGGAAACACTTAGAATCCAAAATAAAGTATGATGATTATGGTTATGATGATTATGATGATGATGATGATGATGAGGTGGAGGAGGAGGAGGATGAGGAGGGGGAGGAGGAGGATGAGGACGACTACGATAATGACGTGGTGGATGTTGTCTATGAGTATGGGTTGGCATGGATTGGCAATTCTAATATATGATTGATTGAAAGTGATCCCCCCAGACGAGGCAAAGAGGACTTTGATCAGAAAAATACAAACGGCCTATTGTACCAAGGTACGGACTCAGCGAAAAGGTCTGATGTTCTTTGGTTTGCAGCCTCTTCCGCAACTGCCCCAGGTTTGTGCGTCATTAATTGGGTTCCTCAATTTGGTTGCCAAAAAAAAAACACAAACGCAAGAAACCATGGCCTTGTATTGTCTTTGAGGCGAGGTCTGGATTGTTGAAAATGTTAGCCGCCTTTTCTGCGCGCCTGGTACTCACTTGGCACAGTTTCATTTTTTGAACGAGCGAATCACTTGAAGCAGACTGATGGACTTTTTGATGATTTTCCTCTCAATGTAGACTCCGAGTCTTCGCCATTTTTCACTAAGGCGTCGCACGCGGACCTTCTCAAGAGCTGGCATTGGCAGCCGTGGCTGCCTGCACAGCTATGTTGCCGGAGGCAGCTGGCAAAACTATCTTCATACTATGTCCTTGCAAGTACGTTGACTGGCTAGATTGCATGTTCTTGCAATTGTCATTGTTTGTTCTCGTAGTTCCTCTTTGCTTCCTTCAAGGCAAGTCCGATTGCCTGCACAACTCAAATTTTCTCGGCTTTCGTAGACGCCTGATGGCTGCGCAGGTATGGCCTGCTGGAGCGGCAGATGATCTATTGAGTATCTTCCCAAATAAAAAATTCTAAGGATCTAAGGATCTGTCAAGTCCAAGAGTCAGCCTTTTCGCAACTTTTTTAAGCTGAGGTATGTCGGGTGTTCTCAGTTTGCTACTCCGGGCGGCCGCTACTGTGAGTCGCACAATGCCAGGCAAGAAAAGATAATTCTACATGAAAAGGTTGTGTGCTGCGCGAATCAGTGCAGGAATGGGTGGCTTCGCAACATTGAGGGTTCGAGCCTTTGCAGTGCCAAGTCATCAGCTTCGAATTACACACACACACACGTGTACATCCTCACATGAGTCATTTTATCCAACTTGATGAATTTTAATCTCCAGAGGAAGCCGTGCAACATTTTTTCCTTCACCATACAGGCGGCAGTTCTTCAAAAGGGGTGGCATCTTTGTTTTCCATGTAAAAAATGTCACAAGTAAATCAAGTGGTAAGGCCTGCCGAGCGGCTGCAGAACTTTTGACCGTTGAAAGCTTATGGCCCACGAAATGATATCTTCTCAGTGAAGAAACCTTGCATCGATAGATTCTGTTTGAGCTGCTGATCCATTGTTTGACTCAGGAATTGTTAGAGGCATCTGCTCCAGATTTGAGGCTTTCATCTGAGGTGAGGCGTAGGATGGGAACTGCAAGAGGAGAAAGGTAAAAAGAGTGCCTCAAAACAGGCAACCAAAATCAAAAGGCAAGAGGCCCGAAGAGGCCAAAACAGGAAGTTGGAGGAGTTGGAAAATACGAAAATACTGGCTGTCAGCCCGGTCAGCCCGGTCAGCCCGGTCAGGCCGCACTGCTGAGGGACTCGACTCTTGCAGCTCCAATGCAATGTCTTTCGGAAGCCTTGCTGGGTCCTAAGTGGGTGAACAACTGAGCGAAGAGCCAAGGACTCCTTTGTCAAGCGCACCGAAAGTTATGCATCCTTTCATATGTTTTCCATTTATCCGTAATCTCTTTCTCTTTCAATCGTGCTGAAAAGTGGACAAGAAAGTAGGCAGTCCCAATGCCATGTTTTGCCACAGTGGGTCATGGGCGAACCTCTGAGAGCCAAAGTGCAAACTGGGAACAAATAGCAACTTCATCTTGCCTCAGGCGTGTGGAATAATGCAGGTCCTGTAGAACACAAGTGAGACACAGTTGCATTCTCTTACAAACTACACATATATATAATTATATATATACACATCAAATAATAACATTCCCTTGTCCTGGGTTCATCTCGGTTCATCTCGGTTCATCTCGGTTCATCTGCGTTCGATGTCAGTGTCAAGCAGTGTGAAGGCGCTGCATTCTTCGCCTGACATGTGAGAAATGTGTGCTGAGGCTGAGTGTGCATCCAGATCCTCGACTCAACGAGGCCAGTTTTTGACAGCACTGGGAGCAATGAGGGTAGCAGGGGTCAAACAGGTTAGAGTCATTACATGTCATTACTTAGCTGTTGAAAAGCAGTGACAGGAAGAGTCATGGATGCTTTTGGAGAGTTGGGGGAATTCAGAACAAGTCACCAAAGAAAAGATGCTGTACTTCCACTCAAGTTACCTCTAGTTCTATGCTAGTCCATTGTCCCTATGCATATGCTTGTGTGCTTGCGGCTGGATTCTAGGAAAAGAGGCTTTCAGAGTGGAAGAATCGGTTCTGCACAGTGCTTTCAGGGCAGAACCAAAATTGGACAAGCGAAGCGTGTTACAGGCACAAATGTGTAGAAAGAGAAAGAACAATTTGATTTCCTGTCTTGGTGCTGCATTTGAAATGCAAACCTGGATTGATTTTAATCTAATGTGCTTTTTCTCTTTACATTTATGGTCCATATGGTTCACCTGCTAGATTTTGGGTCCAATAGCGGCGCATCTAATATTGAGTGGATCGAGGCTTTCTTGGAGCTGCTTTGGCGTGGACTGCGGCGTGTGGCACCGGGAGCTGCTTTGTCTTCCTTGGCATCGGCACATCCTGTACTGTCCTGAGGAATCTCAAGTAACTTCACAAAGCACACTTGCAAGGGCAACAAATTTTCAAATTCTCTGACTCCGGTCCATTGACAAAAATCAAAGTTCACATAGATTCACTGCAATCCGGTTGCTTTTGAAGAGCAACTCCGATCTTTGATCAGTCTCGATTTCCCAAGATGTAAACAGGTTGACCTCGATAAAATAGGGTGCAAGACAATTTTTAGCCTTGTGGCAGAGCTTTGATCCATTTACTCTCGAAGTTGGTTTTGCAAGTCTATGAGTCTATGCCATTATGTCTCATTATGTTCAAGATTTGAAGATATTTGAAGTGTTCTCTCTGCTTCCTGGCACGGTTTGCGAAGTTCACCGATTCCGCGGAGAGGCCTTGGTCTGTCTGGAAGAGTGTCAGGCCGGAATTTGGCAAAGCACAGGAGATCACAGGAGATCACAGGAGTCTTGCAGTTAAAATCTGGACCCAAAGCATCCAGTTTCATAGACCTCGGCTGTGTTTTTCACGAAGAGCACACCTGCAACTATATACTGCTTTTTCTCTGCATCAAGGGGGCTCGCCACATCACAGCTTCACATATTTTTACTCTTTCTGACATGTAATTACAGTGCTTCGGCAATTACTTTTGGTAATTACACCTTTGACATTTCTCTACTGGCCTGGCACAATATACTTTACTTTTTTGGCAGAGTCGCTGTTATGGCTTTTTGCCCTGGAAATTCAACTTTGTCAGCCCCTTCCTTCCCTTTTTCAAAGATAAGAATGGCTTTGAAGGTTCTTCCTCACACTCAGGCTAGGTTGGAGCAGATTCTTGCTGCTGATCCCTGGGACCAATGCTTTGGTAATTCTGAAGGCAAGTGTTCTTCGTCCCGGTGCTGTGGGCTTGCTCCTTTTGCTGCGCTTTGCTTGTTTACCTTTACCTCACTTCCCCCCTGTTCTGACCCGCAAGAGAAATCACAAAATACCAATCTGAGCAAATTATCAACAGCCATAGAGGAGTATACCCAGAGGTCTGTATATACATTCTACAAATGAGTCCAAAACAAAAAGGTGATGGGAGCGTTCATTTTTGGTGCGAAGGCCGGCCTATGCTCCAAGCTCCGGAGTTTATCTCCAGATCAATTGCTGGTGGGCTTGCAGCACAATTTGGAGCCGTGCGGATGTGTTGAGATATCAGGTCAGAGTGTTCTAAGGCATCCATCCAGAGCCAGTGCTCAGTTGTGGGATTACTTTTCCACAGGGTGATTGGCCAGGCAGATGCCAGGGGGCTTGCCCTGGAGTTATGCGCATCGCCACCGGTTGCCTTTACTTTTATGTCCAAGGCAGGACGAGTTTCATTACTGTGCTTTTTATATCTTTTTATTGGTCTTCTGGTCTTTTGGATGAGTTTCATTTGCTCTTGACGGGAAGGACAAGTAATGACAAGCGCAAACATCTCCAAGAACTCTTCCAGTCTGGGGGTCAGCCGTTGTAAGCCTGCTCAATCACCCAAAAAAACAGCTGGTGCCGACTCCGACGACCATCCAGTTTACTGTCAGGGGTGGTACGACGGACAGATGGGGACAGCTGTATTTTCGCTTGCGACTTACAAAAAAAGTGACAGATAAAAAAATCTTGCCTTTGGAAGGCATACAGTGGAACTTGCAGTTGATTGAATGATTGAAGTCTTGGCTTTTGCATTTCCTGAGCAAACGCGACAGCCACAAGATTCTACGAGGTCTCACTGCATTGGATTGCATCAGGAAGGCGAGTTGGAGCCGTACCTGGAGCGCTGAGCATGCTGGGCATGCTGAGCATGCTGAGCATGGTCACCCTGACATTTCATGACATGTCTCAGATACTCAGTACGATCCATGGGAATCGATAGGAATCTGTGGGACTTTGCCGCCTCTGCACTCTTTTTTTCACAGTGGATCACAGGAGCTTCCATGGGAGTGTTGTCAACTTCATGACTTGCGGCTCATGCAGGCGGAAGCCGGAAGTTAACCATTCGCACTTTCCGCCTATATAGACAGATTTATAGCATATTTTTTTCCCGAATGCGTAGCGAAGGGTTCTTGTTTTCTTTCCTGGGGGTCTGGGGTGGTGGACTGTTTGCGGATCGTTTTCGTGTCGCGGGGCTCTAATCGCATCGTCGCGGTGTCTATAGGGAAAGTGAGAAAAGGTTATGTTTTGTGACGTGTGCAAGCGCATTTCGCGTGGCAGGCGTGGGACTTTGTGGCACTTCAGCGAAAGTTGCTTCGCGGGTCTCTAATTACGTTGCCGCGCTGTCTGTGGGGAAAGTGAGAAAAGGTTATGTTTTGTGGCGTGTGCAAGCGCATTTCGCGTGGCAGGCGTGGGACTTTGTGGCACTTCAGCGAAAGTTGCTTCGCGGGTCTCTAATTACGTCGCCGCGCTGTCTATGGGGAAAGTGAGAAAAGGTTATGTTTTGTGACGTGTGCAAGTCCCATAAAAGTGTCCCGCAAGAGTGCCCCACCAGAGTATGCCACAAGAGTGTCTCAAAAAAGTGTCCCACACGATTGTCCGAGAAGAGTGTCAAGCAAGAGTGTTCTGCAAGAGTGGCTTTTGATGCGATCGAGCATCCCCTGTTCGCTTTTCATTGTTCTGTAGGAACCATTCTTCTACGTGAGGTTTTAAAAAATGCATTCGGGTTCGTGGCTTCTATCAGGCTTTTAGATTTTTTGTGCTCGCTTTTTCCAGAGCAAGGCTTTGTCTGCTTTGTCTTCTTTTTGCCAAAGCGAGCTTGAAGATGGCGGTTTCCATCCTCTCTGTTGTACACTTATTCAATGATTAATACTGAGTTGATGGGCTTAGCTGGCTAGCGAACCGTGGCTTCAACATTTCAGACTTCAAGTGCTTCCACACATACAGCTGAAATAACTTGAAAGCAGGCACATGAAGGTCTCGGGTTTGAGAACTTCCAGGCCTGATAGGTGACGAAGTGGTCAGATCTTTGGATTTCTTTAGCTTTAGATCATTTAGATCTTCATTTCTTCAGTGTGATTCCATCCCAGGCTAATGTAAGCTAATGTGTTCGGACAAAGGTGGTCGCGGTGCTGTCGATGGACCATGTGCAACTTCTACAACTGGGATGCATGTCACCACCTCAGTCATGCCTGTCCGGACATGCTGTGCGAAGATAGCCAAAATCAAGAAGGAGCAAGCTCATGCAAGGTTACTAATTATACCGATACCACAGAGTTCACGTGAGTTTTGACCAATGACGTCGCTTTTATATTTTGTGTAGTTTCCTACATACCATGTTCTCATCCCAAGATATTGCCGTGTTTTGCACAGTTGTGCAAGCTGATGCAAGCTGCACGTGATTGGCGTGTCTTTTCTGTCGGGCTCTGTCATTTGTGTCATCGCCTGCGGCATTTTTTTCCCTACTGTCCATGTTGTACTCCCATACAGCCCCGGAAAGCCCCATACAGTGTTCGCGAGGTCCGAGGGAGAAGTGCCACCGTCTTCACCAGCACTGGAGCTCCTATTAGATGGGCCATGCACACAGTTTCTATACAAGAACCATTTGGTATGCCTATTGCTATGTCCAGACGATTACTGTAAAATATAGTGACATGGAGCAAGTTTACTGAGTTGTTTGCCCAGGAGAAGCCAGAAACACAGGATTTGACAGTGCAATTTGATATTATATATATATATACATACATACATGTCTTCATGACTTGTCATGTGGCCTTGGCTTTGACCAGGCATTTTCAAGAGTAAACATCAATTTGTGAATCTTTGGAGGAGAGATCTGTTTTCAGGTCATTGGAAGAGGTGCAAGAGACCTTCAATCACTGTATGAGTGTCGGCAGAGTCTCCTTCGTCACCGGATTTGCTCCACGTGCTTTGGAGGAGCTCAGCAACAATGCATGACACCCACATGTCCTTCTCACAGCCAGAGAGCCTTGGGACAGCCTTGGAGAGGTTGTGTTAGAAGCTTGAGGCTATCAAGCCTCCAGCCCCCCAATCGTCCAAGAATGGATCGACAGTGAAAGTCTGCCAAGTGAACAGGAGACTTCGCCGATTGCTCCGGCCAAGTGTCGAGAGGATCCTATCCTGGTGCAGGAGCCCCTAAATGTGCACAAATAGCCGCATAGCCGCATAGCCTCTTCCAGGGACAGAAATACCATTTTTGAAGAGGTTGCTTTGTCCCCACGAGAAGGTTTCTGGGGTATGTTCCGGAGGTTTCCGCCAGAACAGCAACCAATTTAGCCGTTGGGGAAGGTCGCCAAATCGCAGGGTTGCCAAATAGAAGGTTCCCTGAAAAGGAGGTTTCTCAATGAAGGGTTCTCGATTTTCTTCAGACCAGGGACAAGGTTTCGAAGAATGATGCTCAACATGTACCAACACCAATCTTACAAAACTGAGTTTGGTTCGGTTTACAAGAGTTGCACTTCCATTTCGTGGATTTTTCTTGCGGCAAACTGACCAAAAAACGGAAATGCTGGAACCTTGCGACAACTTTTCTTCAACCGTTGTTTCTGTTGGTTGAAATCCCGTCGAAAGTGACCAACAAATGCTAACACAAACCACAAGAACAAAAGAAGATAATCGGCAGATGCTTTCATGTTTAGCGGGTGTTTAACTTTGAAATGACACGACAACTGAAATTTGGGAGTGTGCATTTATAGCAGCGCTTTTGATTTTACCACTTGAATTTGTTTACATAGATGAAAACCACGCTAATCAACCAAACAGTATGTATCATGAATATACCAACAGTTACCAACACAAGCAAAAAAAGATCTAGCTCCTTCAAGAGGTGATCAGACGAACAGACAGCACAACTCAAAAGCCTGAACTGCAATTTTGTGTTGCCCTTTTTCCTTTTCCTTTCGTGTTGATGAAAACTGCAGTAAAAAGGCAACCACTTACCAACACAACGAACAGAAACAAATCAAACTCAAACTCTAGTACTCAGGATCGGAAAGCAAGGCCTAGCGTCCACTTGCACTGAAACCCTCAGAGGACTAGACGCAAACTAATTGTAAAGATATGTGAAAAGTACTTCACGTCGTTTCTTGATTAAGAAACACACGTGGAACGTCCTTTATTGATTGCCACAAAAGAGATCTAGACAACTTTCAAAACAATGCTTGCAATGCAACCCTCCGGAGCGAGCACCCGTAAATCCATTGCGAAGATATGTTACTTGCCTCGCACACAATAAATCACTCAAACGCAAGACTTCTTTTGTATGATGGGCTACCCCTCCCTGGTGCCAGCTGGGGTCAGCAGATTTCCATTGCCTTGACTGACCACCAAAGGAGTCACCGAAAGCTTCCACTCCGCTTGGCTTCAAGACAAGGGCCAAAATCCGTGAGCAGAAAAGCAGAGAACCAGTGGGACCATTGGCTCCTCTGGCTTGACCAGGTTTGTCAGTTTTGTGGTATTTTTTAGTGATGTTAAGCTATAATAGTTATAATTGATAATATAAGTTATTATTTTTTTTAAATAAAGAGTTGGCCTTTGATTTTGGGCCAATCCCAAGGTCCCACGACAATTTTGCCGGTAGAGTGCAGCCAGCGAGGCACCCCTTGTGGAAGAGTTGGACGAGTTCCCTGAGAAGCTTCCGATTGCGAAGAAGTTGGATACCAGGCAGGCCAAACGGAACAGCAGATTGTCCGAACAGTGCCAATTGATGACACATTTGAGCCTTCTTGCTTGCGAAGGTCGTTCTAGAAGAATTTAGCTTCATGCTGTGCTGGTTCTGGTGTGATCTCATGGTGGGTACTGTGACATTCCTGTTGTAAGGGATGTTGCAGCTAGTGGGATGGCATGTGGTGTCATGGTATGTGGTGCCCCCAGATTGTCTTGCGGCATGTTGATGTTCTGGCCGTAGGTGTTTTTTTGGCATGCCCTGATCATGTTATGGTTAATGGCTGATCTTGTCGGAGTGTCCTGGTCGATTTGTGCTGGATGTTGCAGTGGTGTCACGTTCTGGTGTTGCATTTCGGTGGTGTACTAGCAGTGTTGTGTAAAATCTTATGCTGCTGGGCTGTTGTGATTCGTGTCGTAGTGGTAGGGTCGCTGACTTGGTGCTAGATTCTGCCTTGCGTGATGTTGGGTTGGGTTGAGGCGGTGTCCCGAGCGATCTAGCAAGCCTTGAAAGGGTGACCCTGCTAGCAGGGTTTATTCAGGGCTTGTTAACCCAGCAACTTCAGATTCCTGGTCATGCTCCTGTTTTCGTGGTGACCTTCTGTTGTGATCGGGGTTGTAGCGTAGTTTTGGCTCTTTTACCAAGTCCCTGTGATGCTTCTTCCGATGATCCTACGTTGATGCTACTTATGTTCAGTGGGTTTGGCAGCGAAAAGTCCAGATTTCTGAAACTGTGGAGGTTTGTATTTCCACTGAGTAGTTTATTGTCTTGCTTTCGTACCATCAACATTCATTTTGTTGCATAGGAAACTTTTTCCAAAGACGTTCAATGTAGCATGGTGAGAAAGGCAGGATTGAACTTTTCCAAAGACTTTCAATCTGACGATCTATGCCTATGCCTATGCCTGTATAAATTACTCTTCTAATAAGAACTCCACCTAGTTGAGCAGCACTTTCACAGTCCAGCTGCGTGCGACGACAACACGGTGTGATGTCATGCGGCAGCGCAGAGGGCTCATCTCAATATGTGGTGAGTTTGCTCCTGGGACATGGTAAAAGATGGTAAAAGTAAGAAAGCCATAGAAAGCCAAGATGAATCCTTTGAATTGGTTCAGCGGTATGGGCACTCGGCAAAGCATCGTTGGCATCTTTGAATTTCACCCCCACCGTCCAGGTGAACTTCTGAATTTCTGTAGACTTCCATACCATCCTTTGCCAGGCCACAGAGAGCAATTGCTGTAAAGACGGCTGCAAAGCCAGGCGGTGTCCAATGCCATATTGTCATCAATGTCATACAGCATGCAATTTCAGGCAATATATATATATAAGGCAATATAATGGAAGAGCGTATCGGTTCTTACTGAGTCATGAATGATTCATGGTGATTCTGTCGATGGGTATAGTTATACGTATATGCATATGTCTATGTATAATTATGCACACACAATATATATATATATAATATATATATATATACACATTTAGGTCAACTTCCTACTGACTGTACTTGGAGCTGAACGAGATGGTCAGTGGCCTCAAGAAACCATGGTGCGCGGCCAGGCAAGCGCAACACAGATGCGAAGAGAACGGAGCCATGCTCTTACTTTTACTTGAAGCGTGGAATGCTTTGCCTCAGCCAATTGCTTCCCTTGAAAAGTCTGGAGCGTGTCTTGAAATTATGGATTATCAAATTGCAGAGAGCTTCATTCATAGATCACAGTGTCAACAGCATTGGAAGAAGCAGTGGAAACCGAAAACTGTAGAGGCCGCCAAGACCGCCTCAAGATGCTGTGCAAAGGGTGCTTGAGGCCAAGTGCGGAGGTGTAAGAACTTCCATTGAAGTGATATATATATATATTTATGTGTATGAGGGATATGAAGTGACTAAGTGATGTTGATTTGATAGTGGAGTCGTTTGTCTGAGAATTGTTGTACGGTTGCTTGCCAGGAAGCATCTCGCTTGGCACGAGAGGCAGGGACAAATGACACGAATGAAAGGAAAGAAACGAATGAAGATGTTGTGCAAGTGTTGTGCAAATGTTTGGATCGCTTCGCCTTTGTTCTTCCAGCCTCTGCCTGCTTGGTGTGGTTTGTACCACCAGTTTAGTTGTCAGTTGACCCTCTATAGAGACTTGTCAGTTGGAGCCAATTTTGGTGTTTGTTACTGGAAGGATACTGTATCTTATTTTGCGGCCCAACGACCACACCATTGTCGGCCAATGGTCTTCTAACATGGGCCTGGTTTAGATTGTGCCAATCAGCCCTCCCCTCCAGACCATCCAGAGAAAAGCTCCATCCTACTTGTAGTCCAAAAGCTTGCTTTGAGGCCAATGTAGTCATGTAGTCATGATGAAACCCAACAATGAAAACAGCGAACTGAGTCACGTTTCAAGCACTTGGGCACTTTGTATTCTCAGCACAAGAGGAGCACCAGCGAAACTCACCCGGGCTTTTTGTTCTGCTTGTTGGAGTCTGTGCCCCTATCACCTCCAAGCACCCTTGCAACACGTTTCTCAAACTCGCAAACATTTGAAACGTTTTGTGTCTCTTTTGTCCAGTCGTGGATAAAGTGGTGCGAATGGAGCCATTCCAGCCTGGCTCAGGTGGCCAATGTGCAGAAGCAATTCCGTGAGAGTACATCGTTTGCATACGACTTTTGTAAGCTGGTAGACTCTGGCAGACTTGCAGAAGGCATAGCCTGGACTGGCAGTTTTCTTGGAAGCAGTTTTGGACTTTTGGACCTGTCTGTATAGCTTATATAATTTGGCGCTTTTCTGAGGCAAGGCGGCAGTAGATGCCCGTGGAGATGAGGCGCAAGAGTGAGAGAGCAGAGTTGGAAATTGATAAGATGAGTCACTGAAAGGAAGCAGTGCAACGATGGATTGACTTGGATTGACTTGTAGACGTTTGTAACTGTTTGTAACTGTTTGTAACTGTTTGTAACTGTTTGTAACTGTTTGTAGTCGATGCCTGGCTTTATTTTGTCCGTTTTTCGTTTAACTGTGGAAGGCCACTGCACTCCTCGATGACATTGCCAAGGCAGGAGTGGAACAAGATTCGTGACCATGATTACAGGATATCAAAGGTTCGCCCTAAATTTTCTTTTCCTGTCATGGTTGGGCTTGCACAGATGTGGAGCTGATTCCTGAAGGCAGATATAGTATCAGTGCAACACAAACATCTGAATTCAATCAACTTGTTTGGGCCGTATGACATACAAGTCATACAAGATCCATCAATATCCTTCCTTTGTGGGTCCAGGACCTTTGTGCTTGAAGGTCGTTGCGAGATGTTGCGGGTCCAGGTGTACAAATCCAAATGACTCTTTTGAGGTTTTATGAAATGTATTCGGAAGCCGGTTTTTTGCAAAGACTACAGGGCCTGGACTCCGCTTCTTAGCTTCTTTCGATGCTTGTCATGTTTGGAAGTTCTCAGGCTGGCATTAAGCGCAATCGAGTGGACTGAGTCGACTGTGCTCGGCTATGAATTCAGAATAGTGACAAGGTAATTGCGAAACATTTACATTGCTCACTACAAACCCGGCAATGCGAATGATGAAGAAAAAGGTCAAGAGAATTTGACAAGTATAAGAAGCAATGTCGATGGTGTTTCCTTGATGTCTATCCCAGAGCCGGCAGAGATAAGGACCTTGCGCGTGACACTTGAACAGTGTCACAAGCCCCAAGTCAGTTGATGATTTTATTGGGGTTCATATTACCCATTACATTATATTGGGATAATCATATATAATAATCAATTGTGGGAATTCCAATAGGTTTTTGACTCTGCTCACTTGAATCTGGGACTTTCGGCGCTAGTTTCGATTCTTTCAGGCGGCATTCGGCGGCATGTCAATGATGTGTTGCGATATGTCTTGGTCAAGCAATGAAGCAGCCTTCACAGTGGCAGCTTCGCTTGAGTTGGGGTTCTGGAGCGTCAGATTCTGTTCCAGAGTGGGTTGCGGGGAAAGACCCAGCGAAATGCGAAACAGAACTGGAAGAAAATCTATTTCACACCGGAAGCTGTAAGTATTCAGTTTTGCGGCCGATAAGGCCTGGCACTCAGCTTGCTCGACCCCCTTGCATCTACTAGGGGTTATATAGCACAAGCACATGAAAGATATGCATGCTGTGATTTTTGGCTTGGTTTGATCATGTTTGATCAGGATGTCTGTAGAGATGCACAGCTGCTTAGAAGGTCTTCGGCCATGAGCATCATGGCATTGAAGTTAAAATGATAGAGAAGTATATACACATGTTGTGCGCAAACTGCTATTCTACACAGTATTGTCTTGTCGCTATGTGTTCTCTTTATGCAACTCTCTGCATGTCATTGTGCCCATCGTTTCCAATTTCGATTTCTTCTGCATCACCTTCGTCCTACGTATAGAACTCAGCTCCATTGGATGCACATTTTCCATTGTCGCTTGGCACATCCAACTTAAGGCCAACTGCAGGTTTCCGGATCTGGTGCAGAAACGACTCAAGGCCTACCAGTGCACATTCATTGCAGCAACCTGTCAGCATGTGAGCCCCGTGTTGAGAAGGACGTGAAACGAAATGGACAGAAATAGTGACAGACGTATGCACACATATCTATCTGCAAGAGCAGCACATAACGCAACTCCAGTATGTTGGAACTAACGCTGACGAGCTCGACATTCAAACGGTTCGGCATTTGAGTCAGAGTGTCTCAATACACAAAACACGATGAAACAATAGTTTAGAATAGTTTAGATATGTTCAAAATAAGTTTAGATGGTTTCATTTACATGGTTTAAAGATGCTTTCAAGATGTTTGAAGTTAGTGTCGTTTCTGCCGCGCTCAGGTATGTCTTGCAATCGGCCAGGGCAGGGCCAAGCGCAGGCGAGTTGTGCCTGGGATCTTCGCCAAACTTGTGGCCCAACCACACACTACGCACATTACCCCATTAGATTACATGGTTTACACGTGACACACTATATACCCTTGTATGCAAAATTATGCAGACACATGATGCAAGTTTGTTGCTTGTATCTTGAGAAATTCATAGCCATGTTCTGAGTTGCGACGTAGTTCAGTCTGTGCCTCTTGATTTGGGAGGGTTGCGCAATGGTCGCACCAGCCTCGTCTGCGAGCGTCCGACTTTCTCGTGTCAAATGCCACATCGAGTTTCCAAGACGTTGTCCAAGACCGCGGGGCAGACCTCGGCCTGCAAAATTTGGAAAATCTGTACAATTTACACAATTTGCATGGTTTGCCATGCCCAGTTTTCATCACGTGTCCTTTTGCCTGGCTTTGGGGCTGTCCATGTGAGCCACCGAAACCCACGACATCAGAGACTTTTCATTTCGTGTTCTAAGTCTTCCACGTCCATCTCTGGCAAATGCGCATGCCCCTCACGAGGCACTCAGAACGACACTCGCGAGAGCGTGACAGAAATACTGCTGAAATTACCAGAAACAGAAGCATTCGATGGAATGCCTGAAGCAACTGTGCGACTTTTTCAAGCCTCAATCGCACGCTTTTCTAATCAATCTGAAGCCAAGTTGATTGTTCAGGCTCTCGGGAACTGGCGATCTGCACTCTCGAGAGGTACTTTGCCAGCATCAGAAAGCTGGCCTCCTGAACCTCTGGGATCTGAATTGCAAAATGCAATGAACGATCTCGACTTTCTTTCTCTGATATCAAAAAGCCCTGAACTCATCGACTCTGTTCTTCTTAACAGTCTGGACGCTGCTCAAAGACTGAGTCAATCCGAAAGCATAGCCTCTCAACAGCAAGACAAGGATGACACAGATGAGAAGGATCAGAACGGTTTCGGGCTGCAAATGCCAAGCTTTTCGACGGACTTCCTAAACTCAAACAGCGGGGTTGATCTCACGGGTGATGGGTCGGCGAGGCTGGATCTACAAACTGAACCTTCAAGAGCGCAGGGCAAAACGAAGCCACTCGAAGAGCCGGCTTTGGTTGACATGAACGAGACAGAAATGGAGATGCAGTCGGACATGAGAGAAGGGGATTCTGCAATGTTTTCAGAGCAGTTTCAAGACGAAGCCCAGCCTGGCGAGCAATCGGTCCAATCGACTTTGGCGCGTGAGTTCAACAAGTTCCTTAAGAAAATGAAAGCCGAAGCAGCTGAAGCAGCTGAAGGATCGGAAGGGTCGGAAGGGTCGACTGGAGAGAGGCCACTGAGATCTTGGAGAGAGCTTGCTGAATTCGAGAAATTTGAGAAGTCGAAGACCAGTGGGACCAGTGGGACCAGTGGGACCAGTGGGACCAGTG
>Ga0126342_10004556_pt1 | contig 23746 bp, 15 predicted proteins | sample Cyp1metagenome_FD_92528 | JGI IMG/M metagenome (GOLD analysis project Ga0126342, IMG submission 92528) | Coral microbial communities from Lord Howe Island, Old Settlement Bay, Australia - Cyphastrea 1 metagenome | ecosystem: Host-associated > Invertebrates > Cnidaria > Coral ...
GTGAATATATTAATGATGTTACAATAATTAGAATATATCTATAGGTATTGTGATCTGATAGTGAATATATTAATGATATATATATATATAGTAAATGTGTACAATCAGATATATCTGTAGATAGTATATTATATCTAAGGTCTATATCTATTACTAATATATCTGACAGGTAGTATTATAATGTAATATATTTATTTGTAAGTGACTATATCTATAGGGATTACTAACAAATACAATACTGTAAAATATGTGTCACACATATGATATAGATATCTCTTATATAATAAAAATATGACTATCAATAGTATTTGTTAGCAATATATTCTTGCTAATATATGATTAGTGGAATATATCTATAGGGATTACAGTATTTGCTAGTAGTTAATTACTGATAGCAGATACTATAGATATTGTATATACTATGTGATTTCCATAGAAATTCGACAATTCGTATTGTTTTAGTATATATCATTATGTATCTATAGATATCTGATATCTGTCATGTATGTATATATATATATTATATGTTATATAAGTTTTTATATAACAATATTTCCAGTAACTAAAATAAACCCTGGCAGGGTTTGAAAAGCTAGTTTCCACTAAAGATTGGTGATTTGCAGGATCTATGTTAAGTTACCAGAGGGTAGTATCTGTTTTAGTATCTGACAAGATATTGGTAGATATCTGATTTCTATAAGTAGATACTATAGATATTATTACATATTGGCTAATGATATCAATTGAGATCTATTATATAATAGTACATATCTATGTATCATTATGTATCAAATACATACTATTTTCCCATTCGGCCCATTGCTGCGTCTCACACTACGGCACTGCAATATATACTATTAGATACATATAGTTATCTTTACAACATAAAATCAGTAATAGAGTAATATAGTATAGATAAATTCAGATAATACTAACTATAGATATATAACATGTATCGTAGATGGAGCATTACCCTATGTACATACTAACTATACCAACTGTTACATATGAGTATAACCTTACTGTATTAGTATTACAGATTAGTATAACTACCCAAATTAGTATATTAGTTTTCAGTTCTTACATTAACTTGATAGATATTGGATGCTACTACTAGTAATACATGTTAGTTCTATGTTTGTACTATATATTAATATCCATAGCTATCCAGTATCTTAATAGTATATTATATGATCAAGAAATGATTTGATAAATAATACACTGATACAATAATATACTGTGTGTGATCATCTAGACAGATTCATATACAATATTGCTGATATATCAATATATAAGATATAGATCAATCATATGATAATATGGGAATTGCAACACAACCATGCAATAACGATGTTTATAACATATGTAATAACAATAACACTATGTTATGCACTTTATTACATATGGCCATCATAAGACAACAATGGTAATTAACACAATTAGAAGCAACTGGGAGGCTAAGGATATATATGGCTGATATACGGGTTTGTCTGAAAATTCGAAAATAACATGGAATGTTCAGAGGGTTGTAATCTTTATTCCCATTTCAGTGAGGGTTCATGCTTTTTTGAAATGTCCACATTCTATATGGGTTTGTTTGAAAATAGGGTACCCCATGGTAATTCCAATGGATTATAAAGTTATAATTGTTATTCCCATTGACATAGGCAGGGGGGAGTGGTATCCCCATTTTCAGAAGGACCCAGGTATCATCCTTACGTAGATAGAATATGGAATTGTCAAAAATGGATCCATTTGGTGATTTTTTTTCGTTGAAATTCCACAGCTTACTCCATGACTATACAGTAGTTATAAATAGCTATAACCAAGTATACATGAATGAGATCCGCTGCAAGATCTACTACTGTTTTTGCATCTGCAGATTCTAACACATATATTATATATATCCCTGTGGATCCAAGTATCTTCAGAGGAAGTATTTGGGGTGTAATTTTGGGGTCAAGTATTTGGAACCATATATACATATATGATACATACATATATATATATATACAACACACCCCAACAGCTAGAAAAGTGAAACTCTACTATACAACTGATAGACCAAGATTCTTTGTTTTTGGAGGCAACTATGTATGCAATGCATGTATATTGGTATTAGCCAACCATTTTTTTGGTGTATATTTGGACCAATACCCATATATCGGTTTGAAATTTCAATATCTGAGAAGTGGCTACTTGACATTTGTGTTTATAATTGTAGGGGATTACACTACTATATATTGATGGTTGTCAGAAGTCATTATGGGTTTATGTATATATATATATATACACGCTAGATTGTATGATTATACACCTTGATATGCAATTGGGATTAGATGTTTGTATTGTTGTATGTATCTTATTTAGATTTGTGTTTATGCATATTTGTATTTATTGGTATCACTATATCTGTCTATTAGCACCTTATTGTTTCCCTGTGTTCGATGTTTGGAGCCTTTATTCCCCACAAAAGCACAGATTGACCGCGGTTCATTTTGGAGGATCGTACCATAGGGTAAACATACAAAAACATGTGGAAAATCCATGGTTTCCCACTTGGAAAATAGGGAACATGATCTGCAAATGCTAGGTTTTACTGGGTTTTCCACATCCTATGTTAGTTTACAGGAGGGTAATTCCTTCCCAGTTGGGTTTCGGCAGCGCACCTGAGCTCCCACTGTCGAGGTCCTTCCAAGGAAGATGAAAGGGCAAGAAGAGGCACAACATTTTTTGATGTTGGATTTACCGGAGATATACGAGGATGGCGAGGATGTTCTAGCATATACAGTATATATATAATAATAATATAATATATCATTTTGTTATATTATATGAAAATATATTATATCATATTATATTATGTTATATTATATCATATTATGTTATGTTATGTTTTACACTCAGATTTATATTTACATTTATAGTTATATTTTATTATTTCCTTTTTTGTTTTGTAATATTTGATGGAAGCAAGATCGTTGGAATTAGGTTTTCACGTGTTTTAGCAGCTATTATATTTCAGGTATATATATATATACACATGACGCCACTCCAAAATGTTGTTTTCTTTTCAAATTTCCGTGGCTTGATTTACCATCTGGTCATTGATGACAGTTTGCTATGGGAAATATCACCATTTTTTGAAACGACAAGCATCGAGCGAAGTATGGGCCATTTGTAGCGAAGGTTTTTTCAAGTTCTTGGGCCAACCTCTGAAGGGATTCACGTACTCCAGGATACTGCACATGAATCATAGACTTTGCCAAGGGAAAAGGTGGAATTTGTATGAAATTGTAAGGACCTCCAGTGATGAACCCCTTATTCCCCTACTCCCATACTAATCCCATAAGCCAGGGGCTCCCAATTCCATGGATTTGGTGCCAACGGATTCACAAAGCATGGGCATTGCCGTTAGTTAATGGAACACCCACCACGTTTTCCCATGGGGAAACCCGCCTTTCTTTTCACGAATGTGTTTTTTTGGGTATACCTTCTCCCAACCCGCGCAGATGTTTGCCGTGAATTCTCCTCTTCCCTACCAACTGGATGCTGTCTCTTTGCCGGCCGCGCTGGCCCAGCTGGTTGTGCCTTCGTAGGATCCGAGGTAAGGAATATGTCGTATGTACATCATATGTATACAGTATCATGTAATGTGGATAAAACAAAGTCATAAAACATCCCCCAAAATCACAATGTTTATGGGTGGTATACTGTATATAAACCATTCCCAGTCATGGGTGGTAAAAATGACATTGTTTTAAACACATTATATGTAAATAATTGTAAATTATACACATAAAAAACTGTGTATACACTATGCACATATATATATATACATATGTATGTATGTATATTATATTTTGGTTCATTGAACATTTAGGTATATGAAATCCATCTCTGTCATGGGTTGAAACCACCAGGATGTTCGGGGGTCTCTCGTCAGCTCATCTTCGGAAGTTCGAGAGAATCTAATGTGATTGTGGTGTTGTTATTAGTATTGTTGATTGTTTTCATAATGAAATAATACCATTATTATTATTATTGATTGATATGATAATTAAGTAATTATAATTAATAACAATGTGATGAATATAATTAAGAATCTAATGTGGTTGGTAAAACTAATCTAATGTCATATTGTTGCTTGTTACTATGATAAAATATTGTTATTCATATGATGACTGTTGATTACTTGTGTTATTATTCTTCTAAAAGGTTTATCATGATTATGACTAATCAGTATAATCAACATTATCAATGGCCGGTTGATTAATAAGCCGGTTGATTAATATTTTTATCATTGTTATTATCATGCTTCCATTATTATTCTGGTATATTATGGTTGTTATCATGGCTATTTGATTAAAATTACTATGGTTTGTGGTTGGCTGTTCCTCTTGCTTAACCGGCATCCGTTGTTCAGAGACGAACGGTGCACGTTTCGACGACTCGACGACTCGTTTTTTCTGAGGCGGACACGCCAAATGACGTCAGCTGGCCTCAGAGAGACTCCAAAAGGGAATTTGTTCATGATACCCTCTGGTAATTTAACGTAGCTATTGAAAATGGCCATTTATAGTGGATTTACCCGTTGAAAATGGTGATTTTCCATAGTTATGTTAGTTTACCAGAGGGTAATATGTGAATCGAGTGATACTAGTAGATGATAATGTTATGGAATAATAGTAGGTAAAAAAAATGAACATATATATATATATATATGATTATACATTTATTACACATAATTTCATGAGGAATAGTATTATATACATAACTAGAAACCAAGTAAATTCAATGATATTGATTATATACTTGTATATAATAGAAGATAATAATATATGTACTATAACATATATATATATTATAGTTGATGGTGTTGAATATGGAACACTTGAAGATTTCAATAAAAGTAGAGTGTCTGGTCATTTCCATCACCAGTTCTGACCGAGCTGGTTGGGTCCAGATGACCATCTTCAGTATAAAGGGGGTTCATTGAAGGGGGCTCTTAAAATGACGGGATCCCCCCAAAAAACATAGGATTCAATACACTCAAATTGGTCATTTGGATGATTTTAGAGGTACCAAAACATTTTGTCGGAAACATTCATATCCCATCACTGGTTAAAGCCCCATGATTTTTTGCGTCAAAAAATCATTGCGAATTGACCTAGGATTGATGAGTGTGTCTTCTCGTCATTTAAAATAGTTTTGGAACATAGCCATTTATTTCGATGATTCATGATGTTTTACCGATCAATTATGATGATGTTCCAGTTCGCGAACTGTTCAATCACCAGAGGGTAAATATCATGCGTAATTATATATATATATATATATGGTAATTTAACATAGCTATTGAACATGGTTATTTCCTTCGTTGACGTTGCGAACTTTTTCCATGGCGATTTTCCAGTTAGGCTAATCTAATTTTTCCAAAACACCCAAAACACCATGGTCCCAATTGGAAATTCCCTACATCCACCATGGTTTCTACTAAACCCAGCCCTGAGTTTTTGAGGACATGGGGACATGGGCTGCTGAGGACACCTTGGCGGATTTGGTTCCCAGCACCGCAGGGACCTTTCAGGGGATTCAGTCCGTGGAGGCCGAACAACAGATGTCTGCTGCTGCCAGTATTACCCTCTGGTAATGGTAATTTAACATGGAAAAAACCATGGAAAATCGGTCAGTCTATGGAACATCTATGGACAATCAATCATAGCTATGGAAAGATCCACCATAGCTAATAGCTGGGTAAATCAACTATTTCTATGGACCATGGCTTCAAGTTCGCAAACTGTTAGTTTACCAGAGGGTTTTTTTGTTCTGTTTCAGTCCTTGAGAAGAGGTGCGGACAAAGAGTTCTCCTACTTCAAAGTTCGGCTTTTGGTCACTTGTACAACCAGTGTTCCATCTCAAAATAAACCCAAAAGCGAAGACATGCGAGGACAGATACCAAAGTGACCAGCAAAAAAGATGGGCAAGGGCTAAAATTACACTTAAAGCCTTTTACCAGTTATAAATGGTTATAAATGGTTTGAAATGGGGCTATCATTCCATGTTTATGGGGTTATTTCACTGACTTCTAACGGGTAAAGGGCCATATCTGGCCTCCTTTGCTGGTCCCTCGCAGATCTCGCCGGATGAATCATCTCCAATGATGCGGCAAGGCAGGAGATCTAACGGGGCAGAAAGAGGAGAACAGATCACAGACTTTGAGGATGTTTGAGAATAGATTAGATAGACATATGTGTTTAAATGAATATAAATATGTTTTTTTTACTTTGGATGTTGGCTATTTGGGTGAATCAACTCAGTGATGTTCGCCAACAAAAATAGGATTTCACCAGTTGAGACGGATCGATTGCGAAGTGGATACTCCCACTGGCTTATGGTTGGTGAATGGATATTCCTGTGACATGTTTTTCAGCCATGAAAATGACAGTTGCTGGCGGTGTCAACTAATTCACTACAGTTGTTATGTATTTCCATCCACTAGACCCTCCAAGTACCCATGATAAAGGTACGTGTCCCAAAATGATGGGAAAGTTACCCCATGTTTTCTCGCGGTGGAGGGCCTAGGCATGCTGATCCCTAGGGGCTTCAGGCTTCTCAGGTTGGTTCAACCCCAGCGATCAGAACAGATGCAGCCGCCAGGCAACTTTGAAACGCCCCGAACCATTGTTGGGAAGCCCAGTACAGAACTGTGGTAACTGACCAGTGGCACTGGTTAATGTTTTGGGATGGTAGATGGTGGGTACATGTGGGTACTTAAGTAGGCTTAAGTACTTCAAATTGCTAACATATCTCAAACCATCATGTTTGTTGGTTAGCGGCTAGCACAGTTTTGTTGGCTGCTTGCAAAACTAGATTTTCGGGAAAGATCCAATTTGTTGGCATCCAATGTCGATCTTCAGAACTGATTTCTTGGGATAGTTGATTCAAGTCACAAGTTTCTCCAGATTGTGTGCGGTTGCACCCTAGGTACTGAAAAAAAACGACGATTTCTCGGTAGTTTTTGATCAGACACACATCATTTTGCTGATTTCCAGGTTTTCGGCACAGCAATCACCCTGTGTGAAGTCCCTTTTTTTTTGATGGTACCAGCTGACCTTTTTGCTTTTCCCAACTGTAGGAGTTGTGTCGATGTAAATTGTACATACCATCTGGTTATGACTAACATAGCCATGGAAAGATCCACCATTTTTAAGCTCGCTAAACCATTTATTTCTATGGGCCATCTATACCATGGCTATGTTAGTCATAACCAGAGGGTATTGGATCTGTTCACTTTGGGATTCGTTAATAGGATACTGCCACTGCCTGTAGATCTCGATAAAAGTCATGGGGTTCCCAGGGAAGGACGCCGGCGTCGCAGCCCGCGTGCCCTCTGCTTTTTTGGGATGGAGTAACCTGGTGGGACCGGAAAAAAATGGCGGTTTCCATACATGGGGGTACCCCAAAATATCTGGTTTACCATCTGGTTATTTAACATAGCCATGGACAATCCCTCATAAATGGAGGTTTATAGCTGGGAAAATCGTCTATAAATGGGCCATTTTCCATGGCCATGTTAAATAACCAGAGGGTATAAGGGAAAATCCCAATCTAATTAAAATGGATGAAATGGGGGTCGCCCTAATTTAGGAAACCCGCATATACTTTTTGCATACATTGAGGAACATGCTATTTTGCCAACATTTAGTTGGTTCAGAGCCTGGGGTTCTGAGGGTTGTTCATGATGTGAAACAGTTGCAGCATGTTACAGTTGTACTTAAATGGAGGAAATCCTAGTACTTATCCGTGTACGTCTCGACTGATGGGGTAGGGAATTCGGAGAACCTGCTAGCCCCCAAATCCACAAAAGCCCACCAACACTTGACCTGGCTGTTTGCAACATAACTGATCTTGATAGTTCCATACGAACTATCTATATTGTTTGTATCTATATATATATATCTGTATCATTCTGTATCTATATCTCTATATGTAAACATTGTAATCATTATATTCTACTGTATCTATATCCCTATCTATATCCCTATCTATAATTAACCATTGTAATTATGTATACCAGTATAAACTTTATGTCTGGATGTATGAGAATCTACTGCTGGTAGCTGCTGGTAGCTTTGAACATCCCATGGCCATGGAATCGCCAAGATCGCCATGGAATCGCTGTAACATCGGGACACCAATAAGCGACATAAGTGGGGATTGGAACATTATAGGAATCAGGAAAACATGACATGTGCCATGTATTCTCACTTTAAAAAACACATAATATAAATATGTATATATATATATATCTCTCTCTGTGTATATATATATATATATATATTTGTACTATAGATGTATCCTATCCAATCTTTGAGGTGGCACTGAAAATGGAAACCTCGGCCACCCCCCAAAAATATGAGGAACACAACGGAACACATGACATCCGCAGCTCGGGGCCCAAAACGCCGCACTCACATCACACGCTATCAGCGAGACGTGCCTTCTTTGCCGCACCTGGGCCGCACGATGGAGCCACAGGGTGTCTGAAAAACGGTGTGTCCCTGTGTAATTGAAGAGCTACAAGGGTGAGGCCACCCTCAGTGATGTGTGTTGGTTTATACATGTTTCTAAATGTTCATGAATGTTTCTAAATGTTTCTAAATATCCATAAATGGTCATGAATGTGTATAAATGTATGTAGTTATTTATATATATATATATATATTAATGTTTATAATTGTTTGCAAATGTTCATAAATGGTTTTAAATGCGTGTAAATGTTTATAAATGTGTTTTAATGTTCATACATGTTCATAAATATGTTTAAATGTTTATAATTTTCATACATGTTCATACATGTGTCTAAATGTTTACAAACCCATTAGTTTTGTTATATCATGTTATATCCTCCTAATGAACCCAAATTTTACGTTAATCAAATTATAAGTCAACTTAGCTACGCTTCCGAGCCCACAGCTTGTATGTAATATGGAAGATGATCGTTTTAAATGTGGGGTCCCCAAAAAACATACGGTTGTAATACTAAAATGGTCTCAAAACTTGGATGAATTGGGGATACCCCCCTTGACTTAGGAAACCTCAAAGCAAGTGATTCTTGGAAATTCCCCAATTCCCAGTATAGTTCATTTATATATTTCAGCATATTTCCTATAGATTTCTCATGATTTCTCCATCGTCTTCCTTTCAATGGGGGAAGAACTTCAGCCACTGAGGCCTTCACCATGGCTGCAAATCTGGTACCTTGGACGAATCAAAGCGCGGCATAGACGGGTCATGACGGCCCCAGGAAAGGAGAGGTGGAGTTACCGACAATATGTCGATTATATACATATATATATATATATACGTAAATAATAATAATAACAATTATCATTATGATATATATATATATATCCATAATTATACATATTGGTTTATGTATATATATATATATTTTTTATACGGGTAATATGTGAGTAATATATATATACACATATTTGGATTAGTTGTGTTTTAACCATCAACAAATGTGAATTTGAAGGAGTCCATGTGAATCCATTTGGATGAGTCATCATATGCCACCACAAATCATGCGAGCTTGGTTATGTTTTATGAGGCTTGATATTCAAAATGGCTTCACCAGGAATTATTTTGAATTGAATTGCTTTACTGGAAAAACATAACTATGACATAAGCCATTTTGAATTACTTTACTCATTGAGACCTCTTGAATTTCTGGAGATCGGAGATTGTGGATGACCTGAGGTGGTTCCCTCCGATATCACCGTGGTCGAGGAGAAGAAGACCGTTGGCAAGTAACCCGGTGGCATATCTTGGACGAAGGCTGCGAAAAACCATAGTTTTGATAGGGGATTGGGCGATTTGGAATCTAGGGTATGACCATTGTTTTTTTGGGACGTTAATCCTGGAAACTTAAAATTTGGTCACGTTGCTATTGACAGACCTCTCATCACTGGTGACCTCACATCGTGACCGAACCCTGGAATCATGGTCAGGATATTGGAGACATCATCTCAAGCCAGAGCCGTAGCCGCTTAGCCGAGAAAACATTAAGTGAGTGAATTAAAATATCATCTGCACAGATATAATCATAATCATATATATATAATCTACCCAGATATAATCATATATATATATATGTATTTACAATCATATATATATATATATATATTTACAATCATATACATATATATATATAATCTACCCAGATATAATCATATATATATAATCATATATATATATAATATATTCAACCCAGATAGTTTTGTTTATATTTAATCATATTTATGATCATATATATATAATCATATTTATAATCATACGCGTATACTGTGTCCATTTACGTAGTCAAATGATCTCACGGCGGTTTCTGACACCATTTAAGGGAACGGTTCTGCGTCTATCCGGTGTACCCAGTCAATATATAATACATAATATATATATATATATATAATATAGTATAATATTTAATTTATTTTTTATATAATATAAAATATATAATATATTTTTTTTAATATATAATATATTCTTTAATATATAATAGAATTCATAATATAGAATGTTTAATGTATAATATATAATATATAATATATAAAACTATAATATAATATAATATAATATAATACAATATTATATAATATAATATACTATAATATAATATAATATAATAAGATATAATATACAATATATATATATATATACATATACATAGATATTATGACCATTATTAAGCAATGGTTTGGTTTGTTTGTATCATCCCCAATATAGGATGGGAATATGGAGAATATTAGGGGGATTCCATGTCGGGTTATCAGAAACCATAATACATTGCAATAGATTATACGATCTTATAATGATATCTTATTAAGCGATATTTTTCAGGCACCAAGCACATATTTAATCCCTTCCCCCTAAGATTACCTGGGCCCTAGAAACCTCGGTTCATTGCCATCTCGAATTCTTTTTTTGGTCATCTATTTATATATATATATATAAATCAACGAGCAACCTCGGGATACTAATAATTGTCAGGTACCACACACACCCTCCGGTGTCATCAAAAATGGCTGGAAAATCCCGCAGCTATAATTTGATGATGTTCACAGAAAGCTCCATCTAGTTCGGATTTCCCATTGCCACCCACGTTTGATGACACCGGCGGGTAATATCCAAGAATACATCCAATTCTTTTCATATCTGGATTGGGGAGCCAATTTGAGTTAAGCGAAAAAAAAGCATTAAACATCCTTAACTATCCATGGTTATCATCGATTCGCCATTCTTACAAAGTGGGGCCCCCAAACGATAGCTAAGTTGGTTTATAACTCCAATAAATATGGTTTATGGTACCTATAACTATAGTCAATGGTGTTTATAAACCATCTAACATCACTCGGGGGCCCCACATTGTAAACATCCTAAAATCATATGATTTCCCTTGAAATCATATGATTTCCCCTGTCATTTCCCGATTTTCCGGTGGTAGAAGCCATGAAATATCCCCATCATCACTGGGTTGAAGGGAACATCTTAACCGGAAACCATGGTTTTTCCCATCAAATGTAGGGTTTCCCCAGTATATTTTCCCTGAAACCAATCCATTGACATTAACTATATCCCCACTGAATCCCATTGAATCCCTCAAATCCCATTGAAGCACCATGAAATCTGCAGGCGCAGCTTGAAACCATGGGAGGTTACGGGACTGATGGGCATGGCTGGGAACCTCGGGGTGATGGGTCCATGGCCTGTATAAACAGCCCATGTGTTATCGGGGAAATGATATGTTATGATATGATAATCGTGGGATTGTGTTTATCTGGATTGAATATCATAATATGGGGATATAGTGGGATTATATATATACATATATATATATATATACATGGGATATGAATACTGATAAATGATGATGATGATGATGATGATGATGATGATGTGGGTAAAACAATGCCATTTTTACCACCCATGACTGGGAATGGTTTATATATACCACCTATAAAAATATCGCGATGACTGGGGGATGGTAAACATGATGACATTGTTTTACCCACAGAAATATCCATTGGATTTGGGCGGCGGGGTAGCCTATTTTCAGACAAACCAATGGATGTGTTTTTTCCTAAACAGACCAAGGAAGGATGTGGATGATTGTTTTTTGTTGCTGTTATCCCGCTGGTTTTTTGAGTTTGTTAAACCAATGACATGGTGTTTTTCTCGATGTTTTGGGTTCGTTGTGGGGCTGCAAATGGAATGCAGAATTGGTGACTGGGTGAATTGGTTGGGTATGTATGGAGGAATAGAAAGGTATCTAAGATTAAATACGGGTTGAGTATCACAGGGAGTTCATGTACAAACACCAAGCAACAGCACTAAACAGCGAAACAAATACAAGTTTGTGTAAGCTGAAACATTGTAGTCATGTTTATTTGTGCTTTCATACAGTCATAGTGTTTAATCATTTATTATTTTCAGTGATGAAACACCCCCATCTAGATGGTCGCACCAAATGTCCTTTGTTTTGTCTGGGATGGACACTAAACAATCGCGAAATCCCAACACTTAGCATATGGGTCCCGTTCACGGAGGCCAAGGATTTTCGAAAAACCCGACCTTTTTGCGAAAGTCTCGCGCTGGCTCAGTGGCTCAGTGCTACAAGGTGGTGCCCCATAGTTAGCTAAGTTGGTTTATAACTCCAATAACTATGGTTTATGGTAGATATATCTATACTTACTATGGTTTATAAACCACTTATAACTGGGGGGTACCACCTTGTAGCCCTTGATTCTGAGGCCCCTATGCTGCACTTGCACTACAGCAAGCCATAGGGCCCAGCTCTGCGCTCTTGGTTTTGTGGGGTCCAAATGATGCCATAACACACAGCTAAGGCGTAGCAAAGGTGCAAGGTGCTAGAGACAGTGGTAGATTTGACTTGACATTTCTATTTCGTGGTGAATGGAGGGAACGGTGAAGGGAGCTATGTGTATTTAACATTCATATTCCCAATGGGGAATGAAGGAGCTACCAATAGAGATTGGAGTTTCCCAACCACATGATAGTTATATATATATATATATATATATTGGTTTGTACCTATGTGTTGTTTGTTTTTGTTTTGTGTGTGTGGATGTGTTTCCAAGCTTTAGATATCTTGAAAACAGCTGATGTTCATCGCGGCAAAGAAAATCGGATCCAACGTGATGGAACCAATGAACAGCGGGATATAAAGAAACCATCGTAGGTACAAGGTGGTACCCCCCAGTTATAAGTTGGTTTATAAACCATAGTAAGTATAGATATATCTACCATAAACCATAGTTATTGGAGTTATAAACCAACTTAGCTAACTATGGGGCACCACCTTGTATGTAAAGAACTGATGATCTCCCGAAGTGAATGGGAATGGATTAGTTTGGAAAATCGAAACCAGAGCCCCCTATATTTCATGGGAAAAACATGGTTTACTGTTAAGAGGTTCCCTTCATGTTGCGGACATTAAACGAACCCAATTGATGAATGGGAATTGAATTGACATCAGACAACCATGGCTCAGAGTCGCATGTGTCCATGTGTTCATTGGCAATGTCAACCCAAAATAGAAAGTTTTGGCTGATGATGTTTGCTGATTCGTACATTGAAGCTTCTTTTGGTTCACCGTTGCTTACACAAATCTTGATCCTGCTTCGTTATTATACCGGCAATGAAGCAGCATGAATGGAAAATAACCATTGATTATCTTCCAAATAACATTTCTAACATTTCCATGTGCCTTCCCGTGCCATCAAACATGGCAATCGGAAATCACAAATGGTGGTTTTCATGGAATAATCATCTACAGGGTGGTGCCATAAGTTGGCTTATAAAACCCATGAAAACCAGTACATTATATCTACCATAGACCTTAGAATTCAGCCACAGCCAGGCCTCTCAACTGAACGCTGAAGGGGACCCCATCACAGCAGGTTTCCCCATTGCCCATGCATTGCAGGCTGGACAGGGGCGACAAGCGAAAGATTTTGTCTCGCAAGTACGACACGGATGTGACCCGATAGAGCGACACGGGGGCTAGTGACGGCTAGTCTGGTTGGTGCTTTGGAACCATGGAATTTTATGACTTTCCATATATTGAGAATAATTATCCCAACTGACGAACTATTTTTTCAGAATTGCTGAAACCACCAACCAGTTGTTTTTGTTGGGTGAAAAGGCTTGCTATGATATGCTATAACCATGGGCTAGTGACGGCCAGAAGTTTGGGATCAAATCACCGGTAAATGGACCATAAATGGACCATGGACATACCATGTTCCATAGCAGCATGTTGTAATTACCAGAGGGTAACTGTGGTTATATTTATATATATATGTATATATGTATACATGTATATATAATTATATCTGGTTGGTGGTTTCAAATATTTTCATTTTCCATAGTATATGGGATAATCCTTCCCATTGACTTTCATATTTTCAAGATGGTTAAAACCACCGACCAGTATATATATATACACAGTTATATACACATATGTTGCTGGAACTGGATAGTAAAGCACCATGACAGGTCATGGTCCGATGATGTCCGATGTAGCATGGGTCAAGTCACCCAGGTTTTTCCCATGGAATCCCCTTTCAAGAAGAACACATAGTAGGTGCGATTTATGGATGTTTATCCGAGTTTATCCCAGGCAAAATTTATGGAAGCTGATTTCTTAGACGTTTTCTAGGACTTAGAACATTAAACAAAAGCAAAAAAAACCATTGAGCTGGTTCTCCCCTGGGAAAAGACGCAAGCTGGAAATTAGTGTCCAGCAATGTGGCAATATCCAAATCCATCAAACTAACTGGTCCAAGATGTGGCAAACAAGCTCTCAAACAACCAGTAGCTTCAAGGATAGCTGGTGACCTGGGTTCTGCTCAATTGGATCCTCATCCTACCCGAACTGGAGGCTTATGAAGTTGCAGCCCCTGATCGGAGATCTTAGGATGTATCCACCAGTTCGAAAAGTTTAACCAGTAAGGTGCTGATCAGGTTGGCAGATCCAAAATGGCAACCCCATCCCCTGAATATGAAATATCCTCTCAGACTCCCACGTGGCCGTCCAAAGGAAAGGCCATCGTATGTACATGTGAGATTTGGATCGTATGTGCACGCGGAGACATTTAGGAAAATGATCGTATGTACACGCGGGTAGCGGATTGCAGCTGGAGGCTGCTAACGCATCGTAACAGCTGCGTGAAGAGAAGAATTGCATGGGTTGCAGAATTTACAGAAGAGCTCACTGGGAGGCAGGTCAAAGCAGAAGTAGCCCAGATAATGAAGTAGCTGACGGAAGAGGTGCCTGCCTCAGCGAAGAGGTCGCTGAGTGACGAAGTAGCTTACAAAAAGAACGTATACCACTCACACTCATTCTCTCATCCATCCATCCATCCAATTATTTATTTATCCATTCACTGATTCATTTTGATTTAGTGGTTCGTCGATTCGATGATTCATTGATCCACTGATTCATTGATTCACTGCTTTGCTGATTCACTGATTCGCCGATTCATTGATTTGTGGTTTCATTGCTTCATTGATTCATGTGTAGTTATTCATCGACACTACTGCATTCATTGGAGTCAATGATTGGGCGCCAGTTGGGCGCCGAATATGTGATCATCCTGTATGCGTGTGAAGGAACGTTAACATCCCCTCCCCCCACCCCTCTTCCGAGGAGTTCGCTGCCCAGGACCTTGGCGTCCTTCGCCGACTGTTTGACCGGTTTGTGGTCTTCCTGGGGGCCTTGCCCAAACGTTTGGCGCACTCGGCGCCAAAGGCTTCTTGAGGTGCAAGTGGGCGTGCAGATGCGCCTCAGGGACCAAAGAAACAGCATAGCAGCAATGTTTGTTTTCAGCCCTTGCTTGCAGGGGGGAGGCGCATTCCATTGTCCGACAAGCCTTTGCGGGAGCCATCCGAATAGGCCATTTCTATGTGGTGGCGGACAACCCAGGAGTTCCAAAGGTCACAGTTTAAGATTAAGCAAGGTTTCTCTTAAATTATTCAAGCAAAGTTCCTTAATTAAGGAAAAAGTACCTTTCCTTATTTAAGAAAAGTTTTTTAAAGACAATTCAAACAGTGTTTGGCATGGTGAAAGGATACTGGTTTGTAACATGTTTTTAATGCTTGTAGAGATGAATGTAAAATTGTTTGTTCAGAATGGGCATGGATATTTTGTGCTCGGACGGATGAATTCCGGGGTTTTCCATTTTAAGTTTGTTTTTGGAAGTATAGACTGTGTATTCCTACAGGATGATGGGGAAGGATTGCGATGCGTAGGTTATTTACATGGGTTGACTTTCGAAGATAAGATATTTGCAAAGCACGCGGTGCCCACAGAAAATGTAAGTGGAATATTGTTTGTGTACATAGATCATGTTTGGAGAAACGGCGGTTTTCAAATTTTAATCTATTTTGCGGCAAAATGGGAAAAGAGACTTGCCCTTTTCCGTTTCGGTTTCTTTTGAAAAATAGACAGTGTTTTTTCATTCTTTTGAATGTATATATATTTATATATAGTATATAACTCTATTTATATATATATATATATACATATAGAAAAGTATATGTATATATACATATAGAAAAGAACATCTTTATTGAAACAAAAACAAATGTTTAAGTATACGCATATATATATAGATTAAACAAAAAACAAACAATAAGAAAACTTACGCATTCAAAAATGTTTAAATATTCTCAAAATTTTCAAACTGTCCATAACTAATGTCTTTTCAAAAAACTACAATAAAAATAGAAAACCTACTTGTTTTTTTTCATCAGCTCGCGCAACCATAGGCCCCGAAACGTTTTTGTCCCCGACACTATTCTTGAAATTTATGCGGCTGTGGTCTCCAGGCCAGGGCTCAGCTATACCACATACCCCCTCTTCCAAGCTTATGCTGTGGAAGGGTGGTGGCTGGACAACTTCCTCAAGCGGGGCAAGCTGACCCGCCAAACCTACCTGACCCTTGGCCGCCAGGTCACGGTAGGGTTCCAAAAGAAGTTGGCGGATTGCAAGGCAGCTGAGAGGTTCTTGCGAGACGAGGCGGTGCACGAGGCTGTCAGTGCGGCGGGACAAGCCTTGGCACCAACCAGGCTGCCAATGAGAGTTTCCCCCGAAGTGGAGGCCCGGGTCAGTTTGTTTTGGGGAAGTTTTGAGTTTGGCAACATATAACGGCTTTTCCTGCAATGGCCATACTATGTCCCAGGACTTCATTGGGTGTCACGATGGGTCGCCTCGGTTTCCTGCCCAGTGCTGGCTATCGTGGGTGGCACGCGGCTTGGCAAATCAATGCTTGCCGCCGACATCCTGGGCCGCATTGCGCGCCAGCTTGGGTTGCCTGGGTTTTTGGAGGTGGGCACGGCCGAAAAAGAATTGGTTTCACAAACCCAGCATTGAACCATTGACTTGGAAATTTAACTAAATTACTTTAGCTGATGCCAGGTGACAGTCGGGGAGAGTGAGCAGATGGACTTAGCCCTGAGGCTTTGCAGGGGCGGCAGGAGGCGCTAAAGAGCGCAAAATCAGCCACGAATGTGTACGCATACACGTACTCCTTTTGTGGCCGGGCTGCTGTTGCCACTTTGGACCTTTCTGCCGAGAATGTGGAGGCTTTTCATGAAGACCACTGGCTGCGCAATCGTGACAATGTCATGTACCTAAAGCTGCAAGAGCCTGCGTACATCCTTGATGCTGCTGCTGCTCCCGCTGTCTCCCCTGTCTGAGTGCGCGAGAACAAGCGACGGTGGATGGGATCGCCGAGCAGCGTCGCAAGCGTTTTTGTTTGATGCGGATCGATGCTGATTAAAAGACGGCTTGCTGCTTCCTGCCACGTTGGAGTTGAAACTGCTGCGTAGCAGCGGGCCCTTGACAGTTGATCGGCTCTTGGCTCCGCTCGGGTGAGGTCGTGCCATCTTCATATTTGGAAGGTGGTGCAATTGGGAGCATCCTTACACCTGTATGTTCGTTGAAAACTGGAACGCGTAGCGAAACCGTGTGAAAACATTTGGAACCTCATTTCAGTCATTTTCTAGTTTACCACCCCCGTAGTTATTGGGTACGATTGTTTTAGCGCACGCTATACACGCACATATACACACACGCATGTGCAGGGATATGCTCTGTTAAGTTGGACATACCGGACTTATGAAAGGACATAGGGAAGGTAATTATACCCTTTGTATCTTTTTTTGCGTCTAATTTTCAATTTGTCATGTGATTCTGGCAAGCTCCGTTGTTTTTTTCCGCTGCATGTCGCTTGTTGTCTTTGATCTCGACATGCGAAGGTTTATAGCAAAAGGCCTCACCATCATTATTCAGGAAACGCAAAACAAGAACACATACACGCTTCCTAACCGGATAGTGGTAGGAGATGGAAACACAATCGCGTTCCCTTGCCATTTTGATTTTTTTAGGCGGAAACACATTCGCCTGACATGCGCGTTTCCTGATTTTTGGTGGAAACACATCCTAAAGTGTTAACATCCTAAAGTGTTAAGTTGGAAGAGGCTTTGCATAGATGTGGGAACACATTTTTAACACGTACGCGTTTACAACCCTTGTCCGGTCACTATGTGGAAACATTTGCAGCTGCAGCCATGCTTCCCTCGAAATTGCGATTCACCTAAGCAGAAAATGGCCCTGCCATAAAAACCATCGGTTTCCTGGCCACAAACATGGCTATATTTGATAATTTGCTTGTATTTTTTGAAAATAAATCTCCTATTTGATGTTATATTTCCCTATCTATAATCTATAATTTAAGTTTAACATGGCCTTTACAAGTTAACTTCATGTAGGTTTATTTTCTTAAACCAAATTATAAAATTACATACACAACATGAAAAAACAATGCAAAAAAAACATGTATGGACCGTACGAACCATTTTATCACATGATATGAGGAATCATACACGTTTGGTTATGTTTTGGGATGAGGGTGACCTATATTGCAAATCCCACTGAAAATGGGTTATGAACCATGAACTATCCGCTCACATAGATAACGTTAGATAACATTGTGACGTCCGATTTTTTTTACTGAATAATTCGGGGCCACTTTTTGTCGTTCTACTTTTTCTGCGAAACTAATGCCATTGGGGGGCTCGACATAGAGTCATCCTGGAGTAGATAGAATATTTTTTTTTGCGGTGCAATAACTTCACACACATTACTTTACGTCAAGACATCCCCACCCTGACACAGTATTCAGATGTAGTTTTTGAAATACCATCTGGAAGTATATATTATATGGCATAAATGCAAAAATGGCATATAATATCATATATGTATAGCAATAATCATCAACACAGTAATAATCTTAAATCATCTTAAATCAATATATATATATTTATATACACTTATTTTTAGATAGATACAATCTGACATTCCGTCTGGCATTCTTTCTGGCATCTATTCTGACATCCTGTTTGGCGATATGGTGTTCGGGTCCAGGCGGGCCGAGCTGGCGGTCTGGAGTTGCTAAAGTCGACCCTCACCTGGCAGGTGGGGAATGAACATGTGCAAATGCTTCAACAACCAAATCCTATCTACTTCACAATAATTACATATATTGTCTATTCTATTCTATTCTATTCTAATTTATTCTATTCTAATTCTATTCTATTCGATTCTATTCTGTTCTTATTCTCATTCTAAGTCTATTCTATTCGATTCTATTCCTTTTTATTCTTTTCTATTCTATTCTTTTCTATTCTATTCTACTCTTTGCTATTCTACTCTTTGCTATTCTATTCTATTTCTATTTCTATTTCTATTCTATTCTATGCTTTTCTTAATTTTTCTCTCTAAAATTCATTTGTTTGTGTATGAATATATATATATATATGTATATATATATTTGCATATATATATGCATATATATATATATGTATATATATATATCAATATAAACATAAATATCAATATCAATATATATATATATATATATATCAATATCAACATAAATATCAATATCAATATATATATATATAGTTATTTATTTTTAAAATATTGGAAATATTTGTCCACTTTTAGGGCATATGCTGACGACTGAGGACACTTCGGATGCCAACAAACTGTGCATCCGTCGTCAGGAAGCTGTGCGCAAGGAGGTGGGTCGATGTGTCCCGTGTTTCGTCGCTTGTCGTCACTTGGTTTATGGCATACATGGTCAACTATGGAAATTAACATAACTATGGAAAATAATTATTTTTAATTGGGAAATCAACTATAAATGGCCATTTTCAATAGCTATGTTAAATTACCAGAGGGTACATGGCCCATTTAGTTCGATGATTTTTTTTGATGGTTATTTATTTTTCAAAACGACCATGTAACAAATTTCCAGAAGGGTTCTTTTTTGTTGTTTTGTGTTTCCCATTTATTTAGCGTTTTATGGAAATGTGTGTCAGTTGTTTTCAGTATTCACCAAACGATCCACCTTATCCCAATTTCCATGGCCACAGGTGGTTGCTACCAATTTCATGTGGGACACTGCGCAGGGATTCTCAACAGAGGCTGCTATGAGATAGCGGCATGGGTCTGAAGTGTTCATGCACGGCATAGCCATGGTATAGATGGCCCACAGAAATAGATGGATTTTCACAGCTATAAACCTCCATTTATGGTTGGGATTTTCCATGGCTATGTTAAATAACTTGTTGTGTGTACATTTTTTTGTTTTCTGAATGCTCCATGATGGATCAATTTTTGTGAAAATATCAGTTAAGGGTTGATATTTGATCGTTTTCATGATTGCTATGTTTCTAAGGGTATCTACCAAACATGTTTTTTTGTAAATATTGAATCACATTTATTTTACTATGTAAGATGTTGACGGTGATTTACCTGTTCAACAACCATAGAACACTTTATATTCGATCGAATTTACTTCCAACAAATGATGCAAGTCTGCAACTCTGCACTTTTAAACATCTTCTGCATTCTCAAAAACCATAGTTATAGTTATTATAATATATTGATGATAGTTTTACCTGTTCATTTCATGTTTTTTCTTTTGCTGAGGTTGGTCATGGCGGGCCTGACGTGGTGGTCCTTCCGGAGGCCCCCATGGCCCCAAACACGGCCATGGGAGATCAATGGAGACTGATAAATGATGGTGAATTGGTAAGGGGGGATGGTACTAACCAATATCAATGGGGATTATACTCCATGAACGGAGAATTCCTATTAAGAAACGAGTATACCTTCTATTCATGGCCATGAAACATGGGGAAAATGATGACTAAGCAGTAAAATTTAGAAGACCATGTTTCAGACAAACCCACATGGAGATAATATGGTGATACTGTGGATGGAAGAGATCCTGCATCAGTTTGTAGATGGGCAACATCCCATTAGAATCCCATTATTTCCAGTGTCTTATATAGTTATCAATAGTTATAACAACTTGTACAGGATTTTTCCAGCCACAGCATAACTTGCGCAATAATGAACGTAATTTCTGGGGCCACACTGAAGATATCATTGATGTTGATAAAATCGCTGGATTTTGCATGGGATCCAACTTTTTGTTTGGTGATTTTTGGTATGGGGGGTTGTCTGAGTCAGTGGTGAAAAAACAAAAGCAATTTGATGGCCATTTTAGTGAGGCGCTATAGTTATGATATGTTATAATCTATTAGAGACACTTGGATGAAACATCTAATATAGACAAACTGGTCCATACAAATCAACAAATCTTAAACATAAATAAATATAGGTTACATGTATATAATACATTATATCATTATATATTTCATCCTGACTTTTGACTACCATCGGTTATTACCCTCTGGTAAATTAACATAGACCCTGAAAATCACCATTTTTTAGAGGAAACTAATCTTCCAACCCCTATCTACCAGGGTCTATGTTAATTTACTGGAGAGTATATTTGAATATATTTGATATCCGTATATTTATGCTAATGCAAACCAGTCAAGTAGGATTTGTTTATCTATACCTTTGGTATGAATTACCCTCCATTAAATTAACATAGACCCGACCAGATAGGGGTTGGAGGATTAGTTGCCACTAAAAAATGTGTATTTTCAGGGTCTATGTTAATTTACTGGAGCGTAAAAGGTGACTATTCACCTTGTTGATAGAAACATGTCATCAATGATGTAATCAACTCGTGGTAAAGCGAACGGTGAACGGTAGGTTTGTGGCAGAAGTTGAGCCAGACTGATTCCTGTGGAAATTGAACATTTTTTCCCTTTTTTTTGAAGTTTCAGAGGCCTCGTCAGGAAATGGTTTTCTAGCTCCTTGAGTAGATACAAAACTCTGTTGAGTCCCCTTGATTTTTTTTGAATTTCCCAGTGTCAGAGAATCCTGCTACTCTATTAATTCATATGATATGGGGTATTCTCATGTATTCCCCATACCCCATCATTTACCCCCCATTGTTGGGTTGTTGGGAACAAATGAGTAGTGAGAACTCCACAAGACACAAATATTATGTAAAAAGAAATAGTGAGAACTCCGCAAGACATATTATGCCCTAGGCGTAGGCTACCTCATGCAATGGCGTAGGCTCGGCGTAGACTCCATAGCGCAGGTTATATGTTACTGGTCATCGAAAGACAAGGATTAAAAACACTACTAAAATGCCAAATATTTCTCATATCCCACTGTCTCCCCCAGGTACAACTACCAATCGCGCTTGGTGGCCTTGCCCTTCATCTTCTACGGTCCGGAACTGAATGACCTGATAAAATCCCGGCAAACCACTGGAAGTAATGAACCAAATAAGGGGAGACTTGGAAGGTTAGACTTCAAACATAGATGTGGAGTTTACCCACCATTTCTAGATCAGTTTCAAGCTAAAACCCCCATGGGTTTTCCACATCTTTTTGTAAACGTTTGCGCATTCGGGTACGCTTTAAACTTGACCAACCAAATTAATTAGTATTCGAAAAATGACCAAACTGGGGATGGAACTTCAACCGGTTGAGTATGGTTGAGTCATGGGGTGGGAGGCTCATTTTCTTCCGCGCAGCGTCATTGTTTGCCAACGTTTAACGTGGATCCTAATTCAAAGGCATCTGGTCCCAAGGTTGCTATTTGCTATTGAGGCTGGTGAAGTATGGTGGAATTTTCCACTGCAAGCCATAAGTTGCCCAACGGAAAGTGAAACGCCTGGAAAAGGACCAGTTTAGTCATTGCAAAACAGAAATACAAGATGGAGCAGCTCAAAAGAAACAAAGAGCATATTTAACATCATTGGTTTATCATGTGTGTTTATTGTTTTTTTCATGTTGTTCATGGCAAAAAATCATTGTAATTCATGGTAAAAACTCGTAGTTCATCATCATGTTCCCTCTTCCTTCGCCATCAAAATGGGGACCACACGTTTCGGTCGCGAGCCACGTGAGGTGGCACCTTCGTTGGTTGGAAACCTCAGAAATGGCTTCGCACGGAATCGCGGAAGTCGACGCGTTAGAACAGTTCACGACTGGTGAATTCATGGGTTAAAAATCAGCCATTAATGGTTAATTACTATTATATGATATATGATCGAAGGAAGTTTAGAAGTCAAACTTCCGACAATATGGGCAGATGAAAAGCAGAGCAGGGCAGAGGCAGAGAGAAGAGGAAGATTAGAAGAGAGAAGATCAGAAGAGAAAGAGTCAGGAAGAAAGAAGATGCAGATGCGCGAAAAGGTAGGAAAGTCGCGAA
>Ga0126342_10004557_pt1 | contig 23746 bp, 24 predicted proteins | sample Cyp1metagenome_FD_92528 | JGI IMG/M metagenome (GOLD analysis project Ga0126342, IMG submission 92528) | Coral microbial communities from Lord Howe Island, Old Settlement Bay, Australia - Cyphastrea 1 metagenome | ecosystem: Host-associated > Invertebrates > Cnidaria > Coral ...
ATGCAGGTACGTTTACACGGGTCCCGGGGGGGTGTCTTCGGTGGCCACCGACCCCCCCGGGACCCCGGTGGCCCCCTGCATTAACTTTAATTTAGAATTAGAAAGGGAGAGGACAGAGGAAGAAAAAGAGAGAGAAGAAGTTTTACATCTATTTAGATGTTACACACACACATATATATATATATATCATATATATATACCATATATATATATATCATATATATATATTATATCTATATATATATAAATATTCCCCAATTATAGATTCCACAAGAAGTGAATTTCCCCTAAGGAAAAAAATATAATTTTCAGAAAATCGAAGTGCTCTTGCAGGTAAAGTCCCAAGTTTTCCTGAAGAATATCTCCAGTACCATATCCATCAAGAAGCAGCTACAAGTGCCACTATTTAGATATGGTATGGGCCTAATTCACCGGGTAGTAACCGAGATTTAAAAAAATCAATACCTGCATGCTCTTCCGCGTGGAGTTTGAAAGGTTCCTAGCCGACTTATAGCCACTTACTCACGGTTCACATTCAACAAAGCTGCAGTCATGGTGATGGAACCCCCCTACGAGTCGCACTTCAAAGATGTTACAGTAGATCCCCAAAGTGATTTCCCTGCGAATCGGGGAACATCTACATGAACCCTATCATCACTTTCAAAACAGAACGTGTTTTCACTCAAAGATCCCTCAAACCAAACCAGTTAAACCAAGCATGCTTTTGTTTCACATGTTTGTTTTGCCAGGGCCTCTCTAGCAAAAAAAACATGTGAAACATGTTTCACATGTTGCAACCTCAAACATTTGTAGTTTGAGATACTTTGACCCAAATTTTCCACTATGAACCCCTTTGTGATGCATGGCACTGGCCGCCGCCGAAAAATGATGGCTGACACACTGACAAAGTTGGACGGCCCCCGGCAGTGTTCGCCAAATCTGGAAAATAGCGCATGAAGCTGCCTGCCATGAAAACGGAATTCAGTTCATTCAGAACCTGCAGTGCCATTTATCAGTTATAACTGGCTATAGATGGGCTTATACATTTCATAAAAATGGTGTTATTTCAGTACTTGTAACTGGTATTTTGGGCCGTAACTGTGGGAGCTTCCCCGAAGCAATGGGGTGCTAGATTACAAACCCACATGCCCAACAAAAACAGTGGGTAACCCAAAGCTGCCGCCCTGGGAAGGAGGAAATTCATGGAACATCCAACATATCATATATCTGGGTAAACTTCGGAAGAAGGGAGTCACCACATTGCCATTTTTGGAGAAACGATGAGAAATGCTGGGAAGGACTATCCCATATATTTTGGAAAATAGAAAATGTTTGAAACCACCAACCAGATATCATATATTTTTTCTCTGGGTCCAAGTGTGGACACTAATATTTGCTGGTCAAAAACCGCCAAACTGTTTGTTAGCTAGTCATCCCAATGTTGGTTCATTGAAGTGGTGAATTTGGCTGGTTGCTGTTGGCAAAGTCTGAAACCCAAAAGCTGGCCAAACAGAACCAAATTTGAATCCTTGTTTGGTGAATCATGTTGAGAAATATTGGTTGGTAAGTTCACTCAGTGGTAATTACGATCTCCAAGTCCAAAGTCAACCAAGACAAATTCTAGCGTAGGAGAATCATTTGACCCAATCTATAGATGATTTTCCGATTAAAGTCTCCATTTATAAGGGATCATGTATCCTGTACTTTCCTGCGATTCCCCATTTTGTATGTTAGACCACCACTGAAGTTTCACAACCATAGACTCCATAGACCTCACGCAGCGATGGCCAAAGCGCGAGCGCCTGCAGCCATGGATTCATGTTTTCTTAAAAAAAAACAACACCTGGTATTGTAATTTGATTGGAGTATATTATATTAATTATGTAATATATACATATATATGATGTAATTATATATATTATGTTTTTTCTAGTTTATTAAATAATTTCATGTAATTTACCATTGTACACTCAATCTACTAAAAACAAGGGATTGAACATGTGCAGAATAGTAGCTACAATCAAACACAAATCATTAATTTGGATTAAAACCACATATTATATGTGTAATAGATGATCTACTGTCCGTAATAGATGGTAATTTGATGATCTATGTGTAATTTAGACTAATTTTTACATGTGTAATAGATGATCTACGGCCATTTATATCTGATCTACTGTCCGTGGGCCTTCTTCAGGTGAAATGACCAGTTGGGTAAGTTTGATACCACGATCCAGCCACCCCAGGAATGCACGTCAGAGCTGGCTGAAGTGCCAATCGCCAAGTTTTTACCGATTATCAATGGATTATCCAGGTAGATCAGCCATGATGCCCATATATACTGTATGTTCGCTTAAATTCCCAATATTGGACGGATAAATCCATCATCACATCGAAATCCCGTCATAATTAGAGTTCGACCCGAAAACTCTCCACCATGTTTCATGGTGATATCCCCTTTTTCCAAAGAGGTTTCCTGGCTGGTTTTCCTGGCATCATTGTTCAATCAGCATGTTCAAATGGTTTCTATGCCATTTTCAATGGTTTTCCTATGGGTTTCCTATGGTTTCTATGGTTTTCCTATGGTTCTCCTATGGTTTCCCTATGGTTTTCCTAGGTTTTCCTATGGTTTTCCTATGGTTTTCCTATGTTTCTATGATCACTTTCCCCATGTTCAACGCCACCAACGGACCCCCCGGGGCGACCCCCAACGTCGCAACGTCGGCCCACGGCACCGCGGTGAATGGCCAACAGATCGCCCTCCATGACGTGGCCCTCCTGGATGATGCCCTGGGCATCCACCTGGACACTCCTGGCCGCGTTGAAGAAATCACGGAAGGTTCACCAACCGTTAAATGATGGACTTCACTACAGTGATTTAGAGTGATTTTCCATGGGATTTCATGGTGATTTAATGGTGATTTAATGGGATTTAATGGTGATTTAATGGTGATTTAATGGGATTTAATGGTGATTTAATGGGATTTAATGGTGATTTAATGGTGATTTAATGGGATTTAATGGTGATTTAATTTAAATTATCAAGAAAAAAACGATTCTACCAAGAACAAACACGGATTGTTTTTGGTGATTTTCCATGGGATGTTTTTTGCTTGTAGTTTTTTTATAGCTGATCTATGAGAGATAAGTTGGTTTAAAACTCGGTTAGCCCTTGGGTTTATGGGTTTATGGAGAGTCGTCATGGTCATTGGAGGGGGGTCTCAGGAAACATATTGGGGTTTATGTGGATATACCAAGCCAAATGGAGGTTTAACTAATAAATATGGTGGTATTCTCTAACCAAGTTGTTTCGCATAATTTATGATCATGTATGTAGATATAACATGAAAATAGCATCTAGATATCGTGTGAATATCGTGTAGCTACCATGTAATTAGGTATATATCATTCAGAAAAATGGTTCTATCTATAGATATATGTATATATACTATGTTTTTTTCAAGATTATCACAATGTACACATGCCAAAACATAATATGTATGCAATTATGCACAAAAAATGTTCCGACTATAAACTATAATGGTCATTTCCGTTGGTATGGGTCCAAATTGCAGATCTGCAGAAATTCTATGGCGGTTTCTGCTGACACTGGCCGAAACGCCGGTGATAGACCTGGCCGAATTCGCGCTCAGGGGCTCATCATTGGCTCATCACCAATGGGAAATCCCTATAAATGACTGGTTGATGGTAGGTACCTCTGTAAAATATTAATCAGTTGGGATCCCAATATATGGAAAAATAACATTTATGTTCCAAACCACCAACCAAATGATTAGACACGTGCATTTTGAATTGGAAAATCATCTGCATGGGATCTTGTCCAATCATTGCCATGGCAATGATAACCAGAAGTTGTGTTTTCCGATCTAATTAATGAGGTTCCAACATTTACCAATGTAAACAAATATGCCAACAATGTAATCAATATAAATCTCAAACTGAAAGAACCATACAAGTATATACCAGTTATAAGTACTAACAAAACCCCATTTATAGAATGTTTTTTCACCAGTTATATAACCATGTCCATAACGGCACATCAACATCCAGCCATCATAGCTGTCTCCAAGCCCCGCACTGGTCCTGGGGCACGGATCAGTCTCCTTCCAGGATTTCTGCGTCGGCAGCGAAGAGAGATCGCAGTAGATACCTGGCGTTCCATTTCTGAGCGGATGATTAACAAGAACTGTGAGATTCATGAAATGAGACAATGGAGTTATGGTTTGTATATAGTGGGCCGTAAGTGATATAATGTGATAAAAATATAATATATATATATAAACTATATTAGTACAATAGTATAATATAATTTTAACAATCCCAAAAGCAACAACCTCACAGTGATTCCTTTCGTTTGTTGGTGCTTGAAGCGCCAAAGTAAGAGTCAGTGGGGATCGTGGTGTCCATGGAAACAGTTGGTGGTTTCAACCTACCCCTCTGAAAAAATGATGGAGTTCGTCAGTTGGGGAAAATCTATTCCCAACTGAATGGGAAAAAAAAAGCCATGTTCCAAAACACCAACCAGTGATTGATACTGATCAAAAATATCCCCCATGTCTGCAAAATCTCTCCCTCTCTCTCTCTCTCTCTTTCCGACGTTCCGACGAAAATGAGCAATCTCATTACCATCTGGTTATTTAACAGTTCGCCATGGAAAATCACCATTTTTAATAGGTAAACCATCTATTTCTATGGGCCATCTATACCATGGCTATGTTAGTCATAACCGGAGGGAAAAGATTGAAACTATGACTTTCACATTTTGAAAGACCGGCGTTCAACAAAAAAACACCACAAAACATCCGGCTGGGACTCCACAGACTGCCTTCGGGCAGAGCAATGGGCCCGAAGCCAATGAGATCCCAGGTGCCACCCACACCTACGACGTCCACCTGGGGTCCATGTGCTGATGAAGGGACAACTTAGGCTGTCCCCGGTTAATGGTGATATCACCATCATGAAGCTATCAGTATATTTCAGATAATGCAACTGAGATACAGTAAACCTTGACTTCGCATGCGGTCATCACGTGGCATACATGGTACGTATGATAACACCCCGAAAGAAAACCTGGTTTAATCCCTGCCCCCTATTACTAAACCCACCCCAAATAATAAAAACTAGGGTCCGTCTCCAATTTTGGGAAATTTGAGGTTGGCAAATTTGAATTGATCCCCTTTAGAAAACAATTTAATGATGAAGCTACCATTTCAGGGTTTCACCCCCTAAAAACTAGTCAACTTAGGGGAGATAATTTTTCGTGGCTGAGGGAAGGGATTATGAAAGCACAAGTCGGACAAGTCGGACAAGGGCGAACTATCACATCCATATCATTCCCTAACCTGGCTTAAGCAATATTTACTGATGATTCCCGCTATTCTAGCATGTTCTAGCCCCTTATGACTGGCAATATCATGGCTTAGAACATGATATAGGTTAAAACAACCCATATCATATAACTTGGTATGACTTTAAATAACCGATATGAGTTGCGGCATCCCCGACTAAAAAAACCATCTGGGGTTATTTTACATCATTCCAAAGGGTAGTATATTAATAAATCCCTAGTGGAGGATGGTGACACGTTATCTCGGTAACCACGTTAATTGTATATATATAATAATAATAATAATAAATAAACTTATAGCATTCTATAACTATAATTTTACCATATAATCTAATATAACTTAGTAACTTGATATATAACCCATATCTGCCATATCCACATCCCCCACTTCCATCCACCCCCTCCCTGGAACCCCTGGAACCCACCAGCCCCGTGCCTCGCTGCCCTGATCCTTCCGCCGGCCACGCACCAGCGCCACGAAGCAGTCGGCGCCCAGCTGGAAGGCCAGACGGCCCAGCGGCAGCGGGTGGACGGAGCCACTGCTCCAGGTCCTGGGATTTTTCACGGAGCCTGGGAGATTTTTGGTTGTGTCGATTGAGATGTAATATAGATGTATATATATATAATATATACTATAGTATGTATAAATGTGATTATAGATGCATATAAATCTGGTTATTGATTATAGAAGTTTATCATAAATCTGGTTATATATATATATGATTATCTATGATTATATATAACCATATATATGTATATATACATATACAGTAGACGTGTGACATTTGTGCAACTTGTATTTACCAAATGGGTGGCATGATTTTCCTTCAGACGGAGGAGCGAAGCCAAGCATCTGTGTTACCGCCTTGCCTCGACAAGCCTTTCCTGGCGAAGGCAGGGGAGGATCCCATTTGGGATCAACATCAAAAAGCCAAACCAACAAACCACGGTCAACCTTTGAGAGTCCAGAAAAACAAAGGTGATCTTTTGCTGGTTATGTTTTTGCCTTTTTATAGGGAAAAAAACGACAGCATTACCTACCCATCCAAGGTTGGGGGTGAAACATTGGGATATTTAATCATCTAAATGATGTCTAAATGGCATCTATGATTGTTTTAAGTGACTCCTGTCGAGTCACTGAACCAGTTTCTTAATGTTTCTTAATTGGTTCTCTTCTGGTTGGTGGTTTCAATCCCTCTGATAAACATGGAGTTCGTCAGTTGGGGAAAATCTATTCCCAATATATGGGGAAAAAATGTTCAAAACCACCAATCATTCATTACCCTCTGGTAAACTAACAGTTTGCTATAGAAAATCACCATGCTACAAATGTCGCCATAATACCCAAGTTTGGTTGCTGAGCCAAGCTTCGAAAGTGAATCATCCCAGCCACACCTTGCCATCGATGCTCGCAAATCCAGCGCCGTTGCCGGGCCTGGACACCTCGCAGCGACGTGGAGAAAGATGGTCAGCTGGGTGTTTTGCGACTACTGTTTGGGCTATAAACACCCATTAACCATATGCTATAGGTATCATTAACACCCATTAACCATATATAGTTATACATATAAGTTATAAGATGTTATAATAAGTATCATAAATCATAGTTATTGGAGTTGTAAACTAGCTTGGCTAGAGCGGCTAGAGGGCCCCACTTCGTGCCGGCGGACCCTCCAAGTACCAAAAAAATATCGCGATTTCATCTCATCATATCAGAATTTTGACAATCGTTTACCCATTCTCACATAGGTACTCGGAGGGTCTAGGTCCCAGGTATCTCGAAGTGTTCCAAAATATCAACTGGTTGAGATTTAATTCATGCGGATAGTGTGCAGGACATCAACCATCAACTCAGCCCAACGTCTGGTTGCTTCAACCCGTCCCAGACATATCGTTGGCGATCAGAATCCCGAATCAACACTTAAGCAAAGCACAACGTGAGGCCGCCCCAAGATATGTTTTATTGCTTAATTTATAAACCCACTAGCTCAATTAATATCTATTGTAGACCGAATCGAATTCATATAGATATGAAACTTTCATTTTGAAATTATTGCACATGAACTTGCATGTCAAATAGATATCATTTAACCATGGTTTTCACCATGGTTTAGGCCACGGTTTAACCGTTGGATCAGCACCAGAGGACCAAGCTACGGGGCATCGGCGACTCCGTGGGCGTCTGCATACACTGTGCCGTGCCAGTCTCATCGTAGACCTCTTGAAGCTGGGCCACCCCTGGGGCCCATGGATGATTGACCATAGATGTTTAATGGTAGATATATGTTATATATATATATATGTAAATAACTTGAATGTATCCACATTAAAAATTATAAAACTATCATGGGTTCTCGAAACCAACTAATAATTCATCAAAAAGTACAATTCTGAACGTACCTTTGGGTTTTTAATATCATTAGGTTGATGGAACTGGGGTCCCAACTGCGGCTTCACAAGGGTTAGCCAGTTTTTGCTTATGCTCATGACCCCCAACCATCTCAAGTGAGCCATAAAATAAAACAATTGGTAGTATAAGCATCCACATTATACATAATTAATGTATATATATTTCTTCATGTATTTTATGAACCAATCAACCAGGGTCGATTTTTGGTGGTCCAACTCTCGGCTTCGATAAGCCGAGGCACCGCTTTGGGCGTGCAATGATTGCCATCGGACTTGTCACAGCCAGGGGGGCCGTGGCTCAAGTCGCGCCAGCCGTAGCCGCCCCAGACCAGGACCGAGCTTCCTGACGGGAGGAAGCTAAGGGTGAAAGATTGGGATGGGGATTCCATCATTTTTAATGGGGTTTCATGGGAATAGAATGGGATAGAATGGATTTAACCATCTGGGTTCACCAGATTTTGCACGAAGATTGAAGGAGGTATATGATTTCACCATAGGAAGCTATGAAAAATTGCAATTTCGCTCAAGACTGGGGGAATGGGGACTAAAAACATTTTTTTAATCCAGGGTTTAATGGGAATATAATATAACCCATAGGATCCATGGTGCTGGTATATATGCTAACATGACTGGGGTATATTGATGGAATCCATGTCACCATATATAGCAGCACCATGGATCCGTCATGGGTAATGGACTACAACCCATTAGTTATTTGAAGAATTACCAGAGGGCAATAGGGATTTAACCACCTACAATGGGGATGTAGTCAGATCAGGATATGAGTCAAGCCATAAAGTTATATCTGCAAGGGGATGCTATAGGTGCTATAAGGTGCTGCCCAGTGGTGCCCCAGTTGGGAATTGCTAAGCTGGTAAGTCCAAAAACTATAGGTTTTGTATGGCTTTATGGTAGGTACATCGAACTAGTGAATGGGGATGTTCCATAACTATGCTGCTAGTTTACATCACTCATAGTCTTGGGCTTCCGTCCTAGTTCCATCTGGAAGCCTTCGGTGGCGTGACCCATCTGTGGTGTCATAAACGCCCCTCCTACAATCCAGGACAGGAAGAACTTCTGCTGCTGGTGGTAGGCCTCGGGAGATTCACAGCGCATGGCGGCCAGGCCTGGGGGTGAATTGTGTAGACATATAAATGGGAAGGACAAACATATCCCATAGGATCCATGTATGGTATATATGCTAACATTTGGGGTATATTGATGGTAAATGTTACCATATATAGCATACATGGATCCTATGGGTATGGATAAGCCAGTTTACACGTCATATAATACATCAAAAAAACATCCGTAGTGTTGGATCATAGGCATAAGCCTCCATCTTTCAAATCCAATCGTTGATCATTAACTTAGCAACATCAACATATTACATTACCATAAACTACACTTAAAATTGTGGATAAATACCAAGAAATACATTGAAACCCTCAATGTGGGGCCCCCAAGATAGCTATGTTGGTTTATAACTCCAATAACTATGATTTATGGTACTTATAACTATAGTTAATGGGGTTTATAAACCAACTTATAACTGGGGGGCTCCACATTGCACTAACCTTGGGGGGTCGGTTTGGTCGGCTGGTATCCTGCAAGACACCAGGCCATTTTTGTAGGTCGCGATCTCTGGATTTGCTTTTCGGCTGCGCCCGTCGTGGTAAGCGAAGGGGTACCTTCACCAAAGGTCCAACAACGGTGGAGACGGGATTAAGCTTGGATCGCCCACAAAAAGTCTTGTTTGCAATGGGATCTATAATCTACTATACTTGACTATAATCTACATTAATCATCATTAATCTACAGTACATTAATCATCATTAATCTACACTATATGTCCATGTGTGATTCATAGATGGCCCATCATCACCTGGTTGGTGCTTGCAAATGGATCCATCCCAAGGTTTCCTTTTACCGTTGGAACACCAAACTCTGGGTCGGCCAACATCTGCCAGCACGTTGTTCTACTCCAAAATTAAAAAGGAAGGTGCAAATGTATATAATATATTACAATATTACAATATTACATATTATATATATACTGTATAATATAATCTACATATATATATATATATTATCACACACATATGTATATTATGTATATACTATCTCATGTGTTTCCCCAAGAAAACCATCTCCTGTCGCTATAGGTCACACGGCCATGTCCTCGCTGATGCCAAAGACGCCCCCCGTGAGATTCAGCAGCTCCGGTAGCTCTGTAGCGTTCTTCCCGGCGAGGCCTGGACCAAGGCGGGGTTTGAACGATGGGAAACTGCTGGACTCGGGAACCAATCATGGTTTTTGGAGAGGGGAAACCTGAACAAGACCTGGAAAATGGATGAAAATGGTCCTTTTTTTAGATTCACCAGAATGATTTTTATAAATAGAATTGATGAATTATTTATCATGTCCCAGCATCAGGAGCTTAAATGATAAGCTGAGACCCTCCCCCCCAGACCCCCACTCTCGATTCCATGAAACAATATGGGAAAAAAAGATGGAAAAGAAAACTGGAAAGGAATGATGGGATGTACCAATGAATAAAATGGATTGAAGGGAAAGTCTATGGTTGAAAGTTGAAACGCTCGTTTAGGAGGATCAACATGTGATTTCGGTATGATGAACACCTCTAGTTCATCAGATGCTAACTCCTGATAAGATGTGATAAGATGTGATAAGATGTGATACATTCTATCAAACATCAACATCATTCTACTCTTGCATACCCTTGGTGATCCTTGGTGTATGTTTCTCAAGTTTATTGCTCCTCATAGGGTGTCTTTTTGTTGGTCCAAGGCTCGATTGACCACATGCCAGCGATATGCCACGTCACCTCAGGTATCTGAGCTAGTCACAGCAGGGGCTTGTGCATCTTAGGGCAAATCAGTGAACCCGATCTAGCTTAGTGAAAGGTTAATAGTGGTTAATAGTGGTTATTAGTTGTTAATTGTGGTTAATTGTGGTTAATACCCCTGTTTCAACCCGACTTTGATTGGGAATTGTTGATTTACCCTCTGGTAGACATACAAAAAACTATGGAAAATAAACGTAGAAATAGTTGATTTACCCATGAAATAACATGGTGATTTTCTATAGTTATGTTAAATTACCAGAGGGTACTTAGTGAACCTCCTGGATCAGTCATGCCCGTTGCATTGCCGTAGCACCCTCTACTAGCCACTGGAGGACGAAGGAATGGTCCCTTGGACCTTTTTCAGTTGATCCAAGTTTTGCTAAACTAACAGGGTGAAGCCGACTAAAAGGGCTTCATAGATCTCATAGGTTGCAAAATGTATAGGTAGGTACATTTATGGCCGTTTATTAGTCTCAACGGGATTATACAATCTATAAATGGAGCTGTAAGTACTTATACCTGGTATTTTGGGTCATTTTTCTGTAGGTCTTGGATGGGTCTTGGCCCATCTGTTCGTGCAGTCCAGGGTCGATACAGGCCCACAAAGTCAGTGCGATCCTGGACCGTTTCTACCATCGCAGCGCTTTCTTCTCAAGAGGAAGTGACAGAACACGACGCCTGCTTTTGAACCACATACACATGTCTATATATATATACACATATAATTATATAATATTAAATCTAAATATATATATATATACGTATATTCTTAGATATATATATATATATATATACTATATATATATTATATATATAACATGGAGGATAACATGGAGGACCATATAGAACCATGACTTTGAAGGTGGATCTGTGGATACTCTATGAACTTTGGTCAACTCGCGCTAGCAACACTCCATCAGCATCCCGGACCTGCGGCGGATATTCGCCCCACCATTCTTGGTAGACCAAATCCCAGGGGACTCGATTCAGCATATCCTCAACAAAACGCGGTGAAAAATGTGACGGCCCTGTGCTGGGTAAACCATGGAGAAAAAAACATAGGAAAATGCTGATTTAATAGGAAAACCATGAGAAATCATGGGAAAATACAGTTGTGGCCATGGCTATTAGTTATAACTAGTGATTTCTAAGTGATTATACATTGTATAAATGGGATTTTGTTAGTACTAATGACTGGTATTTCGGGCCATAGCTATATTGTGAATAAGTTTCTGGAGACCTACATGAGAATCCTGGGACCTAACCAGGGGTGCTGCAGGGGTTCAAAATGTGCACAGCCAAGAGACATACTGTATCATTTTGTTAACTATGTTTACAACTTCTTAAAGAGAAACAATCAAGAATAACAACATATTTTGATGTACAATTTATGCACAATTTCAGACCTGACCGTGGACAAACCCTGGAACGACCTATCTAGAGCGTGGAACGACCTATCTAGAGTGTGGACAGAGGCACCAAAATTTTCAACAATTCCTATTTTTTTCTGCTATAGCAAAGTTTTGAATCCCCCCAAAAATGTGCAACAATTTGGGTTTTACTCTGGATACTCTTGCTGGCACAAATATTCAAAAACATATACAGTTTTAAGGCTACTATATGGTCCTGATTCAGGTCTTTTGTTGCTTGGTTTTTATAGGTCTTTAGATAAAGCTTATTCCTGATAATTAGGACTTATGACCTATAGGATTGATAGGGCGGTTTGATGGTATCAACCAAACCATGTGACCTTCCCCATACCCAGGATACAGGAAGGTGAGCTTGAAGTCACACCAGAATTCCATGCTGTTCTCTCAAGAACAGGTGATAACAGGATATACAATGATATACACCTGGGTAAAATCAAATAAAATAAAATAATTGACTAATCTGAAATAAGGATAAATAAGGCTATATTAGGATAATTTCCCCTTACTAACCATTGTTCCAGTGAGGTCGCAATGAGGTCGTTATAATTTACCCAGATATGAGGGTATAACAGGGTGCATTTTGGCAGGGATCCAGCCACCAACTGATGTCACAATCTCCCCCTTGCCGCTCAAGCAATCTGGAAAGGGAAAACAGAACTTGTCTTGTGCTTTTTTGTTCCAAGTTGAGATAACTTGTAACAGGCATTAACAGGCAGGTATGCCAGTGAAGTTTCTGTAATTTGATGTTATTTGCCAACAATTCCATGTGCCATGGTCAACAAATTCGATATCAGCTGTGGCATAATCATCCCACCATCATTGGAGATTCCAAACATAATGGGTTTATATCAACCCTACTTATGGATGGTGCTGTGGCCATCTCCCAACATGATCAATACGTCAATACGCATCATGTCAATGTCACGGTGCCAACATGTTGTGCCACGGCCCCCCCTTGGAGTACCACCTCTTCGGAAGCCCAGTAGCTGCCAGTTCGTAGACGTGGTGATAGATGGCAGCATCAACACGCAGCCCGGTGACACCGATGTGGAACAACTCCTGTTGCATACATTCTGCCACTTCAATCGGGCACTACGCCACCAAAATGTTTTTGATGGGATGATCGATTTTGGGGCATCCTATTTTCAATCAACCCCAAATTGAGGAGTGTGCCAGTTGATTCATATCGACTGTGTGACATAGATTGTAGTATGGTTGTAGTAAATCTACAGTTGTGGCAATTATTGGCTATAGCTGGTTATTTCTATGGGATTATCATGGATTATACATTGTTGGTACTTATAAGTGGTATTTCGGGCCATAACTGTAGGGTGGATCACCCTAAAACTGATTGATTGTCCCGAGAACTTTGCGCAGCAAAGCACTGTCGCACCATGGCCAATCCCAAATACCTTGCAGGAAAGTGTTGGCCGCTCATCTGCCCAGTTGCCAGGAAGAACTGATACTTAAGTTGCACAACAAGATACTGTTTAAGCACCTGTATATAATTATATGTAATCATACCATCTGCCCAGCTTTACAGAGTTTTTTTTCTCGGGCTGGGCTGTCCTCCAAATGTTCGAACTGCATCGTCCGCACTTCTTCGAGCTCCTGGGCCATCGTGTACTTGAAGGATCGTCCCACTGCAACTGATTGCTGGGGCCAGTTGGGTATAACATGCTACTCATGTTGAAAAAAAGGGGATAAGCCACAAAAGAAAGGGGACATAAGGGGACTTTAACATACCTTAACATACCTTAACCACCCTTAACATCCCTTACCGCAAATCCGTGTGACCTCCAGCCCGCAATCCAGTTAAATGCCCCAATCGCGACGATCCGCGACGCAAACGCGATGCCGAGACTCCGTGTTGTAGTCCGGCAATTTGTACATGTCACAAGGCGTGCAGTCATCATTGGGACATAACCAGCCCGTCTGGGGGCCTACTTTGCCTGGGAGGCAAGGGAAGGGCTGGTTGGTGGAAAAAAAACACATTTACTATAAAGTAGACTATATGCCTGGTTGTAAGTGGGATATGTAGGGTTAAAAGATGTTAAATGGAACTGGAGTTGCTAAGTGGGATGAACCACTTCGGACAGATATTGAGTTTAAAGCATCGGTGTGATAATGGTTTAATGATCAGCAAACAACTCAATCCGACCCTTTCCCTTGGTTAAAAGTCGGAGATTTCAGCAACTCTTTTAGGAGTAGAACCAGCAGGGACGTTGAATGGTGATGGGATTAAGGGGGCAAGGTCGCAGCCATAATTGGATCCAGGTCTTGCGGGATAATGTACACCACATATCCACTAAAGGGTCTTAAGTTATGGGTTTGCTGATCCCCTGTTTTGCCAATCTTTGCGCTCTACTAAAGCAACTGCCCAAGCGTGTGGCAGCCCAATCCACCACATTTCTTGTGCTATGTTCGTCCTGGATAAGCTAATCGTTTACTCTGTGGGTTGATTGACTGGTCGTTGACTCTCGGTGACGCAAAGCGGTGGCTTATGATCATTGATTTACATGGTCAATCTTTGATAGTCCACCAAAACTTAGTGTTTTGAATACTTATTTTCCATTTACAATATAGCAAAGAACTATAGCATTAAACTCTCCATCCAAGGTTAGGGATATTTAATGAAATTTATATAAGGTCCCCTGACTCCTCCCTGAGCGCGGTTCAGGGGACAGAAAGGCTCCATGACGTTGTCAGCTTTGTGATGAAAGTGCTCCTGAATCTGAGGCTATCCGTTGTCCGTTGGGAGAGAACCAAACCATCGGGATACTTCACTGAAAAATCAGATTATATAAGCCCTTCTTCAAACTGGTTAGTTAGCTGTTGCTATAACCGGTTTCTTAAAACTGTTTGAAAACTACGTCCAATTTTACCAGACATGAGCGGCACAAACAGTCCCCAAAACTAGGGCTGATCATAGCCCCCCAAGAAAGGATATTGCAATGCTAATTGTACTAATCATAGTGATACTGTAATGACTAATGACTATAAAATGATCAACAAATGATGAGGACATGCAGTGTTTTTTTTTTTTATGAGGGTTCCCTGGGATGATAAAAACCAACACTGACCCTCGGGATCCCAATTGCAACAAGGGGCCTGCCGCGAAAAAGCTTTTGAAAAGTACACTTTTTGGGTCAACAAGGATAACAATGTTAAACAAGCCCAATGAGGATTCCAAAAACAAAGAGTTTCTGAGAGTTTTTTGCAACGAAACGGGCATGATACCTGTGCTTCTCGAGTCAATGTGTGTGTGTGCGTGCTTGTAAAAGATTCCTACATTCCAAATGAAGTTGTTGACTCCAAGAATGTTTGTCCCAATTGCCTTCATTCATCCTTACACCGATAAGGGGATCAGGCTATAGATCAAAACCTGAAGCTTGGTTTCCCACAAACCCCTATATCACCACCTTCTATGCTGGTCGATACCACGTGGTGCCTCTCAGTTAAAAGTGGATTTATCGTCACCATAAACCCCAGTCATCCCAGTTACAAACCAACCTAGCGAACTATGGGGTACTACCTCCTAAGGGTTCAGCTATATAGTATTGCCCGCGTTGCAGCCCATCAAACTTTGCTGTGCCGAGTTTCTGGTCGAGACGCATCCCAACCTCGAGCACCTTTCTGCTTGCCTCAAGGATGTTTTGTCATGAGAATCCATAAAGCATTGTCCATTTCCTCTGGCATTGATTCAAACACGGTTTAACATCACCATTTCACTTGGGGAGCAAGATATGTTCAACATGTTCCAGTCATAATATAACTGAGCCCAGCTGGTTTCTTGGTGAAAACTCCCATACTACGAGCTTCAATTTGCAATACCGTTGGTACATGCCCCCAGTTCTTGAGACCCACCAACCTAAAGGGAAATGCAAGCACTTGAAACCATATGTTCGGGGCCTTCATGTCTTCTATAAACTAAAAAATCACAATCTTCCAAGAATAACCACTATTTCATCACCATCTCAAGTAATTGATGTTTGTCTATCCACCCCCGAAAATCAACGACTGTCTCAAATAAGTTGAGCACCTCAACAAAAACTGTTTGACACTATTTGACACAACAAATGTTGCCAATACTTTCTATCTATCATGGCCAATCTTAGATACCCTGCACAAAATGGTTGGGGAGTCAATTTTCTCATTCAAAGCCGGAAGCAGGTAATTACCAAGCATGTGCTTGGGGAACTCTTGCTAGCTCCTTGGCTCCCCATTTAGTAGGAATATAGATACCCCTAGCTCCGAATCGCTCCATCACTGGATAGCTAGAGTTATGGCCCTTTACCAGTTATAATCACTTATAACCGAACTTATAACCCCATTCATGGAATGTATCATCCCATAGAAATATATAACCACGCAGTTGTAACTAATAGCCATGGCCATAACTGTACAGTATCCATCCAAGGTTTACCCCTCCCCGTTTTCTAAAAAAGCCGCGGTCTCCAAATTTGCTGCCGCCCCAGCCGGTGCACGGCATCTCATCCTCTCCTGGGGTGACAATGCTCCACAAAAACAAAGGAAAAACATGGAAAAAACACAGGTTTCTATATGTTTTTTTGGCGGCTACAATTGGCATATTTTGCGACCATCGATCGATGTTTTTTTGATAAACAATTTTCCTGCAGCTCCAAATAGTTTACTGAAAACGCATGAGTTTTGCAGTCCGAACACCTGATTGGAGATATCTTCCTAGACTGTTAGACCCTCCAAGTAGCCCGGTAGCCCTAAAAATGGTGTTTTACCCCATAATCGCAATACTTTTACCATTCCTTGGGGGTATTTGGAGGGCCGTCAGGTTGTTACCATATCGCTTCCAGTTCCTGGAGAGAATCATGTTGCTATGCTCCTGGTTTCACTGAAGTTTAGTGTCAACCAACCAGAATGGGATACAGTAACCAACCAACAATTTCTATGGGAACAAAGAGGTGGAACCATGCATCATCTGAGATAGATGAAATCCATTGAAATCCTTCTTGGAAGGAGGCTGTGGACTAAAATGGAGGAGCATGGAAACTTTCTCAAGCAGCAGCAACTCTGATTTCTATGGAAAGACAAGTCTTTGGTGGTTTCAACGCCTCTAATTATTTCTTGGGTTTCCTAAAATGGGGTACCCCTAAATCACCCATACTAAAACGACTAAAAAACAAAGAATTTGGGTGATCCCCCCTTGAGTCATTATCATCTTCGAAAGCTGTCCTTCAGCTTTGCCTCTCTTCGTCATCTGCTGGGCCTTTTTGCAGGGTCCGGCCATGTGATTCATGAGGATATCCACGACGACTTGGATTCCTCGCAGGATGCCAAGACATGTTGGAAGAATTCCATTTTTGCTTTCTGCAACAACATCTAGGGATATGTTGTTGCCTCCAGCCAGTTATGTTTGTTGGCTTGTAAACCACAATAACTATAAGATATATCTACCAAATAGCTATAAGATGTTATAAGTTGGCCTCCAAATGATAGCTAAGTTGGTTTATAAACCTCATGCTTACTATCATAAAACATAGTTCTTGGAGTTTTGAACCAACTGAGCGATTTCGGGGGCCCGGGGGAAACGGGGAACTCCATCGCCTGCCGCCCGACACGTCGCCACCATCTGACGGAACTCCGCTTCGGTGCCGCTGCGCGAATCGAGACCGGCTGAGACGGGCTGATACTTCACCTGAGCTCGAAATAATCGGTAGCTGTTTTTTCAGATTTATGGGAAATATTGGGAAATTATATTATGGGAAATTCATGGGAATTTCTCAGGTCTCTGTGAATTTTAAATTTTAATTGTTTTTAAGGGTTTAGAATCAAACTAGACCTTCCGTTTGTACCCCGCCCATTAGTACTTTTGCCATTTTCTTGGGGGTACAGTATCAGCATTTGGAGGGTCTAGGAATGTCTAGGAAGAAAGAACATACTTAAACCGGCTAAAATGCAAAAAAACCTTCAAAAATGCTTGGGATTTAGGAGATGAATTGAGCCGGAGCAACGCCAAAGATTTCACCAAGGAGAACACCATGGAATTTATAAAAATGTTGGGATGTCACTGGCAATGAGGATTTAAGCCAGATCTAGATACCTCATCGGAACCAACAAAATGTCGATTTTATGGGTTTTGAGGGATTCTCAGCCGCAAAAATGAGAGACGTTTGCCAATAGAAAACCAGGTATAAGCCCTGACTCTAGCGTAACCAGCTGGTAAACCCCATGGCCCATGGATGCCCATGGCCCAGAGGTCGTAGTGCTGGACAAGACACCCACCACTGATATCCGATGATGTGCTCCGTCACAGGGGACACTTGCACGGCCTCATGTTGAGGAAAACTCGAGGACTAACTGCTGCAACTTGTCAAACCGCTAGGGGTACATTAGGCTAGGGCGAATTACTTACGATGTGAGTTGACATTGGTTTTTTGGTTGACCTATCATTATCCCAAGGAATCAGCAAGACAAACATCAGAAACCGATAGAAAGCTCCATGGCAACTATCCGATATCCGGCGATCCATTCCGGGCCTCGAAGCCATTGGGTGCCAAATATTCCGTACCTTGGGTGCCGGATCAGACCCTGGGACAAAACTTCCACAACTTCTCCAGCGTGGACGTTCAGCTTTGGGGGATTACAACCAACCAAACATCTCTAAACAAACCAAAGCTGAACATACCCCACTGAAATTCCAGGACGTACCAAACATCACTGTGAGGGGCCACCACCGAACCACAACTGCTCTCCTCTGGCGTCAAGGGGCATTCTTTGGCAATGTCATTGTAGTTCCATTCCTGGGTCCAAGCCCCGGTGGTACCGAAAATCATGGGGAACATATGGGAAAATATGATTCAAATAATCATCATTCCATCATCGTTCTCGAATATGTTCCCCTTACCCTCTGGTAAACCAACATAGCTATTGAAAATGGTCATTTATAGTAGTGGATTTTCCCATTAAAAATGGTGATTTTCCATAACTATGTTAGTTTACCAGAGGGTAAACAGTCTGGAACATGATGATTGTCAGTGCCCATGTTTTCCCCTTACGATTTCCCGCATTTTCCTAATGAAATTGTCATCATTTGATGACTGCAATTCTGGAACATCATCATTTGATGGGAAAATATGGAAAATATATGGAAAATATATGGACATATGGACATTTCGCCCCACGATGATCCTACTGCAGTGGATAAACATTGGGTGTTGAAACATGAATTTATCTCCAGGATGTTCCAGTGGATAACTACAGTGGTGGCTTTCCCATCGATGGTTTAACCCCCCACTTTAAATCCTATATAATCCACATATCATGTCTTAACATGTTCTCATCATTTCCGTGATATCCCACCATCATCGGGATACATCCCATATAAATCCCATCTAATTTCCCATATAATTTCCATATATGGCCAGTATTCTTTCTATAAATCTCAGATATTTCCCATAAATTCCATCTAATTTCCCTCTACTCCACATTTTCCCACACATTTTCCCAGCCTTTCCCCATCACCGAAGCACCATGAGTTTCACCAGCACCGTGGCGCGCGGCTCCTCGCCGTGCAAGCCACCCAGCCCCGACTCGTAGCTGCAGAGCTCGCCTTAGGGTTTCTATTCTGAAAATATATGTCTGATTAATATGGCTCTTATATGACCTTATATGGTAGTTTTTTTTTTTTGCGTTTCTATGTTTTAAAAATATGTTTATAATTGTACTCGTGTTTGTTTCTGTGTTTATGTACGTATCGTTCTTTTTTAAACAAATGGTTTCTATTGTTTTTTGATGGTTGTTGTGAAAGTGCTGTATAGTTGCTTCTGATTGATGTTGAAAATGAATGAAAATGGTTGATGCTGATGGATATTGGTTGATATTCATGTTGGTTGATACTGGTTGGCAGTGATGATACAAGTGCGAAATTATAGTTTGAACATTCGCTGTGGTTGAGAAAACTTGCGTAGTCCGGTAGGGGGCTCAATCTCAGCCGTCTTGAGGTGACTTTCCAAGCTTGCTGAGACTGGAAAAGGTCGCCCCAAAAACTTGACCTTGACCCAATGTGCCCCCAATCCTTAGCGAAGTTCATTTGTAAGAAGGTAGGCTTTATGGTAGATGATCCATACCTTGATGAATTTATAAACCACACATAACTGGGGCCTCGCTCCTTGCAGTTCAGAGTTGGTTTGTAGATGTCAAACGCCATCTGTAGATATACCCTCTGGTAAACTAACATAGCTATTGAAAATGCCCATTTATAGTGGATTTACCCATTGAAAATGGTGATTTTCCATAGTTATGTGACAGTTTACCAGAGGGTAAACCATCCACAAACGTTTGCTCCTGTCTGCCACGGGTGCACAGGAGATATCCACCGCAGCCGAGTGAAATCAACCCAGCCGAGTGAAATATTGATCCATGGAATGGAATCCATGAAGAAAAATCAAATACCCTGTGGTAAACATACAAAAAACTGCGGAAAATCACCATGCTATTAATGGGTAAATCAACTATTTAGACTGGGCCATTTTCAATAGCTTTTTGTATGTTTACCAGAGGGTACCGAACCCCAAGCGTGCCCAAATATCTATCCCATGACATCACGTCCTTCGCGTGCTCGGGCCCCCCAGCTGAACACGGCCGCGCGGTCGTTGCGCAGATTCAGGCGCCGCTGCGTCAACTGCTCTGTTGAGGAGCAGTTTGAGGAGGTCCACAGCTGCTGGTGCTCACCATCCTCCTGAGAGGACATAACTATGGAAAATCACCATGCTATTGATGGGTAAATCCACTATAAATGGACCATTTTCAATAGCCATTGGTTAAATTACCAGAGTGCATGTATATATATATATATGTAATTGTAATATATATATATATATTATATATATATGCATCGTCTAAACAAATAGACAAGTATTTTCTCATGACTTTGGTAGGAAGCTACCAAGTTTTCTATCTTTTTGTGGGTTGTTATAAATCGGAGGATATCTCAAGGAACCGTGCTGATTTGGGGATTATTCTAGGGATGTTCCTTGCAGATGTTCCTTGCAACCATTCCTGAGAATGGAAGCTTCATAAACCCATTGATAGCGGCTGATGGGGGTTGATAAGCCCCAAACCTAAGGTTGTGTTTAAGCCGTGGGAGTTGAAATTTACGGCTAGCAATTTCCAATCTTTGGTTTGTTCAATCCCAATGTTCTCATCATTCAAAGTGGAAGTTAGACTTGATAGCTAGTAAATGGGTTACATATATATATAAGGGTACTGTAGAGCCAGGGGCCCTTGCGTCGGGCTGGATGGACGGGGCGGGCATTTCTTGGACGACCCTGGAAGTCAGAACCCATGGATTGTCAATAATGCGTTACAACGGTGACCCGCAACAAAACATCACATCCATGGACATGTTCCAATATTGCGAAAGAAATGGACATATGTAAACATGTGACAATGCTTTTCAGCCCACAAAAACCCAGGTTATTGTACAAAACATGAACCATCAACAATCGTAAGTGGCTTAGTTCACCCCACATATAAACAGCCTATAATAGGCTAATCTTAGCCCAAAACTGGGATAATCAGCCACTTATAGAATTCCATGGGAGCCAACACACTGGGCGCTCTGAATCGCCAAGAAGCCGCACAGCTTTTGCACTCCGGGCAGCTGAAAACATGTTCTGCAGAGCAGAGTGTCAGGCCATGCTCCTGCAGCGATTGGGATACGGGTCATCCATCCCAGAAAGGGGAATCCGGTGGGCACAATGAATCCCAATATGGGGATGACATCGAAACTTATCTGGGTAAATTACAATATGTCACGTCATTTGGGGATGATTTCCCTAACATAAACCATGATTCCAGGGTTCGGGAGGACAGTGAGGTCGTTATAATTTACCTAGACTTTTGGATATATAAATGTTGACCATGGCAAATATGATAAGCTGAAGCTGCTGGGTTGATGACTTTTGGGCACATGTTGACAAATGAAACAGGCGTTCCAGCTGTAAAAAAATGTGCCGATTTCGGAACCTTGGTCATTTACCATTGGAACCTGGGATTGTTCTAACTTCATATCTTTTGACTACTCCATCATTGCCATGTATAGAATATATATATATATATATCATTGATTATCTATCTATCTATCTATCTATCTGTCTATCTATCTATCTATCTATCTGTCTATCTATCTATCTATCTATCTATGTATCTATCCATCCATCCATCCATCCATCCATCCATCCATCTATCTATCTATATTATGCGTATGCATACACACACATACATAGTATAGCAAACAAATGCCCGTTCATTCATATACAATAAACATGTATATACCTGGAACAAAAACGTGACTCCCACAGCGTTTTTCCAAGCCAAGGCGGCGAGGCGCCTCGCAAATGCTGACCGCTTCTTCAAAGGTCCTCAGTGCAAAGACCAAACACATAGCTCCATTAACTACGATGTATAGAGTAGGTACATCTATATATATATATATTATATATACGGGTTTAAAAACATTTACAAACAAACTCATAACTGGAAATGATCCGTTTGATTGCCTAAAAACAGCTTGCGATGCGATGGATGCTCCATTTAAACATCACCTTGTGAACACACGGAGAACACTGCCCATCTTTATGCCACACATTACACATTCCAATGTTTGTTGGCTAAACAAAGTAATATGTAATCATGCACCAGTCAACCTACCCACTTACATCGTGTAACCCAACATTTGCACCAGTCGGAAGATCACTAACTCAACCCAACCGAAATGATAAACAATCTCAACTCTTAACAAGCAAAGCTTCAGTCTTCAGTTTAGAAACCAAAGCAAAGCATTTTTGGGCTGCTTAATTTCTATTGATTCATGGCTTAAATCAGTTAAATCCCAATTTAAATCCCATTCCCGTGGTTTACATATCACATATTCCACATTTTTTATTGGTGCCTCAGCTTCTCCTCCTTTTTAGCCCAGCATCTTTCGGTTGTGACATCCATAGCTTGCCTCACTCACTGGTACCGTCCCCTCACAGCACCGCACCGCCGCACTGCCTGAGGGCCAACTGCAGGTATTGTGGGCAGCCGAGAGCGTCTGCAGCAGCCGCAGCGGGTGCGCGCCGTTCCTTGGAAGACCCCATGGAGGCCCCCCAGGTACTCGTAATTAATGGTGATTAATGGTGATTCATGATGGTTAATGATGGTTAATGATGGTGATTTATGATGATTTTCACTTACCCTCTGGTAGTTTATAGTGATATAATGGGATCTTATAGTGATTCAATGGGATATTAATGGGATATACCCTCTGGGAAACTAACATAGCTATGGAAAATCACCATTTTCAATGGGTACTGTAAATCAACTATAAATGGCCATTTTCAAATGAATTTTCTTAACGAATGTTCATTGCCACAATTGAAGCATGGGATATCTTCGGTTGCTTCACTCATTATGACTTTCGAATAAAACCATGCCAAATATATGACCACTCAACATTGACTCAACATACTCAACCCGTACATACCCTTACCTTCTTTACATCCATTATACCCTTTGGTTATTTAACATACACCCATACGCCAAAGTCCTTGCAATGTTTGCGTTTGACAGCTATTCCCAATCAAAACGCTCGCCACGACCCCTGTCCCGGCACAGACCTTGCAAAACCCCTTTCCCCATTGGAAACGC
>Ga0126342_10004558_pt1 | contig 23746 bp, 16 predicted proteins | sample Cyp1metagenome_FD_92528 | JGI IMG/M metagenome (GOLD analysis project Ga0126342, IMG submission 92528) | Coral microbial communities from Lord Howe Island, Old Settlement Bay, Australia - Cyphastrea 1 metagenome | ecosystem: Host-associated > Invertebrates > Cnidaria > Coral ...
ATCTATGTATCTATGTATCTATGTATCTATGTATCTATGTATCTATGTATCTATGTATCTATGTATCTATGTATCTATGTATCTATGTATCTATGTATCTATGTATCTATGTATGTATGCATGGATGTATGTATGTATGTATGTATGTACATCGTGGGGTTCCTGAAATGAAATGGTGCCACCCCAATAGCTGGATGGTTTATTTCATAGAAAATCATCGACTCAAATAGATGGTTTGGGGTACCCCTAGTTTAGGAAACCCCAATACAAAAATTATACATATATATATATATTTATATTTAAATTATATTATATATACATATATATCCCAAAAATAGATGCTCTTCCCACATCTAAAAGGCTTAATTACGCCATCCCCTTGATCTCCACGGCTCGGCGCCTCCGGCAGCTTCCAGCTTCGTCCTCCGCGGCCGGGCGTCCAGCTGCGCTTCGCCGCTTTGGACGGCATGGGACCCGTCTTGGAGAGCAGGTCCTGGATCCGGGGCCCGTGGTTTTTTTCGGGTCGTTTATGTGTAGAATCACCATTTTTAATGGGTAAATCAACTATTACTGGTTGGTGGTATACCATGGTATACCTACCCCTCTGAAAAATGTGAAAATACTGGTTGGTGACGGTTGGTGACGGTTGGTGACGGTTGGTGACGGTTGGTGACGGTTGGTGACGGTTGGTGACGGTTGGTGACGGTTGGTGACGGTTGGTGACGGCTGGTGGTTTCAGTCAGTTGGGATGATGAAATTCCCAATATATGGAAAAATAAAAAATGGTCCAAACCACCAACCAGAAGAAGTATATTGTGGTAAACCCAGTAATAAACCTTGACTGGGAGACGGCTTGGGGATGGTCTCTTAGTGGCTTTGCCACGTCAAAAATCACCATGAAGCAACACCAATGCGCCACTAAAAATAGCCTCATAACGGTGATATAACGTGTTGATGTAACGGTGAAAACTCATGAAATACTGGTTGAAAACTAGTTGAAAACGCTTTCCCAATCCCAATCGGCTTTGTGATGGTTTTTGAGTCATCCCCCGTCATAACCAGGTAGTACAATCCCGTCATAACCAATGAACTGTGCTATTTCGAGGTTTCGATATTCATGTTTCGAAAATCATGGTGCTACCCCAATAACTGAATATTTCATTAAAAAATCCTGCTGAAATTTGGATGACTGGGGGTGCCCCTATGACTTAGGAAACCTCCATTTCAATCAACATAGCTGTGGATGGGCCAGCGAAATCCGAGAAACCACCATTCTTGGCTGGTTGAAACCCCAACAAAATCATGGAATGTTTGCCACCTATCCACCAAAAGGCTGGTTGAAACCCTACAAATAATATTAAATAGTGGAATAAACCACCTATCAACTGGTGTTTCGCTGGCCTATCCACCGTAGCTTTAACCCCATCTCCCTGCTATGTCACCTCATTGGACTGGTTCGGCAACAGGGGCAACTTCAAGGCTGAGCGAACGGATGGCAGCCACAAAGAGTGGCAAAAAAGCCAGGGAGGAAGGGAACATTGCCATTGGGTCAATGACCATTTCAGGAGGCCTATTTTTTAGGCCTATTTTTTAGGGAATATACCCCCAAAATATGGCCAAACATATGGTACTAACGTACGTCCATTTAGGATCCTGGAGATCTCCCAAAAAAATTGGGGGAATCTCAATGGATTGGTTGAAGATTGGGAAAACATGGGAAAACCTCAACCGGAAACCATCGATTTTCCCATTAAGATCATGGGGACCAATCCATTGGGGACTTCGAATGACGATGATTTGGGGCTCGCCCGCAATGGATTGGAAACCTCCATTTGAGATATGGTACCAGATAGCGAATTAAATTGACCAACAAATACCAAGAAAATGTGCTATATAACAATCACTATATCTGGTTGGTGGTTTCAACCTACCCCTCTGAAAAATATGAAAGTCAGTTAGGATTATGATTGCCAATATATGGAAAGTCATAAAAGCCATGATCCAAAGCACCAACCAGATATGGTTGGGATTTTGTCCGCCAAATTTTAGAGATCACCAACCAGCATCCCCTGGTGATTCGGATTTACCACTTGGGATCACCAAGGCATAGTCCAGATGAACATCCCATGAAAATCTCTGGCTTTTCACGCCGTACTAAGCGCACCAAATATATGTTGTAGAAATTCGTCCTGGCCGATCATCCAAAGTCAGAAAAAAAACCCTCAACATCAAGCAACACCATGGAAAATCCCCATGAATTTCCCATTCAGTCACCATTCAGTCACCATTCAGTCACCATTCAGTCACCATTCAGTCACCATTCAGTCACCATTAAAATCCATTTAAATCCCATTAAGACACCATTAATATCATGGATTGCCAAGAATCCACATCCACTTCGATGATTTTCCCATGACGAGCCGAGCTCGGGGATTTTGAATCCAGCCATGTTTAAGATTATACCGAAGGCTTCATTTTTAACGGCGATGCACCTGAGGGACTAAGGATAGGGCTATTGATGATGCGTACAACCCCGTGAAAATTGGAGCTTATGACATTGACTTTCGTAACCTGAATGGTGAGCCATCCCGAAAAATGACGATTCAATCAAATCAAATCCCGATTTTGGCTGGTTCAGTGACCCATTGCCGACTTTTTTGGCTGCTTCAGTCGCTCAGCAGTCACCAATTTCGAACCGCACGAATCATGATGCAAAAATGTTCATCCTTGAAAAGTTAGTTAGCAAAACTATGACAAACGTGGCGTTTTTTTCACAAATTTCGTAAGCCACGCAAAATTATGTGTTTTTTCAGAAATCCTGGGATATCATCTAACTGGAATCACCCCACCTAACTGGTATTCCCATCATATCCCATGGATATCTCCAGAAACGCATTCACGGAGATCCCACGACATCCAAGCAACCCGGAAGGCGCGGATAGACGCCGCCCATGCGCGGATAGACGTCACGCAGCTCCGTCTTGGATCTGGCCGGTTGGTTCTGGAAGCACGGGATGGTTGGCTCAATATTTGTTCAGATAGTCATAGAATAATCATGAGTAGTTAATAGTATAGTTATCTATAGTCAATACTTACTTAATAGTTAATAGCTAATAGTTACACTAGTTGATATATATATATATATAATAATCATGAGTAGTTGATCTGGTTGGTGGTGCAATAACCATCTGGAAAAATGATGGAGTTCGTCAATGGGAAGGATGACATCCCATATATGAAATTGAAAATAAAAAATGTGTGAAACCACCAACCAGGAATAATAATGAGTAGTTAATAGTATAGTTAATACTTTATGCTTAACACTCAATAGTTAATAGCTAATAGTTACACTAGTTGATACAACAATGTAGTAGTTAATAGGCAAATCCCCATCGGCCTGTGAATGAGACAATTCCTTCTGGTAATTTGTTACAGTTTGCTATTGAAAATGGCCCATGAAAATAGTTGAATTACCTATGAAAGATGGTGATTTTCCAGTTCGCTATGTTAGCTTACCAAAGGGTAATCATAGCAGAAAAGCAGTAACTACAATTGAGCCCAATCATACATATTGGTACGATGTTGCCTATGTAACAACAATGGCTACATTTATTTGATAATCATAGCATAAAGTAGAAACATGTAGAAACGATGATATGATAAGAGTATCAGTGCTCCACATGTACTATCCAGATCATGATATTCATATCATAGTAGTAGATATGGATGATTATTTTCATTATGAATAAAAAATCTTATGTGTGTTTATCATTTTTTATTTTTTAATATTGGGAATTGAACTTAAGAATAAATATGGCTATGGGTCAGCTACTGATGCTCCGAAAAAAAATACACCAACCCCCGTTTCGGAAAGCACTTTCCCATTGGGAAAAGGATGATTTTTTTCGGTAGATTCAGTGGCTGGAATGGGGTAGCCTATTTGGTAGCCTATTTTCAGATTTAAGCGCTAAAAATAATATGGTTGAGCTATAACCCATAGGCTCCATGGTGCTGGTATATTTACCTACAAAACTGGGTGAATTTGTTCGGGCAAATGTAGGTAAATATACCAGCACCATGGAGCATATGGGTATAATATATCAGAAGAATCTGTCAAAATGTGGTTGAGCTCTAAGTTTCTCAAGGTCAATCATCATCTGGATTGCCTTCGAAAGTCTTGTATCATCTTGTATCCCTGTAGCCTTGTATGTTCACAAGGGAGCGTGTGGGCTAGGCAAAAGATATTACCTTCCCGGCCCAAGGGCTGCCCAAACACCCTTCTATTGGCACCACCCCGGCAAAACTGACTTGCGTAGGCCACCAAAGGCTAACGCCTGACACAAGTTTATCAAACCTTACCAAGTGGCACATAGAGAATGGAGCTGATATAACAGCTCAGGAAAAACACACACAAATACACCCTACAAAACCTGAGGAATACTGTAGATCATACACCCTACAAAATACCATTTGTATATTACCCTGAGGATATACACCCGACAAAATCTACAAATCGCGCTTGGCACGACCTTGGCATCTGAACGTCTGAATGCCTCGCCGGAAACTGGGTTGAACCTGACCTATAGCATGCCTCAGAGGTGTCGCTAACAATTTGGAGCTGGAAAATGCTAAAGGCCCAGGGGAACCCAAGAAGCTGAAGGAATCCAAACAAAAACTACAAAATGCTAGAAATATCCAATCCTATTCTGCGTGATATTTGGTTATGTTTTTTTTTGGAGATCTCACCACTGGCACTCCATACAATCAATTCAAAATCTACAGAAGAAACAGGGAATGCCGAAGGAAAATTAGAATTCAGAGAACATATCAAAGCTACAAAAACTTGAAAACCAAAGAAAATTCAGAAAAACTGAAAGAAGCTAGAAAAAAAACACAAAAAGCTGAAAAATGCTAACAAAAGTTTTAAAAATACCAAAAAAAAAACTAGAAAAAACAAAAAAATGCTAGAGAAAGCTAAAACAAAATCCCACTCTTGGGCCGCCGAAGGGCACTCCCTCCAAGAGCTTTTCCTTAACATGCTTGAGTGTTCTTGTCTAGCTTGTTTAGCTTTCTTTAGTTTTTTTTCTTAGCTCCCAGCACCCTCGTCCAGTGAGTTGAAGAGGCAGGTCTCGAAAAGACATGTGACGTGTAAGTAAGAAACTTGGCTGCAAGGTGAGCACCCCGGCAGTCACCAGCCCAGCCCAGCCGCAGCTTCTGATTGGGTGAACTACGACAAGTCACCAACCTGAAGAGCGTTTTTGTTGGAGGCTACTTGGAGGATCATCCCACTTATTAACTGCTTCGTGTTTGTGGGGCTATAACTATAACATACTATAGCCTAGTTCTTTTTGTGGGACAATCCAGGGATGTCACAGTTATAGTTCCACGAAAATAGCCCCATGAGATCGTTATCCTTACTGGTTGGTGGTTGAGCCACCCCTCTGAAAAATATGAAAGTCAGTTGGGGTTACTATTTCCAATATATGAAAAAATAAAAAAAAATGTTCCAAACCACCAACCAGCAACCATCATCTCACCAATTTCCGGATTTTCCCACGAAATCTCCCGATGATTTCCCCCCACGGAGGCCCCAAAAAGGAAGAACCACAGAAGAAACGGCAGCGGCTCGCCTCAAGCGGTGCGTGGGCATGATGGCTGGAAGCTCACGGGCTCCATCGGCTCCGTGGGCTCCATGGGCTCCATGGGCTCCATCCTTCCTGGGAGCGGTCGAATCCCGGTCGAGGTCTCAACGGTCCCAACATTTTATGGGAAAATATAGGAAAATATGGGATAATGATGGTTAATGTTGGTTAATATACTGTTAATATATTATATGGTTAATATTAATGGTTATTATATGGTTAATGATCTTGAATAATATGGTTTATCGATAATTACTGGTTGGTGGTTGAGCCCTACCCCTCTGAAAAATGATGGAGTTCGTCAATGGGTTTCGGATGAAAACCCATTATATGAAATGGAAAATAAAATTCATGTTCCAAACCACCAACCAGGATTGATACAGTATATCCTCAAAATGCTGTGTAAACTAGCCATTCACCAACAATTTATTACGGAGATATTCTGGCTGAATAGAAAAGGAATTCACTCATCCGAAAAGAGATGAACATTTCGGCCAAAACAGGGGATGATTCCGTATACTCATCATTATTCCAGTGACGACTCGATGAGGTCATGATTTTTCTCATCCAGATATAGCATAGCAAACCCCCAAGGAAATTATGCCGAAAAGATGCCGAGAAGTGGAAAACACCGAAACATTACAGGATGGGGCCCCCAAGATAGCTAAGTTGCCTTATAAGTGGCTTAACTATGGTTTATGGTAGATATAACTATAGTTATATCATGGTGGTTATTTCATGGTTTATAAACCAACGTTCACATAACTGGGGGGCCCCATCCTGTTGGTGGCTCATCCCACTGAGTAAGTGGAGCAAGTGGATTAGTTCACCCTCGTCAAAAAGGTGGCTATTCACCCTACACAAATTCAATGGGAATTCCAGGATCCTAAAATGGAGGTACGTAAACGTACCATATGTTTGGCCATATTTTCTGGGGATATTCCCTAAAAAATAGGCCTGAAAAATAGGCCAAAAATATATGGAATCGGTACCTCCAATCAATCGGATCCTGGAATGGCCATTGACAAATCCCCCTGAAATAGGGCTGAACTAATCCACCACTTACGATCCGTGGGAGCCAAGTTTTTGTCAACCACCTGGTGGCGCACTCTTCGGCATCTTTTTTTTTTGGGGGGTGCTTCCCAACCTGGTAAACATACAAAAAGCGACATAGAAAATGGCCATAGAAATAGTTGATTTACCCAGCTATCAAATGGTGGATCTTTCCATAGTTTTGGGAAAGTTTACCAGAGGGTATATGGGGTAGTGAGTGGTCATTCAGAGTCATTCAACATTGGCTATGCTATACTGGTGGATGAATGGTACCAACAAAAACAGGGGTAACATATGGATTTATAACTCCAAGCATGATGGGATTTTTTATGGAAACAAGGAATAACACAACGATTGGAATTTTTTCACAAAGAATTTGGATGGATAACAAATTGGGAGGCAGCCAACCTTAGTGGGGATTTCAATGGGGATATATATGAAATCTGATGGAGAAATATAACTGTAGCTAAGGGATTTCAGAATGAATTGAACAACAATTTTCAGGACATAAACAAAACCAACAAGACGTGGTTGGACAATAAATGGGATATATATATATATATGAGTATACCGAAAAAAGTAAAATTAATGGATTACATGGCTTTTGAAGTTTGTCTTTTTATACCCTTGATTTCTTCTGTTGTTTGGTGGTTTTCAATTTCGAATGGTTTCCAATTCTGGTGAAAAAAACATTCACGTCGCTTCGGAAAAATCCTACCCTCTGGTAAACTAACATAGCTGTGGAAAATCACCATCTTTCATAAATCAACTATAAATGGGTCGTGTTCAATCTATGTAACAAATTACCAGAGGGTACAAGGTGGGGCCCCCCAGTTATAAGTTGGTTTATAAACCCCATTAACTATAGTTATAGGTACCATAAACCATCATTATTGGAGTTATAAACCAACTTAGCTATCTAACGGGGACCCCACTTTGTATATTTCTAAATGATTTCTGATGATCTACCGTAATAAAAAAAATAGGTGATTTGTTCAATCCAAGGAGTCGATGCCTCACCTTTAGTGATACCCTCTGGTAAACTAACATAGCTATGGAAAGATCCACCATTTTTAATGGGAAAACTCACTATAAATGGCCATTTTCAATAGCAAACTGTTGACATAACCAGAGGGCAGTTTAAAAAAACATCAGTTCCACATATTTCTATGGAAAAATCCAAATTCATCCAAATTCCAAATGCTGAAAATTCCCCACAATTATTGATCTTCAAAAATTCTGGAACAACATTCCAAAAGATGCTTCCTAAGGCCTTGAACCGGATACCAAACAGGGATGTGATATGGCTCAACACATTTTAAGATTAACACATCGAGCAAGCAAATCCAATGATACCCAGTGTTTGTTCAGTTTGTGTCTAAATTCCTATCTTTGTTAATGTGGTTGAAGCAATAATAAACTATCCCCTAAATCACCATAAATAGGTGGTATAAACCATTAAAATATGGGTGGTTTATGGCATGTTTTACCCACATTATACCGTAATTTGGCAAAAAATAATCCCCCGCCCGGATCACCTTCACCCTCCCAGTGCCTCAGAGGTCGCATGTTCTTGTCTCAGACAGGTGCCATGGACCGATCGAGCGTTGTTTCTAGAAAAGAATGTTCCAAGGATGGACCATGATTTCTTGTCACTCTTGTTGTTTTTACCGCCATAAACCACCACTTTTGGAGGGTTTGTACCCATTTTCAAATGCCGAAGGCTTTGCATGGTTTGCTACTATTGGGTCTACCATGGTTTACGATACGTGCAAGCCAACTGAATGTGTACCTACAGAAACCACTTTTTTGTCAAAGTTGATGCTGGACTTAGCTTGACCAGTGATGTGGGGCCACCCATTTCTATTGTGTCAAGGCGGGGCCTACGGTTGTTTGTTTACCTGAAACTTGTATTTCTCGCATAATAACTCGGACTGTACACACAGCGTGTTGGGTTTCAGTCTTGTTGAATGTCATATTTTTTTCACATACATCACTTATCATCACTTGATGTAATGTCAACCCTGGATTAATAAACCCCTAGGCTATTTAATTGGGAAGGTACCATTTAAGTATCAAATAATGACTATTGGGGGAATACCCCCCTAATTCATAAACCATGGTTTATTAATCCGGGGTTGACATTACTAGCCTTCTTTCATAATTATGGGTAAATTATAATATTTCACTAACCTGAATAGTTCGGCCATTTGGGGATGATTTCCCTTATTAACCATGATTCCAGATTTTTCTTGTCAGTTTCACCGGCAAAACAGCATGAAACCTATCTGATTCGGTCGCAGCGTGGCAAACGTGGCCCGGCAAAGCGTTGCGTGACGTTGTGTGACGGACGGATTTTGCGTGACGGCATGGTCTACCCTGAGTCCATGGGATTAACTGGTTTGACTAAACCCCAAAGAAAGAAACACTGGTTGGGGTATACCTACCCCTCTGAAAAATGATGGAGTCAGTTGGGATGATGAAATTCCCAACTGAATGGAAAAATAAAAAATGTTCCAAACCACCAATCAGAACAAACAAAAAAAGTAAAATCTACTTTCTTGTTGACGGTGCTATAGGTATTTTTTGCCAGAAACCACGGGTGTTTTGTGAAAAAATCCATGAAAATTCCATGAAACTCAGATGGTTTATCTCAATTTGCCCCATGAAAATTGTCATTTTGGGGATCTTCAACCGTCTCGAAGAACCAGCAACAACCACCAGTGTGGGGTGATGCTTGAATCGCCATAACAGGAACCCATCTGAGCCATTCAAAATAGCTTGCTTTCCCATCTTTCCCATCCATCGAATCCCGGTGGGGGATACCAGATCCAGATTTTTTCGCACCCACAAAGGATGGAACGATGGAACAGTCCTACTTAAATCGTGATTAGTCGTGGTTAGTCACTTCTTTTTTCTGGGGGTTGATATATGTTGAATGGCCATGACCAGTGGGCTTAGCACGGCTGACCTTACTTCAGTGCCCTTTCCCTGTTAAGAAATTCATTCTTAGAGATACTGAATTTTGCATTTTGCGAATATCATTTGAAATAGATCCATAAAACTAAACAGGGAACAGCTCACCTTTCTTCTATCAATGACTCAAACTCAGTGAACTAAATCATATACAAGACGACTACCAAGAAGTGGTTCGAAATTGGGGTTTATTGTCATAGGTGGGATGCACCACAGCCATTTAGGGATTCCCTTTCGTAAATTAAGATAACTATGGAAAATCACCACTTTAATAGGTAAGTCAACTATAAATGGACCATTTTCTATAGATTCTATAGCTGTGTTAGTTTGCAAGATAATTCATATAATTCATTCCCCAATCAATTATAACTGGTTGGTGGTTTCAACCTCTCTGAAAAATATTAATCAGTTGGGATGATTATTCCCAATATATGGAAAAATAACATTCATGTTCCAAACCACCAATCAATTATAATCGATATTTCATGATATTTCGCCATTTTCCTGGATAAACTACAAGAATTCAGCTTTTTTTCTGGAGACTTCCCCTTCCACTTACCATCATAAAGTATTCGGCCGTCGTATTCCCGGGTGGTAAGATTCACCAGTGGGAACATCAACAGAAAAAATCTCCGGAAAAGCAACTCCAGGTCCTTGCTTGCTGGCTAATCCCCACTCAAATCCCAATGCGAAACCCATGAAACCAGCGTGTTTCCCAACATTTGGTGGTGAAAATTCCTCATCTTGGTGAAATGTTGAGGCATTTGTTGCTTCTCCAGGCCTTTCCCAGCCCAGTTCCCCCAAAAAATCTCCACTCTCCCGCCTAGGCCTCACGGCACAAGACCTGGGGCACTATGTCTACGTCATTTTTGGGGATATCACTGGCAATAGATGGGTTTGTCTGAAAATAGTGTATATTCCCAATGAAATAGCCATTTAAAAACGGGATAATGATCAGCAAAACCATTGGGTAAAAAGGGGTACACGACATTTTCAGACACACCCAGATGATGGGATGCAGAGGATATAGCAGAATATTTAGTAGGATTATTTCACTACTGGTTGGTGGTATACCTACCTACCCCTCTGAGAAAATGATGGAGTGAACGTCAGTTGGGAAGATGAAATTCCATGAAAATCCCAATATATGAAAAACAAAATGTTCCAAACCACCAACCAGACTATAGAACCAGCAAGATGGACTACATGGGTGTTTCTGAAAACACGGTATGCCGATAAAATGGCAATTGCATATGGAAAAAATGATACACCACGGGATAGAATGAAGTGCCTCATTTTCAGGCGAACCCATACTGTATGTAATGACAACCGAAGCATGTTCAAAATGTTTCGTGCAAACAATACTCAACCATTATGGGGACTACAGCCTTCCTTCCAAGTTGTAACTCTTTGGAAGTAAAACATATATAGCTATGTTAGTGGCCTTTGTATATTCTTTGCATAGGCTCTTTCTTATTCTGTCCAGTAGCTTGTGCTTTACATAAAATGATGGTAGCTATGTGAGCTGGGACCAAAAAAGAAAGCCACACAGTTCTTTGACGAAAAGAGGAGACAGGAGATGAAAGACTCCAAGGACTCTTGAATCGTCTGGGATCGAGACTTTGTCTGAAAAGAGTGTAGTCCCAGTGTACCCCTATAAATCCACTGGATTATCATCATTGTCCCTGTGAAATATGGCGTTTTTATTGGGTATAACGTGGTATATACGGTATATCCAGAGAAATTCTCAGAAAAACAGCTTCTTCTGGCTGGTTTTTTATCTTCCCCATGGATCAAGATAGCGGCTAAGAATCTGCTGGTACCATCCAGCCTTCGGCCCATTTTTCCCCACCGGGTGTCCCCAACCAGATCCAGTCTTCACGCTCTCCTAGATCTCCCAAATAAATGCCATCTCGACTCCAAAGCTGCACCTGTCATTACATAGAAAATTTACCCAAGAAGCTGTTTCTTTCATAGTTTTTTTTCATGGGAGTTTCTGGATTTTCTATTTCTGAACTTCTGGATTTCTGATGATTTACGCCATGGGATCCATGATGATGGAGCCCTCATGAGGGATTTTTACATCATGGCTGTGCTAAGCAGCTAAGCCCTACTGGGAGGATGACCATACCCCAATATCTACGTGGTGCCCCAGTGAAATGTTTCTTGGTTTATACCCTCTGGTAAACTGTCCCATAGCTATGGAAAGATCCACCATTTTATAGCTGGGTAAATCAACTATTTCAAAAAGGCCATTTTCAAGTTCGCAAACTGTAACAAATTACCAGAGGGTAGCCCCCATGAAAAGTAGTTCGGTATATCTACCAACCCAAGTGAAATTGGAGTTTTGTTAAACGCACCAAAGTGATGAATCGCTCACTGAGGCACCCCAAGATCCCACGATTCTAAGGACTTGCCACCCAAAAAATGTTCATGGAGATTTGGGCATACCCCATTCCTATCGTCGTTAGATGTTATAATTCAGCCAGAGTTTATCTGGTTGGTGGTTGAGCCCTACCCCTCTGAAAAATGATGGAGTTCGTCAATGGGAAGGATATGGAAGGATTACATCCCATGTATGAAATGGAACATAAAAAATGTTTGAGACCACTTTATGGTTCGAAGGTTTGCGTCCGAGTTTATGGTTCGTATGAGAATGTCGATCGATCGAAATTGTACTCAATTCGCTGCTTTTCCCTCATTTTATACCAGGACTTGGCAGTAAAAACACTGGCACCCGGATGGTACCCTAAGTCATAGCTGATTAATGGATGCTTATTCCCCCAGTCATCTGGTAATTTCGTAGATTCCATCCCCATGGGGGGGCGTTCAAGATCCCGCTGTCATTCCACTGGCTGGTTCATAGGGGTTTCCCCATTGGATAAAAAAAAACGCTATATCAATATATAAAATATATAAAGTCTGGCTGGTGGTTTCAAATGGCTTCAACCCCTCTGAAAAAATTTAGTCAGTTGGGATGTTTGTTCCCAATATATGGAAAAATAAAACATGTTCCAAACCACCAACCATTAAAGGGTAGTATTATCCCCCCACTAATCATCAACCAACGGAGGTTTTGAACACTGCTCAATTTGTCTGTTGGAAAGGTTGGTAGCTCACTTACCATTCACCACTTTCCAGGATTGGGGTGATGCAGATCATGACGAAGCCTGGTACCTTGGGAGTCTGCTTGTCTTAAGTCAGCCGTAAAATGAATAAATCACCACTAAAATGGTGAAAAAAGTAACATATAACTGAGATTAACTTAGAATACCTTAGCTGGACAATAGTAGTCATTTATTTTTATTTACTACTTTCTGATTGTTTGCCCTGTTCAACATAACCACTGAAAATCTTAGATGCCCTGTAAAGGAATGTAAAAAAATAGCCCGAGAAGGACCAGAATGGTCTACATTGGAATGTTCATCAAGTCATTCATCACCCCTGGGATCCTCTTCAGAGGGAACCTTATTGGAACAGGCTGCCAGGCTGTTAAACATTCCAAAAAATTAGGAAAAATTACCAAAAGTTCAGAAACATTCAACAAAGTTGGAAAACATTAGAAAACATTACAAAAACTTCAAAATATGTTTCCCCATTTTGTGGTTTGCCAACACCCCTGCACTCATCACACTATCTTTTCACTTCACCACAAGTCGTTGGTACTTCTTTCTTTCAGGCAGATTCTGAACCACCTCTGCCAAATCTTTCAAAATGTTCTTTGGACTGTGTCCAGGCTTTTGAACCTCATCCTTTAATTTGAACTCCTTCTCTTTTCTGGCTTCCACTTCCTCCAGTCGCAAATGTGTGGACCTCTTCCAGTTTCATTACCCAATTGCTCTCAGTGAACACTCTGGTGAAAGTTGTCTGCTTCCATTCTGGCACACTCTGGAGCCTCTGCTTCCAGCAAGAAATTGACCACAAATCGCCGATCCATGTTGGACAGGGTGAACTTGGTGTGAGGAGCCAATTGATCCAAGAGGTGATGTGGGCTCTCATAAACTTTTGGGGCTGGAGTTCCTCTCATAAACTTGACAAGTGACAATAGCTACTGACTGGCATATCAGGGCATTGGTAAAAACTGCCGAGTCATTGGGATCTTTCATGTGGATGATATTGTATCTGGTTGGTGGTTTCAACTCCTCTGAAAAATGATGGAGTTCGCCAGTTAGGATTATGAAATTCCCAATATGATGGGAAAAATCATCCAAATCTTCCAAACCACCAGTGTATCATCCTGTATCAACTTGTATCATATGTGGCATGACAATCCTTTCCAACTGGGGTCCCTATCATACGTGGGATGAACTTCCGAGGCAACTCTTAAAAATCAACGCGTGGGTGATCCTCAAAATTTGTGAAGAAAAATAGAAGTGTCATCTGTTAATATATGGTTAATATATGGTTATTATATGGTTAATGATCTTGAGTAATATGGTTTATCAATGATTACTGGTTGGTGGTTTCAACCTACCCCTCTGAAAAATGATGGAGTGAAAGTCAGTTGGGATGATGACATTCTCAACTGAATGGAAAAATAAAAGCCATGTTCCAAACCACCAACCAGCATTGTATGTCTGAAAATTGGGAATAGCCTCATTTTTAACCATCAAATCATTGGAAGAATGACTTGAAAAAGCATGAAAAAACAGTGAATTTTCGATGATTTTCAGGTGTTCCCGTGAATCATGTACGGACCACAGGTTTCCAGGATCATTCCATTACACCGGCGACAAGAATCTGTTGAAGATACTCAAATGCACATCAATAGATGAATCGATACAACCTTTCTAGAATGGTTTCCCCGTAGGCACGGTGACATCTAACCACTTGACATCCACTTGACTGGACAAGTTCCCCAGTATAAACACGAGCTAAATGAGGCAATAACTATACGTCTAAAATATCATGTTCAATCTCCAGTCAGACTGCTCCGCAGCACCGAAAAAAAAACTTATGTTGGGGCGACTTTCCCGGCAAGTCTCTCCCCCTTTTGGCGGATTGTTTTTTTCGGATCGATCGGGGCGTGAACAACAGCCATGGATTCATCAATTCACCGAAACGAAAAAAAGTGGTTTGCCCGGTGGTACCAGGTGGGGCCAGGCCCCACTTCTTAGTTAGTTAAGAAAATCCAATCTATAGATATATGATGAATGATCATGATATACAAGGTCATATCCACAACCACCTGGGAAAAAGAAAATCAGTTCGCCTAACCAAACCAACTGACCAGAACTTAGCATTTGCATTTCCCATATACTTCCAAAGTCATGGGGGTACCCCCAGTTATCATCCATGTTATTTTCGGTTTTTCCATGAAATAAACCATCCAGCTATTGGGGTATCCCGGATCCCCATTTTCCCCATTTAAGTGGAAGTCATGATTCAAAATCGTTTCTGGTGTATTTAAGAGCTTTTATCACTGAGTATGGCATGGTATTTCGCTGGTTCTTTTGGGGTATCCCCATGACGGCTGCCTTCTTGCCACTTCCACCCAGCACAAAGTAGTCACCACCTCGGCGAAAAAGACCAATTTGCTGATACCCTCTGGGTATGTCAAAATAGCTATTGAAAATGACCATTTATAGTTGATTTACCTATTATAAATGGTGATTTTCCATAGCTATGTTAGTTTACCAGAGGGTAATCCAATTTCAAGGGTGGAAATTGAATTAATGTACAGTGCCAATCTTAGATACTTACAATCTACAGTAAACCTCCCATAGCTATGAGTATGTAACAATATATTATCAATATGTGTGTATACATTACTGGTTGGTGGTTTCCTCTGAAAAATATTGGTCAAATGGGATGATTGTTCCCATATATTATGGAAAATAAACATGTTTGAAACCACCAACCAGGTTTTTTAATGTAGTTTGATGATCATTAATTGATGATCACCAAAAAGTGAACCATTAATTGATGAAAATTATATTTTGTTTTCAATTTGATCACCAACCAGTGAGAATTTTCATCAATTGATGATCACCAAAAAGAACTTGAAAATTCGCCGGTAGATTCGTCCAATATCCCAGTCCCAAACATTCGTTTGAAAGGGAAAATCCACAAGAAATCATAGATTTTTGAACATGTTTTTCCTTAAACCAATTCATTGAATCAAAGATGTTTAAAACCACCAAACAGAATCGAAATGATTCCCGATAGATTCGCCATTTCCAGGGAAATCCATCCATCTGGGGTCGAGATTTGCTTCGGTTGAAATCGTTCAAGCGGCTAGGCAGCTTGGGAAATCGAACATGTTGGTTAAACAGCAACAAACAAAAAAAAAAACGAAATCTCTGACAGGACTCTTACTCATACAGTGTGAAAACCATGGGGATCCCACGGGCTTCAGTTTGCCCCATTTTGCCATTAAAACCATCATCAAATTCATCAACCAACCTTGATCGATCGGATCCCCAGTCATGGAGGTTTCCGTTTCGTCATGGGGGTACCCCTCAATCATCCACTCGAATAGGATTTTTCCTTATAAACCATGAAATACACCTTCCAGCTATTGGGGATCCCCCATGACTTTGGAAACCCCCATAACAATCCGTAACATCATATGTATCAATATGTGTCATTGTTGAAACAACAATATGTGTCATCCATTCAATGACGATGGTTGAAACCACAATAATGGTTTATGAATGACCACATATTTGGAAACCAATAGATACTGTATGTGTTTTCTTTTATTATTTCGGTGATTTATTCATATTACCATCTGGTTATTTAACATGGTCATGGAAAATCACCATGCTATTGATAGGTCAATCATCTATTTCTATGGACCATCTATACCATGGCGAACTGTTAGTCATAACCAGAGGGTATATCCCATTCATATCCCATTGAATCACTATAAATCTCATTAAATCACTATAATTCACTATCAATTTCCATTAAATGATGAGAAGCTGTGGTCACTAGGGTAACATAACTGGGGTAATGATGGTAAATGATGGTTAATATACTGTTAATAATGGTTAATACTAATGGTTAATATTAATGTTTATTACCGGTATATGGTTAATGATCTTGAATAATATGTGGTCACTGTTGATCAACCATCGGATCAACCTTTCTGGGTCCCAAGGGACTGGTGAAAAAGTCGATGCTGCACACGTCAAATTCCAACTTGTGCCTCGGTTCGTTAAGGGCGTGCCGGCACGCCCTTAAGGTTGGAAAAAAAGACCTGGTTGGTAAACCGGGGTCATATAGGAAAATATTGGAAAACATAGGTAATTTTATACCATTTTGAGTGGGCACTTATATCAGAAGTGGTTGAATTCTATGGTTTATTGTAGATATAACGAACTAGTTTTCATGATGGTTATTCCATGGTTTATATACCAACGTTCACATCACGTTTGGGGGCCCCATCCTGTATCATTGGATGTGGGTTTCTTGGAAATCATGGATTTTCCCATGAAATATGGGGGAATCCTGTAAATTTTCCCGTCAACCTATCCGATGAGCCTAAGGATTTTACCACGAAAAATGCGCGGATTTCACCGGCAAAAATGATGAGGAAAACCAGCGACAATGAGGACCAAAAAAACACAAACATGTTGAACTTACCAGCATAAAAACTTGAGAAAAAAAACTAGACACTTGGTGTCCCCTTTGGATGTGTCTGAAAATGGGGTACATCCTCAAAAATAGACATGTCAATGGGCTGAGGAACCAATGAAGCATCAAATTTGGAGAGATGCTATCTTCAGCCAAGCCCATTTTTTCTAGTATGTGGACCTATGAGTCATGATTATCTCATGTTATCTCCCCATAAATCACGGATATGTTCCCACTCATTCACGAACTAATCGTCAACAGGAAGTTTAGTCACTGCTGGGGGTTGAATTTCCGCAAGCCTCAGAGCTAAGCTGGTCGTTTTCAACACCCAGGACACCCCTACGAGTCGATGGCAATAAGGGTGGCTATGGAGAAGTGCCGCTGTTGAATGGGAAAATCATCCATAAATGGAGGGTTTCCTATAGTGGGGATGGCTTATCACATGGATGATTTGGGGATACCCCCATCTTAGGAAAGCCCCATATTAGGGCCGTTTTCCATGAAGACGTAGAGTATGTGTTATTACCAAAGGGTAGATGAAGGAAGTATTGAATGCAAACCTCTTCATGCCATGGCCTCAACAAAAAAAAACAGTGTTCTTTCTGTGAACTAAACCAAAGGAATTGCGAAGCAAACCATCTACCCTGTGGTTATAACTGTGCCGTAGCTATGAAACATCCCCATGTTTGAGCACGGTAAATCATCATAAATCATCGAAGTAAATGGTCCATTTCCCACAGCTAATTCTTAAATAACCCGAGGATATAAGATATATCCCCATTCTATTCCAATAATATCTATTTTTAGTGGTTTTATATGGATTTATGGGAAAATCATGGGAATATATGGGGATACCCTCTGGCTATGTCAACAGTTTGCTATTGAAAAGTGTCATTTATAGTTGATTTATCCATTAAAAATGATGATTTTCCATAGTTATGGGACAGTTTGCCAGAGGGTATCCCCCATGTTATCTCATCATTATCTCCCCATTAGATCCTCATGAACAAAATGACTGTTTAATTGTTTACTATCCTCATAAACTAGCCATGAGAACTGATAAGTTATATCCCACTAGATGTAGATCCTCATCAACTAATGGTAGAATTAAAATATCCATGAATTTCCGGAATGTCACGGGAACTAATGGGATATATCCCTTGTCAGGGGAACTAATGGGATATATATCCTCATAAACTTTAGAGTCATATTCATGAACTAATGGGAACCAATTCATGGAACTACATGACATCCATTAGATTCATATTCGTGGAATCATGGTCAATCTTTGATAGTCCACACAAAAATCATCAAATCTCTTGCCGGTTTGCTGGTGATTGTCCATTTAGCCTCTGGTAATTTGTTACAGTTTGCGACATTGAACATGGCCCATAAAAATTGTGGATTTTCCCATTAAAAATGGTGGATCTGTCCATAGTTATGTTAGTTTACCAGAGGGTAAACCTCCATTTTCCTATGGTTTTCCCATTTTCCTATGGGTTTCCCTATGGTAATCTTCATTTATAATGGCAAAGTTGGCTCTGCTGGATTGGTCTCTGGCCACAATCTGCGGCAACGGGATTCCCAAGGGATTCCCGGCTCGCGGCCATACTCTTGCCCCGACACCTACCGTCGAAGTACCGTGGTGAAAAAATCCGTTCTGAAATGAAGATATCACATGGATATTTCATGGGGGGTATGATGGGATATATCATGATACTTGATGATATAATATGATATATATATATATATATGACCTGGTTGGTGGTTTTTTTCACAATCTTGAAACATGATGGAGTTCGTCAATGGGAAGGATGACATCCCATATATATATATATCCCATATATGAAATGGAAAATAAAAAATGTTTGAAACCACCAACCAGATATCAATCGACATGAGAAACCCATGGGTAAAACTTTATGCCATGTTTACCACCCAGTACTGGGAATGGTTTTTCTACATGTTTATACCACCTAAAAAAATGGTGATGACTGGGGGGATGGTTTATGACATTGTTTTACCCACATTCGTGGAATTTCACCAACAATAGCCGACCATGATGGGGATATCATGGGGTATAACAGGGAATGCAATGGGATGTATAGTAGGATGTATAACCAACACACGGATTACCGGGGGGGGTCTGAAAATGGTGCAAATTTACCATACCCTCTGGTAATTTAACATAGCTATTGAAAATGACCATTTATAGTGAGTTTTCCCATTAAAAATGGTGATTTTCCATAGTTATGTTAGTTTACCAGAGGGTATCTCAAAACTTGTTATTTGAATGGGAAAATGATGATACACTCCAGTAATCATGGCCAGAGAACATCCACCATTTGATTCGACGTTTTTCCCAGCTATAAACCTCCATATACATCCATTTAGTACGGACATTGTCCAGCTAGCCACGTTTGATGACTGTGCCAGGTAAAACCAGTTGATGGAATGGGGTACCCTGACTACAAACCCAGGGGTTGGAACCAATGGGAATTCACATTTCACCAGGGTTTTCGGAAGATAGCAGAAACGGAGGCAATCTAATCATGCTAATGGTGATGATGCTAAATCCCATGTCATGGTCGTAAATCCAACAATACCCTCTGGTAAACTAACATAACTATGGAAAATCACCATTTTCCATGGGAAAATCCACTATAAATGGTGATTTTCAATAGCTATGTTAAATTACCAGAGGGTAGTATACACCATTTGTGGGATGACATGTTTAAAAAAACAATCTTTGTCTGGTTGGTGGTTGAGCCACCCCTCTGAAAAATGATGGAGTTCGTCAGTTGGGGTGATGAAATTCTCAGTATATGGAAAGTCATAAAAAATTCATGTTCCAAACCACCAACCAGTTATGCTAATAGCTGGGAGTATCATCTTCCATAAGCCACCATCACCCGAGATCATCCGATATGTGGCTGAGTTTTTGGGTCGAGTCAGCGGTCATCCACATCTCCTCATAGACCTCCTAAAGTCAACATTCAAAAGTTACCATTGAAGCCAGAGGAATTGGCACTATCCAAGCGCCGGAAAAGAATTTTCGAGCCCTAAGGTTTGGGGTTCCGAATTTCGGCGGTGTATCTAGCATGTTGACGAAAGATCGTAATGTACTTGGACGTCGCTCAAACTTAACAAGTAGTTCATCACCTTGTGGTAAGTGACCGTACCAGCTTGGAAAACCCCATGTTTCACCATCCATGAACCACTCGGGGCTGGAATTGTTCATTGGGGCTATGAGCCCCTCTTTTGGTTGGTGCAAAGCCACCAGCGACTGGCTGGTTCAGGGTCGAAACGCCCTCCAAGGGTGACCCACAGATGGTGACAGGCTTCTGGTGGGTGACGGGCTGACCAACAACCACGAAGAATGGCTTACCCGGCCTGGTAAACTACTAACAGTTTGATACAGTTTGCGAACTTGAAAATGGCCATAGAAATAGTTGATTTACCCAGCTATAAAATCGTGGATATTTCCATAGTTATGGGACAGTTTACCAGAAGGTACCCATCTCAGAAAACTTCAACTTTGCAGCAGGTGGCTTTCAGGGGGGCTTGGGGGGGCTGCGACCCAAATCCCCACTAAAACTAGACCAGCAGTCACTGCCCAATTTTCCTTGGTGAAATCCATATTGCCATTCCTCAGGGTTGCTCCCAGCACTCCAGGTACGAAAGGTGTTTGTTGGTAGTTTCCCACTGTGGCAATCATGTAATGATGCACGTAATGTGGTATGCCCAACAACAATGGATCCCACATGTTGCTGATGATCTTACATGACCACCCAATGGTTGGTTGCTGGGTCTGCTTACCATGGGGTTTACAACATTGCCTAAAATAGTTGGAGCACCCCCATGTCCATTACCCTACAGTAGGTCGGTTATAAAGTCACAGATTAGTGACATCCCATGAATACCCGTACATCACATGATAAAATTGATGAATCACAAATGAGTGACATCCCATTTATAGTGGTTGCGTGTCATTTCCCTACTTATTCCTGGTTTTTTCCGTGGGATAAGTATATATAGAGTAGTTAATCCACTTGTAACTAAGTTACTAGGGTGAACTAACCTACTTAGTGGGTGAACCCCACCAAGTATTCAACTTCTGATGATTCAACTCACCACCCCCCATCCTGCTTGCGCACCTTGTAGAAGGACAGGGTTTGGTCCCAGCAGCCCACAACTAAAACATCCTAAGCGGAGCCAAAACAATTGCAAGATGTTCCAGAACATCTTAGGGCATTGGAAGGCGTTGTTTTGCCATTTTTTTTTTCCGAAAAATGTCAGTTGGAAGATGAACTATGGATATATTTCCATGTTATTTTCCATGTTTTTTTCCATGTTTTCGGTTTTGGAAGAGGAATGTTGCCAAAAAAACAGGCTTTTTTCAAGACGATGACGTTCCATCGTAACGTCATGTGGTTCCTGCGCCTCTAGGGTGATGTGATGAAAATCCCCAAATTGACCCTGCGCCACTTAGTGGTTTGCCGATCAAGCCACAGGACCATTTGGGTTCACGATGTTCTACAGAAGGTTACGTACCCTCTGGTAAACTAACATAGCTATGGAAAATCACAATTTTTAATGGGAAAATCCACTATAAATGGCCATTTTCAATAGCTATGTTAAATTACCAGAGGGTAATCTTGATGTTCATGAATGGTACCCCATATATAAAGGGTAGTATAATCCCCCAACTAATCATCAACCAACCATCATTTATCAGTTACATACACTCAGATTATATACACTCTGGTAAATTAACATAGACCCTGGCAGTCGTCGGGGTTGGAAGATTAGTTTCCATTAAAAATTGGTGATTCTCAGGGTCTATGTTAATTTACCAAATGGTACCATTTGTTTTACCATTTTTTTCATGGACCCATATCCAGCTACAATACCTTTGATGATCTGGTTTTGATGCACCGGCGCAACCAACAGGGATAGCATCAGGAGGTGCATCCCTGGTATAGCGGTGAACATATTCCATTAAAAAGATCTGGCGTGTTCCATAAACAACTGGCTTGGAAAGTTGGAATATGGTTTATTATAGAATATACAATATGGAATATAATTTAATAATATATATATATAATCATTAATGTTCTATCAATTTATCAATTTATATCATGTAATTTATTACCTACTTGCCCATCTTATTGCTTAAGTCTCCATCTTTGCCTAAGTCTCCATCGATGGTTAGATCCCCATGTATTCTGAAAAAAAAATCAATTGGACCCAAACCAATACGTTTCTTGGTCGGACCCAATATGTTTTATAGTCAATGAATACATTCACTTTAAAAGACATCATCCATTCATGTAGAAAAATACATGGCACATACCATATATGGATATGTATATATATACTGGTTGGTGGTTTCAACCCATTTGAAAAATATGAAAGTCAGTTGGGGTTACTATTCCCAATATACGGAAAAATAAAATTCATGTTCCAAACCACCAACCAGTATACACATGTATATAATCCCAAATACTGGATTGGATTGTAGAACTGTTGCAGTCTCCACTATATACCATATGAGCCAATTTCTCTCCAGAAATAACCCCAAACTTTTCACCTGGTTTTTTAAACCAGTGTTCACCCTTCCCTTTATTTGCCCTTGCCATTAAAACTAATTGAAACCAAATACCCCAGGCATTTGGGTTTGTCTTAAAATTGGGAAAACACAAAAATTCATTGGGAACATGAGCTTCCAAAAAAATCTAATCCCTTGGTATCCCTTGGTTCAGTGCTCGCAATGCTCAAAACCCATCTGTCATTCCATTTAATCCTGGTCGGTTTTCATAGGGATTCCCCGATTGGATCATTAATATATATAAGCCCCCATTGTTCAAAATCCTTCTGTCATTCCATTGTTTGGTTAAAACATGTTAAAGCGGGATTCCCCTATTGGATTATTATAAAGTAACCGTTATAATCACCAATATATAAAGGGTAGTATAATCCCCCAACTAATCATCAACCAACCATCATTTATCAGTTACATACACTCATATACCCATATGATTGATGGTTAAACCCCTAAAAATAGTGGTGATTTCCCCATGAACAAATCATCAACCAACTGGGGTTTTGATCCCTTGGTTTGCGCAAGATCTTCTCGACCAAGTCTCTGTGGGATCCTGTTTCGTCTGCACAGGGTTCCACCTCAAGAACGGAGTTTTGTCTACTTCCATATAATAATATATCATGTCTATAGATGTAGATTCTATCTATGTATGTATGTATGTATGTATGTATGTAGGCAGGTAGGTAGGTAGGTAGGCATGTATGCATGTATGCATGTATGTAATGTATGCATGTATGTATGCATGTATGCATGTATGCATGTATGGATGCATGTATGTAATGTATGTAATGTATGTAATGTATGTAATGTATGTAATGTATGTAATGTATGTAATGTATGTAATGTATGTAATGTATGTAATGTATGTAATGTATGTAATGTATGTAAT